>JAABUP010001427.1_pt1 | contig 50059 bp, 74 predicted proteins | sample 5559201 | NCBI WGS metagenome assembly JAABUP01 (sample SAMN10711887, study PRJNA513373) | rock metagenome | isolation source: Antarctica rocks | place: Antarctica | reverse complement strand
AGCATTCACAACAAAATCCTTGTCGTCTCTATAGTTTGAGTGACGCAGCAATGATGTAAGTGGCATGTTCTCAGCTCTGAACACACCAGTGAAGTTCAGTCATAGGTTTTATTGCGTCATTTTTTTGTGTTACAGTGCACACAGCACCAAGGTGCTCACGTGTCACATGCCGCAGCAGTGGCAGCTTCTCTGCTTCACCGCCAGCTTCCTCATGGGCCTCACCACTCTTCTGCATCCTATCCTGAACTCGAGCTTGCAAAGCAGCAGCGCTCCTCACTTGCACCAACATCCGCTCACTTGTTTGCTGCAGCTCTGCCTTGAGCTGCTGCCTCTCATAGTACAGACTGCTGCCGTGATCCTGTGAATCGTCTTCATCCCAGCCCTCCTGCCGCTCTTCCTCTTCCTGGTGGTCACTTTCAGCTGGACTAAGCTGCTGCTGTCTGAGCTGGTGCTGCTGTATGCGCTGTGGCAGGTCTTCAAGCCAGGTCAGTTGGGATAGGCTGCTATGATCGGCATGCAGCAGGGCGTCTACAAGAGCCTCCTGCTCACCATCAGCAATGGGATTTGGTCAATGATTCAGCAAGGGCTTGCAGACTGCACAAACTGACAACTCGAGAACGGAGAGCAGCACTATGACACACACACAATGCTTGCCAGGTTCGAAATTGCAAGGCCGGGTCAAACCATGTGGTCAAGTCATGTTGAGTGCAGCTGACGGATCAAACTGGAGGAATCTGAAACCTGGATTGCTGATTCCTGATCTGAGAACCAGGCACTGTCGCCATGACTGGGCTTGTGCTCCTGCTGCGCATGGGCATGGTTAGCTGCCAAGCAGTAGGCCACGCACATCAGCAGCAGAGCATCCTGCAGTTCTACATGGGATGTGGGCTTCCTGCTCAGGCCTCTGAATATGTTAATGACTGCATTTGCCAACCCCTCTGTGCCTGCATATGACATCGTCCAAATTGAACCTTGTATGAAGCTGCAAGCCTAGCCTGCAATTGGTATGTTTGACTAACCAGGGACACCCTATAAACTGCATACAGCACCACTGCCATCCTTTTTGATTCAGGCATTGTGCAATAAAGGACAACCTACGGCAGCTGAGGTTTCTGTCCATAGTTGCACATTGGAAGGCTCCCAATTGCCCGATGAATGGCTCCCAACAGCCTGTTGAAGAGCCCCCACTAATTGCATGTTGAAGGGCTCCAAATGAGGAGCATACTAAGCAGTAAATGCACACTTGCTGCGCAGTGATAGTGCAAGAACTGTCGCCTGGTCGAGGATGAGACAACAGAAGCAACAAAGTCAGACAGCAACAGTATGTGTGCATAGGCAAACATCACAGAAGCGCCTCAAAGCAGAAGCTTGCAGCCAGGACCAAGGGTTGTGGTCTGTCGCAGTCTGTCCATGCATCAGTGGCAGACACCCTGAAATCCATGCTGCAGCAGCTGCTGCAGTCCTTGTCTTGAAATGGCTATCCAGCTGGGTGAAGACATTCCAGTCAGTCACGCAACATCAAAAGACACATTTCCAGTGACGCATTTTGTGTGTGCATCACACCATCAAGAGCATGTTGCAGCAGCTGCTGCTCTTGTGTCTCAAGGGCTGCCCAGTTGGCAGAAGACTCCCCAGTCAGGGCGCGCACAGCAGCACAAGCCAGCTGAATGATGCCTCGCTGCCGCAGCATCACATCTGGCTTTGCCATTAGAGCATCTGCCCATCCCTTCACTTCTTCTGCTATTGCTGCTTTGTCTGCAGCACGCATCCCATCAAACATCGACATCACACTGTGCACTGCTATGCAAAGACACAATGTGCGTCATGACACACGGCCGACAGAATCATCTCTGGTCGCGCCATGAGGGCTTTGTTGCAACTTAACGTACTCGACCGGAGTTGTATCTTACATGCACTGACCATCATCAAATCCAGGACAGAATGACATCACATGCATCTGTTTAGCTGGTTTGTAGGGGCATGTGCAAAGCAGCAGGAGCTGTTTTGTACAGCATAAGCAGCCAGTTGCGGTCTGGCATCCATGCTCAGCAAGTGTGATAGCCGTGATGCTTCAGAACAATATGACAATAGCACAATACCTATCAGCTTACTGCGGGCGTTCTTGAGCTGTATGGTCTCCTTTCTAGCAGCTTCCTTGAGCCACTTGCGCAGGTACAGCAGCGCATCTTTGGGCTGCCGGCCCAACAGGAACTGCAGCCATTCCCGGGCCTGACCTGACCCCAGCACTGACCCATGCAACCCTGGAGGGCCCTGGGTTGGGGTCAGGGGCACCTCCACATCAGCAGACCTGAGTGTGCATAATGGGTCATGCAAAGTCAGAGGTCACAGTTGCCGAATCACAAAGGACCCAGAGCAGCACTTGCCGCTAACAGCTGCAGCCATTTGGCAGCTTGCTCTAAAGTTGTAGGGCAGGATCTTCTGCTTACCGTACAAATGGATGAAGAGTCAAATAGCTGCAATCTTCAGGGTTGAACCACAGCTGAATGCATGCAAGAACAACCCAAGTGAAAACAATTGCAATGCATTACCACAACAGGAAACTATGACCAGCTACTGCTAGCCCTTGGGGCATGATCATGCGCTTCCATATTGCATTCACCTCAAACCATATATTTGACCGGCCCTGTTACATGGGAGCTGCCGTTGGTGCTGCTGACGAGGTAACCCATGCATAGCATCTTCTGGGCCACTTCTTCGGTCAAACAGATCGTTATGATCAGCATCCAAACATCCTTCCTTGACAGCTTCCACATCAACTTGTCCAGCAGCTGCCTGCACTGCTTCTGCAGCACAGTCTTCAGAGGCTTCCCCAGGCCTTTCTGTCGGGCTGCTACCTTGAGTCTCTGTCAGCTGACTCTGCCCAACAAGCGGCGCTGCTCTGGCATGACCACTGCCGTGATGTGTACCAGTGTGCTTTGCCTTGTGCTGACCAAAGATGCGGTCCAGGAGATGTGCATGGTGCAGTGCTGGAGTCATGATGTCAAGCTGTCTGTCTACGAGAATGATGGATGCTGGGGTGGAGGGTACAGCTCCATTTGGGCCGACTGGGGGTGACAGGGCACAGATCTCATCACCTGTGCATACATGAGCACAGTAAGAATGGAAAAGCGTGTGAGTAGCAGAAAGGAATGCTGCATCAGTGAGGCCCAAGCACAGCAAGAGAGAGCAGAAGTTGAAATGACAGAGCAAAGAGGAGAAAGAAGAGTAATGCAGCGTCAGTGAGGTCCAAGCAGGGCGTGTGTGTCTGCCATGATGGACCTTCAGTATAGCTTCAAGATACGACACAACGACCAGGAAGAGCACTACGTATTTATTCAGGGCTTTATTCATTTTCATTCAACAGACATGTGTCTTGCCCTGTCATGAGGTACATACAGCAATGAGTAGGAACCTGTACAAGGTCCTGTTTTGGCAGTTAGAATACCAACAATAACTTGTGTTGATGCTGTTCCATTCACACTGGACAAACCTGGTGGTATATGTACTATTGTGCAATATGGTAAAGACAAAACTCTCACCATGCAGATTCTTAGAATATTACCATTTTTTAAAAACCTTTTTTCAGGTGCCTTTCAAGTGCTATCACACAATCGAGTTGTGACTTTACCTAGAGCTCGCGATGCAGGCCCCATTGCAAAGCTGTCCAGACGCAGGTTCTGCTGTGCAGCAAAGCCAACCAGGCTGTGAGCCAGCAGCCTCAGATCTGCTGTTTTAGCTTGACCATCATCATCATCACCATCAGTGGCTGTCTGCGTCTGTGGCCCTGCAAGACAGCTTTCTCCTTGGGCATTATGCAGGGCTCTTGACCTCCTGAGCAGTTAAGTATTGTGACATGGCTGTGCAAGTCCTAGGATAGACTCCTATTGTATTGCAAAGCCAGTGTTGTCTGTGCCACAGATAGGCAAACCATACCTTGGACTTGAGCTTCACAACTGCTGTAGCCAGCAAGCTTGCCTCCAAGTCTGCGACACACAGACAAGCACTGGTACACAGAATGAGTCATGCTTCCAGTGACCTTTCTGCGCACATGTGAAAGAGTCAGGCATGACTCATACACAATGAGGTTAACCTTGCCGGCACCTCCAACAGGCATCTGCTGCATTGATGTGGTCAAGCATGCAGACTTCATGGGAAAACAGGATTGTGCTAGGACAGCATCATGACTGACACGCACCTGGCTGCTGTGATTGGTGAGCTGGCTGGTAGCACAAATGCTGAGTCCGTCAGTGGGCATACATGCAGCGGAAAGTACTGCACAGCAACTGCTACTGGATCTCTCTTGGTCCCATCTGTCTTGAGCTCCTGCTCCTCTTCTTGCTTCTGCTGCTCAAGGGGTCCATCTTCTTGCAAAGCCTGATGGACAAAACAAGGCTACTGATGATTGTGCAAGCATAGATGACACTTTGGGAGAGACATGACGCGCAGAATACATTGTGTGCGAGTCACACGTGTGTGTGCACATGCAACTGTGTGCAAGGGTGGCTCACATGCTGCACAGAGGCTGCAAAATGCTGGTAAGCATTTGGACCTAGACCTGCTTCCAAAGCATGAGCGTCCTCAGAAACCGAGCACAGGATATAACACTCTGTCAGTTGTGTGTGTGCCTGCAAACTGGTCACCGTACTTAAAATGGTACTTGGATGTGGCAAGGTCGAATAGCACAACTCTGTATCTGGCCTCGAGAGCACATGATAAGCACTACTGAAAGCAAGAGCCTTACTTGTAAAGCGCGCATGATTGACGCAAAGGCTCTAGTAAGCAATTGGTTGACGATGATGACTACTTTATGTATTGGCTTGCGGCACAAAAAACAGGCAATCTTGGCGTCTTGTGAGCTTGCTGCTTGCAGCTCTACCAGCAAAGCAGGCTTGGCCGCTGCACAAGGCAGGTGACTCAGCTTGCTGTCTTACACAGCTTTGCTCTTGTGTGCATTCCAGGCTTGATGCTGCAGCCAAATGTGATTGGAGCATGCAGGTGGCATGTCACATGCGGAAAAGAACCGCGACATCAGAGTCTTGAAGTACAAGGATAGGATATTACCAACCTTGCTGTAGCTTTGTTCCAAAAGAAGCCATCGCTGCCTCTGCTGCGCCATCATCTATGTACACAACAGCATCTTGGAGTCGCTTGGCGACCGCCGTACTGATCGTTGCGCACTGCCTCAACATGTCTACGGTGTTGATCATTTGAATTTTTGCGTCGAGTCGCAACGACGTGCTGCAGTAGGCATCACATTCCACCAGGATGCAAAAGAGCGACAGCTGCAGGCAAGAGACTACCAAGCATTCGTCACGCGCGATTGCTACTTTACGCGATTGTTTCACGGAGATGCAAGGCAGGAGCTGGTCTCGGAGCGTTCCTAACTTGTCTCAGGCTGCGCATTCCATTCAAGCGCATACCAAAGGCTGCAGCTTCAACTGATCCGTAAACATCTGTGTAGTGGGCTATTCTGACTCAGGTGTCTGAAAACAACGTTGGGCCCTTGCTTGCAAAGCATCAGTTGTCACGCTGATGCTTCTGCAGCTGCTAGGAGGTTTGCAGAAGTGATGGTTCATTATTCTGCTGCTAGCCTGCTGTGTCTGCATGACAGCTATGGTGACTGCTGTGCAACCTGATACACTCACGGAAACTCAACAGGTAAGCTACTGGCAAGATGATCATGGTGGCACCTTTACCACTCAATGTGAGAAGCAAGGGCAGCTTGGCAAAGCCTAGAGCACTCATTGCATGGGACTGAGAATGTCTCCGAAGATCTGGGGGCTGTTACAGACTGCATGCTGTTCGAAAACACAAAATGTCACACAATGCTTGACACTGAGCGAAGGTGACTTGTAGAGTACATATATAAGCCGCACGTCATGCTTTTTGCTTCTGAGGGGGCTTGTTCTTGGAAGGCTTGTCCAGGAGACGCTTTGTACCCGATATGCTCATCAGATCAACATACAAGCTGACATCAACCAGCCTACCTTGGACTGCAGGTAGCCTGGCGCACCTGCAAAGAGTTGCTGTGGATAGACAGACTTATCATTGCGTGCGTGCGTGCGTGCGTGCGTGCGTGCGTGCGTGTGTGTGTGTGTGTGTGTGTGTGTGTGTGTGTGTGTGTGTGTTTTGGCATGCAGGCAGCACCACTAACATTGCTGCAGGGAGATGCAAGTCAGCTTGCAACTTTTACCTTTTGCAGACCAAGAAAACTATAGGTGCTTGCTTTGTGCCAGCTGTGTGTCCTGAACGGACAGGGAACTCTCCAAGCTCCCCACAGGATATGCACGCATGTCGCCTGAGTATAAGCAAGACTTTTGACATAAAGTCAACTATGTTGAATACATACTCGAGGTTGGGCTGCACGTGCCCCTGCCGGTCTACGGCCTCACCAGATTACCTGTACATGGCTCGAATCGGGAAGTGGTGCTGCTTTGCAGCTTGACCTCTCGGTTTTCGGGGCATGACCCACTTATTGCTGGCGCAAACTTGTGCCAGACTCACTTCACAACCTTGGGCAAACCGCTTGCAAACCTGAGAAACAACAAGCATGAGAGAAGGATGTTGCGTAAGTGCTCACAAGGAGTTGTGTCAGGACAATCCGCAGCGCTGCAAGGGTGATCGAGCGTACCAGAGATAGTTTGAGCACCATGCCGGGAGACAAGTGTGAAAAGACAGCAGGAAGTAACTCATCGGGCAGTACTTGGAACGACATCAGGACGATACCTTCACCGCAAACGTAGGCCTGGACTGGGTGCGCCTTGAAATTTGCAGTCTGCGCTAGGGCGCATCAGTTACTAATATTACATAAAGAGAAGGGCATGAGGGGAGTCACAAGTGTTCTTTGGCTTGTCTGCAGCCGGGTAAATACACCATTAGGCGTTGTCAAGAAGGCTGACGCAATTAATGCATCCGATCGAGCACTACGAGCCGACGCTCTCAACAGGTTAGGAGCATTAGTACGCAAGCACTGCATGCACAGCATGGTCATGTCGTGTTTACGCGCAAGGGTCAACTTGGATCACCTCTTCACAAGTGTATCGGATCCCACAAATGAGAGCAGCCAGGAATGCACCAATTGTAAGCTTGTTGCATCCTTCTCATGTGTGATTGTACTGCATGTTGGCCTTGACTAGGATTCTGAACGTGCACTTTTAAGACCCAGGCCTTGAAGAAGAAGTGGAAGCGGGCCTCAGGTTCAAACGTGCAGCCCAGGCCTGCACGCGACCGCTACCATGTCCGTATGTGTGGCTTCCTCAGGGTTTGCATCACGGCCATATTAAGATCATGGACACAGCGCTTAGCAATGAGCTGGGAACGCTTGGTGAGAGCTCTGACAAAGGGTCTACATAGTAAAGGAAGGTGCCCCTCCGCGTGAGCGCATCGTATGACTGAGACAAAAGCATCAGAGTTTAACGTCGTGAGCCGTGCCAGGTGGGGTCAGCAATGTCATGCTCCTGGCATTTGACAACTTGTCCTGAGCATGAATTACTTGAATCCATGATGGACATGTGTTGGTGCTGTGAGTCTGATATCTTGTCTTGTGACTAGCTCTCAGTTTTGCTTATGCCAATGTATATGCTGTCATCAATGACGAAGCCACCTTGTGGGTCATTGACAGCAACAATAAGCGCCATTTTCTGGTGACCCCACCCTGGGCTTTCAGCACTGAATGTACACTGTGACTTCTCATACACTGCACAGCACATCATGTGTGAGCCTTGTGTTTCGAGACCGTCTGAAAACATCATTTCTGGTTGACGCACCAGACTGCTCAAAGCTTGACAACTGATACATGACGCAGTGGTTGCAATGCAAGCATAGAAGCACGCTAGACATGAGAAGGACTGTGCATGTCCATCAAGACACATGCACATAATCTGCAGGCTGCTCCAGCTGAGGACAACGTCAAACCTTGCACAGCAATTCAGGGGTGTTATGTCTGCGAGGCAAGCCATACCTTTTGTGAGCGTCTGTGAAGGGAACTGGAAGTTGATCACGTGCAGCTTGAAGCCAAAACCGATCTGCTGATTGTCACTGAACTGATCAGCATACTTGAAGTACAGGGACATCCATCCATCAGCTCCAGCTGTTCCCTTCGGAAAGAAATCAAACTTCCTGCATAGACATACAGACATAAATGCACCAAATATTGCAGGAGTGTTGCATCAGAGAATTGGGAGGATGCCAGATGCACTTTAGCAGCTGTGTACAGCAGCCTACAACAGGATCTGAGACAGAGCCACCATGTGGACATCTTAGCCTTTGTTCTGACAGCTTCTCCAGACCTCTTACCCTTTGTTTCTGATACCTTTAGACATTTTAGGCTCTGTTTCTGATTACTTCTGCAGACATCTCAGCCCTTGTTTCTGATACGTTTAGACATCTTGGCCTGTGCAGCTTGACGCTGGGGTCACAGATGACACACACAGCCACCAGTGACCAGGTGGCATGCTAGCCCATGATGCAGAAACATGATTGAACAGTTATAACAACCCCAACAAAATGCCTTGTAGCAAACACAGCAAGCTGCAGTACAAGTTTGCTGCTGCGGCTAGAAATTGGCAGATGTGCAGGATGCAAAGGCTCATGATGCACATGCAGTGCTCATGTGCTGAAACAGGTCAGCATCATAGTGACAGAAGGCTGCGTGGTGGGTGCAAGGTCAGCTAGCCTCAACATTGAAGCTGAGATGCACACAAACTTATGCCATTGCTCAAAGACTTTTGCAGACACGGAGATAAGGTATACAGCCAGTGCACAACTGGCGTCACAATCGGCAAAGCAGGGTACCATTGCAGGACCTCACCATGTGCCGGTGACATTGGCTATGGGAAATTTGTCGCTATATATTCTCTCCCCTTCCTTCATGCGGTCATGCACCTCAGTCCAATTGCACACCTTCCACACACGCACCATCAATGTGTTCTGCAACCATATACAACAATCTTGACACTGCATGCTTGACCCCCAGATTCCAGCCAGATGACTTTACCTCAACAAGAGTGTGACCGGGACGCTATGCACGCTTGTCCAAGGCTTTAGTCAGTTGCCTTCACCTCAGTTTGATGATAAACTTTGGGTGCAACAAGGCAGGTGATGCTGGGAATGCCATGCTAGGTCAGCTGGTCCATGGGCCTTGCGCAGTATAAGCAACCATAAGTATGTTGCGCCATCCTAAGGCTGCTCTGAAACAAGCAGTCTGATTGCATGAGCAATCATGCACACCCTATGGGTAAGTTTGGTTGCCCCAACAAGCCCCAAACACATTGCATCAGTTGACCATGAGCAAGTAGTAGTCTTTGAGATGGCACAAGGAACATATACCTCCAGGTTAACAGATCAGTTGGGAAAAAAGCTTGCAGCTCATGCAGACCTCAGTTTCAGATCGATTGCTTGTATCCGTCCTATCCACAGAAGCAAGCCTCATCCTGCAAGTGTCAGGCAACATGACTACCAGCCGACTCACCTGTATTTGGACCTGAGCAAAGCTCCTGACAGGCCGGCAGGGGAAGTGATCCGTGGCTGTCCCAGCAATCTGCAATGCAGCGTGTGCCACAAGCTGAGAGCACTGCACGTCTGCCCTGATCAGCTCATCTTGTAGCAGCTGGTGCAAGGCGTCTCCTTGCAGGTGCTCCAGCCTGACCATCATGAGCAGGTTGAACAGCAGGCCAGGGCTGCCTGCAGGCTGCCCTGCCCTCCACTGCTTGATGGCCCTGAAGACTGGCATCTGCAGCACAGAGGGTGCTGTCAGATAGTTCTGAATGAAGCCCATGTGCAGGTGCACCAGCCTGGACATCATGCAGCAGCTATCAGCAGGCTGTGGCTGGCTGCCCCGCTATTTGCTAATTGCTTGTCTGCTGGCCTTGACTGATGGCGACTGCAGCAAAGTGGGACAGTACAACTCTGAAACACTGCAACTCTGCAACACTAGTCTGTGAGTTCCCCTGCATAGAGGAACAAGTGTGCACATCAACATGCAAGGACACGAGAATAGCCTGCCTGTCCATTGCTTGGCTGTCCTGAGACATAAACAGGAGAGGTGCCCGCATCAAAACCCGTGCAGTCAGATGCTCAACATGGAGACACAGGACCTCAGCCAGCAGATTAACATGTTTCCGAGGCTGTTCACCAGCACACTAACATGGTCTGCTGTGCTCAAGGAAGCACGTTATCAAGACGGTACTGAGCAGGCAGCACAACATCGCAAAAGAATGCACCTCAGAGCTCAGCTCCAGGTTGTCATCTGTGAGAATCTGCACCAGCGCCGTCTGACTCAAACTGGTCAAGCCTACTCTGTTGGGCGGCTGGCCATCAAACTGCACGACCTTCTCAAAGTGATGCCGCAAAAAATCCCGTGCTAGGCTGTCCAATTGTGTGCAAGTGTACTTGTCTGCCCTACAATCATTTCCAATGGTTGTTGGCATCATCTTCAGACCTCACCGACGTTCTGAAAACGAGGGAGCAATGCTATGGCGTGTAATATCAGGGTGCTGCAGGTATGAGGTATGCTTTATTGAGAATCCATGGGGCTTCAGCGTTTACAATCATTCAGGGTCATGACACACCACAACAAGCAAACCTGCATGTAAGCTGTACAGCATGAGGCTACAAGCACAGTGCAAGCATTTCTTACAGCAAAAGGATCTCCAGCACATTGAATGCATCCATTTCCTTTTCCAGCCAAATAGCACAGGCATCCTTTACAGGGATGACTTGGAGCCGGTCACTGATACGAAGCACGTCCTCAACATTGTCCTTGTTGAACAGAATCTGCAGACACAGAGGTTGACGTATGAGCATGATGCATAAGGGGCAAGATGCACGTGGGTTATAGGGATACAGGCAACTGTACCTCTTGCAAGTAGATACCGTGCAGCAGAAGCTCAAGAGCATCTCCTCCAACGTCCTCAGGTAGATTTAGGACAGTCTGATTGGTCTCTGCATAGTCGCCTGTTTCACAGCAATCCAGCTTGTTGGCTGTGCGGCGTAGCAAACTTACAAAGCAGCAGTAGTATGCACAAGTTGACCTTGAAAGATTTTGCAGAAATACTCGCTCCAGCTGGCTAGTTCGAGCCTGCTGGCTGGAAAGCGACGACCATCAGCGGCGACTAGCGTGATGTCCCACAGCAAGCTGTTGCCTGAGGTGCTTTGCCACAGTTCAAACTTTCTTCTGGAGACATCACTGGGCCCGTCCAACACAGGAAAAGGTATCAGATCATCTGCCGATGTGAGATCGATATCGTCGCTCATGGCTCTATAAGCCCAAGCAAGCTATGTTTGTTTCCTTCCCTCATAGCTCTTTGCTTTAGCACGCGTGAGACTTTATCGTGACAAAAGGACGCAGGAATAGCTTTGCCAGTCAATGATTTGCTCACTGTTCAACGCTGACATTGCACTGAGCGGCTGATATTGAAATACGTGGTATGCACCGACTCGACGCTTGTGTTGTGAAGTTGTCAAAAGCCATCGTGCATGACTGGTTTCGGAGCAGGCCGACTCACTCTTCACTTGTGGATTCGACTGCCGTGCCAGCTGCAGCAGTGCTTGTCAACAAGATTCTCGTGACTTTGTCAGCCATTGGGCATATTTGCAACCCGTGACCCATGGAGGTCAATACGACATCAGCACCGAAGGTCCACTTGGCATTGCTCTGGCAACAGTTACTGAGCCGGAAGCATTCTGCAAACATCCAATTGTTCATGTGCAACTTGCGTCATGAAGCACAATTCATGACCACCTCTGGAGAGGGAGTCATTTGCAGGTTGATGGTCACTGTCTGCAATGTTACATGTGATATTTAACAGCAATACAATGCTGCACAACAGCATGACTCAAATGATACTGCGGGAAAACGACAGCCTGACAGATAGACACAATCCCGAATTTCTAGTCACAAAACAAGGCGATGTATCAGGATGTCTGTCGACACAGCCCTCCCTGTCTACCCCAGTCGCAAGCAAGTAATGTTCGTCTGAAGACCTGTTCATCTGAGGACCTAACACTTGCAAATTGCTACAGTCAGAAAGAGATGGCATACTAATGCCACATCAAAGCACCAATAGCAAAATGAAAGCTGTCTGAGACTTGCACACAATGCACAAAAGAATGCAGCCATGCTAAAGCCAAGCAGCAGAATAAGCCGGTGTCAAAAGAACAAACATTCAGGCCGGAGTTTCAAATTTTTAGGGGACTTTCAATAAATGTCAAAGACAATGTGCAAGTGAAATCAGGAAACCAAATTGCAAAAAAAAACACTGATGCGTAATGCCGAGTGAACCCAGCCATCTGGCATACAAACCAAACTATACAGCAGCATGCATGTTGCATCATATGTCAAAAGCAATGAAAAGAACAACGAATAAAGCAAAGACTGTTTATAATACCAATCTCCTAAACAGATGCCTCAATCTCACAAGCCCTTTGCAGTTGTGCAAAAAGGACTCTGGGTTGTCATGCTATGCTGCCTTGTCTCAGTACCACACAAGAGGGGTGCAAGCACTGCTGACCCTCTCAGTAATTTTGCATGCATTGAGTAATCTACACAATCTCTGGCTGCCATGTAATTGCAACATCGCATACACTGGCATCTGGGACACATGCGTTGGCATTCCTTTCTTCTGTTTTGCTAAACGCATGCCTGAAATTGTTATCCCCAGGAGTGCTGCTCCAGCGTTTCTTTGTTCCACTGGCAATAAGCCAAGGACTGTCACGGTGCGAGGGTCTGTCCATGTGTGTGGGGGTCTGTGCTCAAGACCACAGACTGGTGAGATGTTCTGCCTGCATGTTTGTCAGCAGCCCACCCTCAGATGGGAAAGCAGCCAAAGCCTGGTCCACAATCTTGGCAGTTGCTTCTGGCTTGGACTGCAGATTGACCTTCACAAAAGGCCATCGCCTGTGCTCGGCACACCGTTGTTCTTCAGCGCCATCGCCTGCAGGGATCAAGACCATTGTGAATGAGCACAGCTGATACTTCATCTGATACAGTGTCAATCAGCAGGCATGGCGTAGAGCACAGCCATAAAACGCAGGGCCATAACAGACTTGCACTCAACAGCAAAGAGAACGGCTGACAATGGCAACGTGCAAGGACATCTTAAACATGCATGAAAGTGCTCACAAGAAAGTGTACCTATGGCAACATAGTTGCAGTCACTACCAAAGCGTTCTGCAATGAGGTCAAAACAATGCGCCTTGCCCTCATTACGTGCGCTGTACACCGCTGCAGGAACAGATGCCAACTGTCAGGACTTGCTGATCACAATAACACACAGGTGAGCGAACTGAGCAGTGACAGAAGGCAATGCACTGGCTGGATACAAATTGTAGAGTGCACAGTGGAAATGTGAGAACAGATGCACAATCTCACTGAGCACGTACACCGTAAGGCAACACAGCACAGAGGCGCATGCACTCTGCAAACTTTGCTCGGTCAGTACCGGAACATGCAACCTAGCATCCAAGTCTGCAATTTGTGCAGACAAAGCAAAGTATCAGCAACTCAGAAATAGCAGGTCTGCTTACATGTTGTTTTGAATGCTCCATCCAGCTTGAAAAGCAAAAGCTTCCCCAATGTGGGGACAAGCTGGCCTGTCGTCACTAGCACATTGACAACATCTGCATTGTCATCCGTGTCCATCCAGTTACCTGCAGAGCATTTGACGTCAGCGCCCCAATAATGGCACCACAGCTACTGTTGTCAATGACATGGGTCCCCATTGATGACAACAACAGGTAAGCTCCAAGCATGATGCAAACATCGAGGAAACAAGACAATGACCCAGACAATCTGCGATGAGCGGTATCATGAGGGTGACACATGCATGTGAGAGCAGGCACTGCAGCAAAAGAAGTGTACAAGCTTCAGATGGGCTCCAAGACTTGGCAAGACTTGGCACGTCCAAAAACAGCATGAAGCAAGGACTTGTCTTGACCGGTGTGATGCAAGCAGGCCAAACCATGCCCGTGAAGGACTTACTGGGTCCACCAGATGTCTTCTGCATCAGCTTGCTCAACTGTTGGTCCATCATGGTGTGCCCAAACGCTTCACCACATGCAGACTGCCAGCTGCTGGTGCTGCTGCCGCTAGCATTACGCTGCAGCATGTCCCCGTTCTCAGCACCAGACTTGGCACTAGCAGTGACTTGCTGCAGCAGCTTGGCACCATGGGTGAGCCATCCCTTGGTCAGCTTGTCTGTGGCGTTGTACAGCCAGTTCCAGTTGGAGGCTTCTAGAGAGTTCTTGGCTAGTGGCTTAATGCCCTGGCCATACAGCTGAGCAATGCGCCGGAACCTGTGTGGTAGCAACTGGATGAATGCTGCGCAGCGAGGGGTGGGGTGGGGTTGGGGGGTAGACTCATGAACATGCAAGCGTAATCCTGAGAGCCAATGCTGCCCGCAGCAGTAGGGCACCAGACTGAGCCCCACAGGATTGTAAACATGCATTGTCACAATTGCCCTATGGAGGGAACGACCAACACCAAGCAGGCGTTGGCACTGAGAGGTTGGCTCAAAAGACTAGCACCACAGCTTGCATGGCACAGCAACTGTAGCGATGAAGACTTGACCTTGTTGACACTGTTCAGTCATTCACAAGGGAGAAAGGTTACCTGTAAGCCAGTTTGCGCTTGTCATCATCATTGTCTGGAGCCTGCATCCTGTCTGCATCAAAGTCATATGAACTGAGATCCTCATGGTCATCCCACTGCTGAAGAGCTGTGGAGGTAGTCTGGTCAAAGTTCTCAATCTGCAGCAGCACGGCAACGTCAAGGGCACTCAGGATTGAACTACATTTTGCTTACGCTGAATGTATGTTTGGACAGGAGGTGTAAACGAGCTACACAAGTGACACGTTCATTCAGACTGGTGGCAGCAAAAACTGCCTGCAGGTTTTGTAATGTGGCATGTAAAAGTTCTGTAATGTTGCATGTAAGATTTCTGCCACCAAAAGAGGTTGTTGCGCACAAACCTCTGTAAAGAAGAAATGCTGGTCACATATGTCCAGAATAGACTCTTGCCACTTCTTGCCCATAGACATGGCTTCATTAGCTTTCTGCACAGACACCCAAAGACTGTGCATTTGCACTGTTCAAACTGTAATGACAGCTTGTGATGCTTTCAAAATCACAAGGCAGCATCGGCACTGTCAGCTTCCTTAGCGCATAGGCGTTGTGCTGACCTCTGGTGAGTGGTGTGCGGCATATGCACCACTGAGCAAAGAGTGGAACAAGATGAGTGTCTCGTCAAGATCCCAGACCAGCACTGTTTGTCGCTTTCTGCCAGTGGTCAACTCAGACTCTGCGCTGTCTAAGCTGCCTGCCTGGTCAAACTGCTGGAGGCTTTGGCGCCATGCTGACTTGGGGCTGTCACAGAGCTGACAGGCAGACTTCACATGAGAAGGAGACGGACACGCTTCTTTGTGGGCTGACTGCCTGCTTGTCTGTGGCTGGGATGCCTCCACCCAATCTGCTGGGCTTACACTGAGGTGAGATGCGCCTCGCATGTCTAGAGGCAAGCTGTGAGACCTGTGGTCCAAAGCCTGAGGCTCTTGCCAACCTGGATGCTGCTGTGACTGGTGGCTCCCGCACTGGCTAGACTGTGACAAGCAGAAACGACCTGCAGGTGTGAATCTCGTGGTTTAGCCTGTGTGGCCTCACCGCTCGATACGAAACAAGGCACACGGAGATGCTTTGCAAGCGCTGAATTTGGTCAGATAACCGCACCTGCAGCTGACACTGGCAAGCTGCCACCGTAGACCTGCAGCAGTGGAAAAACAATCGGCGTCGTCTTGACAAGTGACACCTTGCTGGACCTTGATGTTATGCTGGGCACTATATTGCTGTCGCGGTTCCAACCCTGCTCAGCCAGCCAGACAAAATCGCGGGTCTCACCTGCTGAGTATCAAGATCCACGGCTGCCATAAGTTAACGGTACACGCACGGACCGTCTTTATTCGCCTTTCTCGCGCAGCCTAGTGCTACCGTGTCTACCAAGCCCTGAATAGTCAACACTAAAATGCACCTTTCCTAACTCTGACTCTCTCTCAGCTAAGGTCGAAATGTGACTTTGGCGGTTTTGGTGAACCTGCATAAGGCGAGCAGCGTATTTACGATACACGCGCCCCACGTGTCAGCAAGGCGGCCAATCAAATTACGCAAGCCGGATAATCGATATCGAAATTGACCAATACATGTGATCTGTGATGACAACGTGCATGCATAATGCCATCTTCAGCGGCTATGTAGACGAAAGTGCATGTGCATGCAGCCCCCACCACCACGGGAACCCCCAAGCATACCGGTGATTGCGACTTGGACCACGGCCACAGAACCTCAAGCTTGCAGCAGTCCAATGCGTGAATTGTAAGCAAACACATCCTAGCAGGGATAGGCCACAAACACCATTACCTATACATAGATATAGTTAATGGTGTGCTGCATGGCTGAACAAGTGCTTGAGGAAGCATGTCTGAGGTGACCAATGAGCTGGCTGCAAATTGCGCCTTCTGTCTGTGCTTGGAGCATTCATATCATATGATGCATGTTTTTCCACCAATTATATCAAAACTTCTCTCGAGCGCGCATGTCTGACTGTCCACAATATACACTCCAAGCTGTTGTAAATACAAATCAGACAGTTGCACATGTTGTCACTTGCAGTTCAACACCTGTCTACAGGCATCTTCAGCATTGCCTGCATTTAGCCCACAAGGTGCTGCCCAACAGTTTCCACCATCAACAGCAGATGAACTGTTATTGCAACTGTGATCACTAATCATGCTTTACGCCGCTGCGGATTTAAAATGGGCCATTTTTTGGGTGCGTCGGGGTGTTGAGGTTGAGGTCTCCATGCTGTTGAGGTTGAAATGTCCCATTTTAAATCCGCAGCGGCGTAAAGTTCTTATGCTGAAAACACTGCAGGCAGTGGCGGGCTGGGTCCATGTTGCTGCTTGATTGCTCATATGTGCTTATCATTGCTACACTCAAGTGCTGTTGTGTGCAGCCTGACTTGCTGATGCAATTTTCAGGCTGTTTACATTTTGATTGGTTGCCTGAAAGCAGCTTGGCTTTGGATTGCACTGCATATCAGCCTCTCCTGCCGTTGCTGATGACAGGCTTTCCAGGCTGCTATACTGTTGCACTGCCTCCTGCTGCAACCGCCCACAGTGCATATCACCTGTGTCGAAGGACTTGCTGTTTCCCCAGCTGCTTTGCTTCTGAATTTGATATGTTCTGGAAACCTAGCCATCTACCAACCCATCTCCAGTCTCAATCCTTTCAAAGCACTGCCTGATGCATGACGGTCTCACTGAGCTGCACAATATTTGCGGTGCATGGCTTACAGGCTGCACAGGCTGCTATTGTGAAGCTGGCTATAATAAACAAAATAAACAAATCTACAGCCCGATGGCTTTGCGCAGGTGTCTGCAGGTGCGTGAACGGCAACCATGTGCTGTCGGCAGAAGCAACAAATATGACAAGTGCTGTTGAAGCTTTACCTGTACCACCTGACGTTAGTTCGGAGACTGGGCATGTGCCGCAGAACAAAATCGGCAGACTATAGTCAGGGAAGTTCAGTACATCAGACGATTTATCAATGTTGGCACTGGCCACTTATCTTGCTAAGCAAGCGTCAAATTGATTTGCACAGTTGACGTCTGTGAGTGTCTACGTCAGTGCGTGTGTGCGTTCATTTGTGTTCGTGGTCAAGACTTTGCCTTACTCAGCAAAGCTTTGTGTTGCGCTTTATTCAACATCGCCTTTGCATCTTATATTTCGCGCTGTGTCGGCTTAGCGCAGTGCCCTATGCACCCCTGCTTGCACAGCTGCCCTGCACGTGGCCTTGCTTTTCGATACAGCTTTCGTTCAACCTGCGGGTTGTGGCACTCTTCAAGATCTTGTCTGCAGAGCCGCAGACAGGCTTTTCGGTCTGCTGCTCCTACTGCAGTACTCACCAGGCCGCAATCTGGACTTAACATCCCTGGTGTAGGCGACCTTAGCAAGCTTGCAAACGTTGATCTCAGTGACGTACCAGATGGGAGGTATCGAGAGGTCGAGGTGGGCGTTGTCTGTTGTGCAAAATGCCTATGTGCACTTCTCCTGAACAGGTCATGTCAGCTGCCTATCTGCCGCAAGGCTTTTGACATAGGCAGAATTTTGCAGGCAGTGTCATATGTCAGCAGGAGACGTATGGACCAGGCTGACTTTGACCCATATGAAATAGATACAGATGGTCTTCCATTAGTGTATAACGAAGAGCGCATTGCTTCCTTCTGGAAAGGAAAGCCAGGTATGTGCTACTGATGCACAGCAGTGTCAGCAGTTTCCATCAACAGCACAGTCTCACGCCGACTCTGCCTGCAGGAGAGCTCACATCTAGATGGGCACGATTTGCTGCTGTTTCAGGTGAGCAAGGACAATGTGGTCATTGCTCTTGTCTTTGGTGTTCAGCACATGTCATTACGCTGCATTGCAAGCTTGCTGCAACACTTTACCCGCACCTGTATATGCAGCGCCTTGGTTGACCAAGCTGGCATATGCGGTGATTCAAGGAAAGCTAGAAGAGCGGCAAGATCAGCTTGCCAGAGAGGCTGTAGACAATATGGAAAAGCTTGGTCCTACCTTCATCAAGCTTGGGCAGATTCTGAGCATCAGGTGAAGCGTGTCAGCTGTACATTCTACGTGCCCTGGTGTACAGCTCGATGAGTATGCTGCAGTATATTTGCACGGCAACATGGCCATCTGCAAGTAGAGTGTGAGCAGTGGGAATATGAGCACAATGTGCAAGGATACTGCTGCATTTTCTTCTGGTGCAGTGCATTCCACAAGCTTCATATGTCTGCTGCATGCCACTTTGATACAACCTGCTCTTCGGCATCTCATCTGTTTAGTCTGAAGGACGACACAGCCCTTTGCAACCTGCTCAGGCATTCACTCATCACATTGCTGATGCACCATCTTTGTGCATGAGTGTTTTTCATTATTTGCATTGCTATGTTATATGGGTCTCCACGCATGAAGGCATAGTGTTGACTACATGCACTGTCTTATCGGCTGATGCTTGTAGGCCAGATGTTCTGCCGCCAAGCGTCATGACAGAGCTGTCAAAGCTGCAAGACAACATGCCAACATTCCCCACCACAGACGCCAGGGCCACTGTCGAGCGAGAGCTGGGACAGCCAATTGATACCATGTTTTCAGAATTTAGTGCACGGCCTGTGGCGGCTGCATCACTTGCTCAAGTGTACAGAGCTAGGCTGAGGAGCAATGGGCAAGAAGTTGCTGTCAAAGTGCAGCGGCCTGGCGCATTGGCCACCATTTCCAAGGTCAGCAGGCTGTAGCCTCAGTTGTCTGCCTAGAAAGATGTCTTGGCGACGTTGTACATGGACACCTTGGAAAGCACTGTAGAGCATATCACGGTCTAGTCAGCTGTACTTGCTGTTAACATTTGGAAACACGTTGCGTGGCAAACAACAGAGTGCAAATTGTTGTGCGCTGCCTCCTTAGCCCGTAAATGCTCAACTGCATGTTTTCAAACTCGGTGTAGGGACAAGCGCATGAGTCACAGGCGCAAATGTCACAGGCGCAGATGTTGCTTGTTAACAAGACACCTACCACCAAAGCTGCTCCATGTTTCAGGATCTGTATGTGATGCGGAGGGCTGTTGGTGTGTACGAGCGCATCATCAGGCGCTTCACTGCTCAGGACACAGACTACCAACTGCTGCTCAGTACCTTTGCTGAGGGGCTGTACACTGAGATGGACTTCAGAAATGAAGCTTTGAACATGGAGCGCATGACCATGCTGATGGAACAGTCGGAGTTTGGCAGCAGGGATGTGATCATCCCCAAGCCAGTCATGGAGAGGACTACAAGGTGGACAAGCTGAAAGTGAAATGCATAGTTACTGCAGTCTCTCCTTCATGCAAACTTCACAGCTTTTCAACATCCAGTTGCTCGTATTTGCCTTGTTGAAGGCATAATCAAGGCCTGTACAGCTGAAAGACTTGTGCAACAGAGGTCACTTCTAGCCAGACAGGTATTGTCAAGATGTTTCAGTAGAAGTGGCTGCCAACTGCATGCAAACATGCAACTGAAGGCAAGCAAGGTTCAAGCAAGGTGCTGCAAGAATCGGCTATTTTGTGTTTGCATATATGTACACAATATGTACAACTTGCAAGCACAGATGGTCATGGGCTAGGTAGTTGCTGTCAAGCTCACAGACATGCTGGTCAATGTGGACATGCACCGCAGTAAGAGACTGCTTTGTTGCAGACCTCATGCCTGAACGCAGTGCTGCCTGCAGGAGATGCTTAGTGCTTGATGCTGTCTTGCTCAAAGCAGACTGATCAAGTTTGATGTTGTATTCTGTTGTAGGCGTCAGTCACGGACTGAGTGAGAGCTGTCACATGAGCAAGCCTACCTCAAGCCTTTGCTGCTTGGTGGCCAGTCATATTATAGTGTCAAATGTGTACTGATCTGTAGGAGAATGCTAGGAGCGGAGTGGGCGACAGATGTCAAGCTAGTAGGCTGCCTGACCAGACACAGACACTGCTCCAAAAACCTTCAATCATGACATCTAAACCAGCAGTGGCGCCTGCAGTTAGGCCACATATAACTCAGCTTAACTGCAGACGGGCATTGGTCATGGACTGTGTGATGGGTGTCAAGCTGACAGGCTGCCTGAATTGACAGAAGCTCTGCCTCAACACACTGTAGATAATGTTGAATTGAACAGCAATGGTGCCCGGTGTCAGGCTATACGTGACGCAGCATGTGCTGGATTGCAGACGGGTGCTGGTCATGGACTGGGTGACAGGAGTGAAGCTGACAGGGCTGCCTCCTGAGGAGATACGGCGTCTGGTAGCAACAGGGCAGGAGGCTTTCCTCACACAACTGTTGGAGGTCGGCTTCTTTCATGGCGACCCTCATCCCGGCAATCTGCTCAAGGTAACACTCAGGGGAGACTGATGCCCCAACAACTGACACTGTACAACATGGCTTGATATGCTGTCCTGGCACATGCTTACTGTGCTATGCTTACTGTACTGTAAGGATGGTATATGTCACTCGCTGGACTAGCTCACCATAGAGTAATTCCACCTGACTGAAGCGGGTGCTGCTTTGCCCGTTCCAAAGCTGCTTCACAATCAATCCCACTCTTGCAAGAAGAGTGTATGACATGTTGCAGTGACTTACAGGCTGTTGTGTGTACCACATGGACAAGAATTCAACACTGCTGCTGACATGATACTACTGCTGTCGCATCCCATTGCTCTACACACACACACAATTCAGCCCATCCCCATGCTGACATCATATTGACATAGCATTGCTGATGCGCAAGTTATCCGCACACAAAGGCAAATGGAACACAGCATGCTGATACGGTAGTGCTGACAGGTGACAGAGGGTCCCCATGCAGGGAAGCTAGCTCTGCTGGATTTTGGGTTGGTGGCTGAAATTCCTGAGGCTGATAGGGAAGCCATGGTGAGCGCCACCATACATCTGGCCAACAGGGACTGGAATGGGCTCATCAATGACTTCATTGCCCTTCAATTCCTGCCTGCCAGCAGTGACAGGGGACTCATCATTCCTGTCATGGACAAGTAGGCTCTCTCATGCCTCTTGTACAGTTTGCTCTGTTTGGAGGTCTTCCAAAGTCTGCTTGATGTGAATCTTTGATCTTTCATTGACATGGGAGCAGAAATCTTCAAGTGCCCCAGTTGCCAGCCCGTTGATTGGATAGAACAACAATGCAACATTCTTCTTTGTGCCCAGATGGGGCATCAGACTTGTGATGCCCTCTACACAGTTTGCTTTGAAATTGTTGCCCTCCTACATGTCCAAGAGCTGTTTCATCTGTTGACATACATGAGAATACATGCCAGTACAGCAGGATATCGTCACATGCTCTGTCTCCACATCTGCCTTAACGTTTTACTTATGTCCATGCACATTTGCTGTGTAGGGTGCTGGGGCCATATCTGAAAGGAGGTGGGGCAAAGTCTCTGGACTTCCAGAGCCTGTCACAAGACCTGATACGCACCAGCATGCAGATTCCCTTCAGTGTGCCTCCCTACATGTCCCTGCTGGCCAGGAGCACTGCAACCTTGGAGGGGATTGCCCTCATGGGTGACCCCAACTACCAAATGGTCTCCCAGGTGTGCCGATCAGACACATGTGCTGATCTTGGGAAGTCATTTGAAAGCCTGGTTTGGAACGAAGAGTGTGTTTGCCAGGAGAATTCAAGCACCTTTTTAACAAACTCCTGACCTTGACCCTGCTCGAGGCAGGCTCAAGGCAGCTGCCCCTATGCAAGATGATGTTAGCTCACCTGCATAGGTACTTGTCAGCTACAATCTGCTCTTCTCAATCCTGAAACGTCTAGATTTTTACAGAAACGTCCATCCTACATTGGAAACCTAACTCAGAAACGCCTGGGGACAGCAAAAAGGCGTTTCTCTAATGTGGAGATTTGAAAGGAACACAAGCACACCATGGTTCAGCTATGATATGAGAAACGCCAGCACACCATTAGTCTTGTTGGCTGGTATGTGCATGAACACAATATTGTTGTCTGTTTGGCACAGGCCTTTATGATTGCAGACGCAGGCGAATTTGTGCCTCACAGGCCCCTCAACCCTACCTAAATTTTGCCCCAGACCAAACCCTACTTGTAGTCTGACTCTCACCCAGACCAAGCCCTCACAGGCCAACTTTGCATCTGCAGGCTTACCCATTTGTGGTGCGGAAGGTGCTGCGCAACTCCACGTCAGGCTCAGCGCTGCTGCTCAGGGACCTCATGTATGACAGCAACGGTAATGTGAAACCAACCCGGCTGTCAGCCCTGCTGAATGCTGCCCTTGGATATGTGGCAGACCAGACGCAGGGCTGCATCGACTTTGATGCTGTTCCTGAAGATGGAGCTTCTATTCAGGTGTCTGCTCAGCTCATTTTCCGATCGATTGTTCTGTTTTGCAATCCAGTCAGCCTCTTTACAAGCTGCGTGCAATGATTCTTCTGCATCAATGCAATTGTTGGCTTCTCTGTGTTGCTGCTGCGATGCAAAAGGCATGTTGGCAAAGATGGAGCACCAGGCTGCAGCTGCTGCATTGCAGTGTGCTGGCTGCTCAGACATCAGTAGTGTGCGCTGCCTCGTTCTCTGTCAGGCGCTGAAAGATGTGCGCATGATATAGCAGATTTGTCATCTCATGTCTGTGCTCATTCAACCATGCACGTAGCTGCAAGTCATGGCTGCAGTGCATTTGACCTGTTGCCTCTGACATGGCATCCATTTTCTGTTGTACAGGATACCATTTCATTCCTGCTCTCTCCAGAAGCAAGGCAGCTTCGACCTCTCTTAGTCAAGGAGCTTGTCACCGGCTTAGATTACTACACCAGGGATAGGTTACAGAGAGCGTACAATAGTCTGCCCTTCCTAGCTCCCAGGATACCCTTCCTAGGGCCCCTGCCCTTGCCACCCCTGCCTTCACCACCTGTCTATGTCCCTGGGCTTGGCTTCCAGCCTGCAGAGCAGCTGCTGCAAAAGCTGGCACCCCCTCTCAGTCAGACAGAAGAGGTGTATTTGCAATCCCTGCTGGAGGTGGCATCAGCGCTACTAGGTATGAAGCTTGTGTGTCTCTGGACCAGAATATCCCTGGTAACATGCCGGATTTATATGCATGACACTGCTGGCAAGCCAAAATGTGACAAGGTGACCTTGTTATTAGCGAAGAGGTAAGTCTTGCCATGCTCTTCTGCCTGCTACAGGTGTTTTTAGTACTTTCGTAAAACTGCCAGCATTATCTATGCAGCAGAGTGTGCACTGTGGGTGTGCATAATTGCTTGGGTGCTGTTGTCCTGGCGACATGCTTTTCTTGTCTATATCAGGCTCTAGAAACGCAGCTGAACCATGATAATGACATTATTGGTGGCCCAGTCTTGACAGCATCTTTGCTGGCTGAGTTTTTACGATGTTTCTGTGACTTTAGGCTTGAGGCCAGCTGATTTGGAGCAGCCAAATCTGAGCACAACCTTGCAGCTGCTGACAAACCCGTCAGCTCAGATCAAGGAGCTTCAGCAAGCATTGATGGCTCTCAGTGGCCAGACAGCAAACTCCCAGGCATGTCCTACCTCCAACAGTTGTGGTCAACACAACAGTTGTGTGCTTTGAGATGTACTTACTGTCATGTTGCCAGGTATGTTAGCACAAGCACTGCTGTGGTTGATGATGCAGTGTCTCAGAAGGTACTTGTTACGCTTCTTCTGTCCTGGGCCGTGTGTTTTCTTGGTGATGCTGAGTGACCCACATCGTGCTGCATCTACAGTGGCATGATCACCGACTGAGCTCTGACTGTGCACAACTGCAGGTTGTGCAAGAGATGGCAGAGGACGTACTAGAGCAGTTGATGGTGATACAGAGTCAGCGTGCAGACGTGCCTCGAAATGTTTTGTTTCCGTTTGTTCCCGCCCCCCAGACTCGCAAACTGCCAGCTCCTGCAGCTGTGTACGCTGGAGTATGACAAATGCATGTTTGCACTGTGATGATGATGATGTTGCGTGACTCTGAGACAGGCAGAAGGGTCTGTGCTGTGTGCATGTCTTGTATTTGATTGGCAGCAATTTGACGGTTCTGATCTGGTTCGCATGTTCTTTTCCTGATTACAGAGTTTGTTGACATTGGCAAGTCACGGCACAATTTTACATAGGAATGTGTCTCATGTCAATTAGTGCTGTTCTAGGCAACATCATGAATTTTGTGGCCTGCACTCAATGGAAGGTCTCAGGTATGTGTTTAATAGGTGCAAGTTGTACAGGTATTGGCCAACCTGCAAAACTTGACTGGCCTGCCAATTTGGAAACCCTGAACACCAAATGATTCGTGTAGCAAAGCGGGCATGCTATTATTGAACCGGATTTCTTCTTATTAAGATGCAGTGTGCAGTCGGCGGGCTTGCATAACGGGACCGTGTATTACATGGTGTGTGTACTGTTTGGCTACTGATGACAGCTCTCCTAAGTGTGTCTAAACGCTGTGTGCAAGACACATATGTACAAAGTAACAGGCTGCTAGCTAAGGAACGCGGCCTATGCAACCATTACTAACTACCTGATGAGTAATCTGTTCATGAATGGTGTGACTGGGTGTTGCTAAGCACTCACACTTTCAACACTTCTTCCCATACATTCCTCTCCCCCCTGCTGCAAAATCACTGTGGGAACGAAGCGCGGCTGAACGCCTGTCTGAATGCTTTCAGCCTTGTCTTATGCTAGCTGACACTGACTAGAGTATGATCAGCAAATGTCAGCTTATGTGTCTTATGTTGGCTGATACATGGCTGAATGCTTTCAGCCTTGTCTAGAGGATCTGATGCTTGCTGAAGGTGGCTAGAATGCAATCAGCAAGGTCTAGCTTGCAGTGTCTGATCCCATCCAACAACGGCCGAAAGTGCTGCAATATCTGATGTGCTAGGCTTTTCTTGCTGTTCAGCCACTGCTTGAGCTGCTGCTTGTCATCGCTGTTGCATTCACATTCTCTTGCCTCATCAAGCAGCCCATGCGGTGCTGGCTGCGCGCTGCCAGCTTCATTATGTCTCTGTGATCAATCATGTGGCTTGACTGTCATTGGCCATGCACACACATAGTTTCCCCATAGGTGCAAGGAACAACATCTTGCGAGTGCAAGAAGAGCAAGCTGGCAGAGATGATGGCCACTGTGTGCAACCCTGCCAGGATGGTGAACCTTGAGCTAGTCTTTGCAAGCATCTGTGCCTGCTGTGCAGGCTGGCATCACGCAAAACTTGGCTGGCATTTTGAAGGCAAGTCACAGTGTTGGTGCATGAGTGCTTGTTCACGATAGGCATGGCTACAGGATAGAACACATGTTGTGTTGTGACGATATGGACCCTGTCAAGAAGCTTGGAGTAACCTTATGGCATATATATGCAAACATATATAAAAGCAACCAGTAGCCTGAGGATGCTTGCAGCTTGCTGGGACTGCATGGTGTTGAGCATTCGGTGAAACTAGCACGATGTATGTGCACAGGTACATATGCACGATGAAGAGCAGCATCTTTTTCCTTCTGGACAGCCATGCTGTGCAATAGTAAGTACCAGTTCTGTCTTGCGACTTGACGTACACCAACTTGCATCTGTCTTCAATGCAAAATGTGGCTCTTGATGTACGACAAGGGCTATGGGCTCCTGCAGTGTGTAGCAGTGCAGTGGATGGGGCACTGCTTGCACCCGCAGAGCAACTCTAGCAAACAACCTGTGAGTATCTCCTGTTTTGTAATTTCCTTGTTTGTGAACCTGCTTGAGAAGCAAGACATAATCTGCTGTACCACAACAGCTTTTACAGCTGCAGAGCTGCAGTCACAGCTGCAGCTAGTTTCTCGCAGCAGCTGTGACCGCAATAGTAAGTATACAGCAGCTTCTACAGCAACATTTGGTTTTCCAGCCGCACAGCGGCTTACAGGTTCACACGTGCAGGCAATGTTGCACACCTGCTGTGGAGCCGACGCAGCAGCTCTCTCAGCTAAAAAATGGTGTCTCAGTTGCGGACTTCCGTCAGCCCAAAACCCATCTGCCTGCTGTAAACACCTCTGTGGCCAAGTATCAGCTACACTCTGTGGGCAGCTATTTATTTAACAGCTGTTTGCATTTTGCTGAATTGCAGATGTAGTGGTACACTGCTGAAGTGTCGTGTGGTGGCTGTCCTGAGCATAGATCAAATGTTGCTCCTCTGATGGCATCACGCTTTGGTCCGCATGGCCTGATGTCTGTCAAGTGCTTGTATGCCTGCGACGGCCAACCAAACATGTCAGAACATGACTTCCAAGGCACGCAACTACTGCAGTTGAAAAATTTGCCAATCTAACAGATTGATGTTCAAAAGGTGAAAGTTGGGGTTCTTATGCTGATCTACTCATAGCTGCACGTGTACCTCGGCAATCACCAAGGGATGAGAGCAAATAGCTTACCTCATCCAAGCCCATATCTTTGAACCAGAAGAGGTAAGCAATGATGACAGCTGGTGCTCGCCCTAGGCCTGCTGTACAGTGTACATACACCCTAACATGCACCATTTCCTTCTGTCAGTATGTGGTAGGAGATGTCCCATGAGTAACTTTGTGCACAGCGTGAAAGTGCTGGGCAGTGCTGGGTATGTAATGCATACCTTCTCTTGTTTTTAAGTGAATGGTAGACTGAGCTTACAGCTGATGGCAGCATGTGACGCAAACTGTGGGGATCAAAATCCTGCGCCTGCATGCATGTCAACAAATCACAGCAGGCAGGCTGCAAACCAGTGAGCCTGGTGAATCTTGCTATTGCTGGCACATTTATATGTCGCCACGGCACTTTGCTCTTTATCAATAAAAAGGGAAGCAATGCTCACAGGTCTGCGAATTAACTGTATGTCAAGCTCCTGAGCTCTGTGCTGCAGGGCGCTGAAGTCCACGCCCCAGTGGTTGAAGTCTGCATCTTGCTGCAACTGCATAAGACACCAGCACATGTAAGATGGGCCAAACGCTAATATTGCCATTGCTGATACGTGTGTTTACGCTATATGGCAATGCAGCGTGCAACAGAAAGCTTGCTTTGTCACCAGCAGCAGCAGCAGCAGTGCATACTCACATTGATGATGGTAGATGCGCGCACTTCCTCTTTGAGCTCTGTGATGTCTTCCGCCTGCCTAGGCTGAGAGCCACAGATCAGATCTGGCACTATTTCGTGGTAGTATAGTCCTCTGTCATAGTAATACTGGTAAGGATCAGCGTCTTTCCAACCCATAGCTTTCTTCATTTGCTGGTTGTAGGCATCTGATTGATCCACCTTTGTTGCTGTTGGTAAATTCGATCTGTTGGTCTGTGCAAGCTTGCTCTTTGCTCAGACGTTTGGCTTTTGCGCACATGTTGGGCTTTTGTGACGTCTGGGATGGTGAGCCTGCATTCATCTGGGTTTGAATGTAATAACAGCAACTAAGCTTTGAGCTTGCCTCCCCAGGCAAGGAGGATCACAAGGATCCAACGCAGCGAGACAGTATTGCAGCGCCGAGAGCGCAGAATCAGTCGTCTGCTACACTTTCCACATTGACTCCTGAGAGTTGAAAGCTCACCGTTACCCGAGCAGCAGCACAGAGTCTCTTGGTGAAGACCATCTGGTATGACGTATATGCTGCCGCAAAGCCTGGCTTTGTCAGATAGTGCAGTCAACAATGTGAGTACTAGATGCAATAAGCTGAAAGCGTACGCACAAAAGCTGTGGAGCTCACGGACGCGCTTGGCGTATAGAGCGAATATACTGCAGAATGTAGGATGTGCATTTGAAGGGCTTCTCTACCACGAATCTCCAATGCAATTCATGGCTCCTGCTGACCAGCAGGTTAAAGAAATTTGTGTGTCATTGCTGTTCAATTTGCCCAGCAAAGCTCCTTGCGAAATGCCGGCAAGATAAGCCTAAACTGTGTGCTGTGTGGGTTTGCTTAGCATATGCTATCGCCAAACCAAGAACACACAACAACGCATTCTGGGCTCTATCACATACAATGACACGGACCCTATAAGCCAAAAGTAGCATGCAGCCCTGGTCCCACTAAAAAAAATGCATTACTATATTACACCCTCAAAACCCTCAAAAGATAAACAATTTTGCAAGTAATGATAGACATGTCACAGCATCTCTCAGGCACACAAAGGGATCCACTCCAGGCACAAAGCGTACTGGAGTTTGTAGTTGCCTGCAGTGGTCTGAACCCCAAGGATGCATCTAAGTAGTTGACTTGACGGCAGCACAGCCACTTGCAGAAGCCATCAAACAAAAGTTTGCAAAGCAAGGAGCGCTGAAGCTGTCTCTTTTTACATTATAAATCCTAAAGCAACAGCAGTCCCTTCTCTACCAATGATATGTGAATGCAGACAGATCATGAATAGCAAATCATAATGTGTAAATCCTGAATAACTTGTGGATGACAGTGTCTTGCTATCTGCCCAGCCTGACTCCGCCACCAGCAAATTCACTGGTGTGCAATCACACAAAGCAGCTGATCTTGAGCCAAGTGCTTGCCAACCGGACGCTAATATGTACGTTGCGTTGATTGTCTTTGAGGATTTGTAATCCTCAGCCTGACCACAGCTGCTGTATCGCAAGCATTCCTCTACAATCTCTGGCTCTACTTGGTTCATGGGTGGCCGCATCAGGTGTGCCGTTGTAACAGACTGGTATGCCATTGCCAAGGCCATCACCTGCAGGGACAGCAGCCTTTTAGATCCTTGTTCAGGGCTATGGGTTGAACCTTTAGGGTCTAAACCCCTCAACCATGAAACATTGACTCAAGAACATTAGAAGTCCCCGAGACGGGCTCAAGTTGCGCAGGAGCAAGTGTCACAAGAACTTTCATGTCTGCAATACACCCTTCCATGTGCGACCAGGCACCATAAAGCCATAGTCTGGCTGTCAAAGGCCTTGTCCTTGTCCAGCAAACTTCAGTTTCTCCTAATTCATGTCAGTCTTGCTCGTGCTACATGGTGGTGAAATTTGGTCTTTTCTTGACAAGCATCTCAACCCTCTGTCTGTTTGTCACCTGTGGTACGTTAGGTGTACTTATAGCGTTCCATTCAATGAAATACCATATCCCAAACCCAGACATTGGAGTGTGAATCCTTTTCTGTTCAGTCTCAACTAGACAACAAGAGGCTTAGGTGGTATGGTCATATATGCAGGATGCCTGACAGCAGACTAAGTACTCCCCAAAGTGCCGCTGCATGGATAGGTAGTAGACGAGATCTCGTCTAGAAGTGTCTTAGAAGTGTCATGGACGTCGTAGGACTGTCTGGAGCAAACAAGTATTGTCTTATGTTTGCAAGCTGAAGTTGAACTACTAATGTAATGATTTTCTGCACAAACCTATCAGGAGGGAGCTGACTTGCATTACATGCACCTGACGCCTGCTGGCTAAGCCTGTGATGCATTTGTTGTTATCATTATCAATGTTCATGCTAGCTAGCAGCTAACATATCGTATACCAATAGAGGATTGACATGTTTGGACAGCTAGTGAAAATGGTACTCCATGATGATGAGCAAGGTGCTGTGATGTTTACGCTGTCCACACACTACATAAGAAGGGTCCTCAGGTGTGCTCAGCTGCCAGTAGATAGACAGCAGTGTCAACTACTGAAAGGAATTCCCTGCAACTCCTGGCAACAGCGCAAATCTACTGGAGGTGCGCAACCAAATATTGTACAACATGCACCATGATATTTGTGCATGCAGCAGGATGCTGCTTGCTGTGCACTTGGAGCTGATACATTATCGTGCTGCCTGTGCTGCATTTCACATAAGATGTCAGCTGCATGCATGGCAACGTTTCTGTGAGCTGCACATTGAAACTGCCCACAAGCCCAAATGAAAGTGTGTAAGAATGGACAAGCGCTATGCCAGAAGGGCTGTCTCTGACGTGCAGTGCAACCCTGGTCAGCCTGCAGGCTGCATAGATATGGGCTGAACAAAGCTCTAAAATCTCCGCGTCACTACCCTGTGTCGCAGTGTATCCCTCTCATGCTGAGACATGCCAGAGAAGGCATTACTGTCCATTTGGTGCTTTCAAGAAAAACACATAGTCAGACGGATTGGTTGGCAGCAGGCCCATGCCTTGAAGCTTGTTCAAGGCAAAAATTAGCCCAGCTATCTGTATTGCGCAAAATACCAGCCGTGGTTTCAGAAGCTCCAGCTGACCTGTTTGATCTTGAGGGATAGCTGCAAATGACAGGCAAAATCAGCTGGCGCTTCATGACAAAGGTGCAACATGTTCTGAGGAAAACATGTTAATTGGAACCATGCATGCGTTTGAGTCATAGCCATATCAGGTGTGCTACTGCTGCAGGATGCTAAGGTCTGCTTAGTGCTAGATAGCAGAGCAAAAGAATACCTTGATTGACGCTGAAGAGAGTTGACAATGGCTGGTAGATGCCAGTCACTAACATCATGATGCTGAAAAGGTGTATCTGACTGCCACTCATCCACATCATGAAGCAAAGAAACCCTACTTGCTTGAAAGACCCAAGCGCTTTTGACATCATGGCCTGCATTGCAGCAACACAATCATGCTATCATCTGAAAATACCTTGCATCTCGAACTTCACAGCACTGCAAGTGAATGCCTCTTACCTCTTGCCGTCTTTGCTTAAGGAGAGCCACATCCATGTTTAAAGACTTGCTACTGCCTGCAATCACCTGCGCAGTGACAGGAGCTACTCTGACTGCTGGAGGCAATCGTCGGGGACGTTATGGCGGTATTTTGTTGTGCAAGCTTACCAGTTCCTTACCACCTGCCCCAGTGAAGCCCGGTGGGTCTTGTACCCGTTTGCCGTCAACACTGTTGTTGCCATCCTCAAAGTGCAGTGTCCACTTGCGAAACTCTGCCATCGTAAGTTTAGAAGTTTCCCGCAGTATTACAACAAGTGTGAGTCTGACTGGGTGCCACCGACGCACGAAAGCTTACTTTCAGCAAGCAGTCTGTTTGTGACACAAGGGCGTGGGCCGAACAGCTGCTCAAGCGCAGTCTGTATATTGCACAAAGCCTTATGCTGGCCGCTGAACTATATTTGCTGCTACTTTGTATACTTCTGGCCGTTGGTGAGCAGTCGATGCAAGATGGTTGCACGTACGATTTTTATCAACTGAGCCAGGCCTACGATTTTACAATTCATCAAAACTGGGCTTTTGAACCCCACAAAAACAGCTTGCTACAACGCATTCTTTTATAAACACATACATGCTGCATCGCGCCTTTGAGCAGGCAGCGTTGCCATCTGTCATGTGAATTAAGATGCTTTTGCATCATCGTCATTGACTTGGCTATCCTTGTTCCCAACAGTCATGGCGTGGGATCAAAAGCTATGACCATCGTCGCCACTATTGTGGCCGAAGACGAAAAGGAAAACGCAGGCTTTTTGGGTAAGGGCTTCTCAAAGCAGACAGCTTGTCCGTCTCGGCGTGTCTTGAGTAATCGAAAGAATTTACCACCTGTCAAATCTGTGCATATGAGCAAGGAACTGTCAGCTGTGCCTGCTGGTAGGCAGGCACCACAAACTCCCAGTTTGCGGACAACTCAAGTGAGTGGCTGTATGGATGCAAGGCACTTGATGACCGTTGTCTTGTCAGCTTTGTGTTCTATGCTTGTCTGCTGCGTATGTTGCTGATTCTCCTGAGGGAAACAGTCGCTGTTCACCTTGCAGATGCCATCTGTTCCTCTGTCTGCTTCACGCCAAATTAGCTGGGAGGTGCATCTGCAGCAGTACCTGCAGAAGTGTGCACCGTTCTCTGTTGACAAGGTGTCAAGTTTAACGGAGGCCGTTCACAAACAGCCACACTTACCTGAGCCTTGGTGGTCCATTATGCAGCATGCTGAATCACAGCAGGCTGCATGCCAATCAGATCCCAAACCTCATGACAAGCGCCAAGGCCTTGCTATGCTGCAACTGTATGAATGGGCAACCAAGCAAGTCCCACGGCAAGGGAATTACGATAATGATGCATTCGTGAAGCTGTGGATTGGCTATGCCAAGCAGCAATGGTAGAGTATGTTCTGCAACCAGCTGCATGTCACTTGCCATTGTTGCATAGCTTATGTAAATTGTGTACAACTGCAGGTCACAGAATGGACAAGATGAAGGCAGGGATGCATTCAAGAGCCTCAAAAACCAGCAGATTGCAGACAAGTCTGCCCTGCTGTACCTGCAGTGGGCTGACTTAGAACTGAAGTCAGGTATGCACCACCCAATACATGTAATGCACACGAATTTGATGTTGATATCTTTTTGTTCTCTAAGAATCAAAAAGAAAGGATTATGGAAATCTTTCTGTACTCGGGAAAAAGACCAGGGCTCAAGCGCTGCTGTCAGATATGCTATGTGCATGCATTCCTTGACAATGATGTCGAAAGCAGTTTAGATGTTGTGCAGGCAACACAAATAAAGCCATCAAGCAGCTCAAGACCGGCATCAAAGAATCAGCTGAGCCTGTCAGGTAGCAGCTAGCCTGTTGTCTTGTGATCCTTGCTCTTTTTGCATGCTGCACACAAGAGCTGCACACACAATGCATGCCATCTGGCCAGACACATTACACTGCCATCCCTTTAGCAGCTTGCAGCTAGGGCATACACAAGCACAAGCTTGAACGTTGCATTTGCTGTACCAAGTTGTTGACAACACATTACGGCAAGATTTTGCTTGGACATTTTGTGACATGCCTTCTGAATCAGGCAATTGGAGGACATGCTCATTAGGCTGCAGCCTCAGGGGACCAGCACTGGAACAGCTGATGTTTTGCATGACAGTGAAGCCAATACAGCAACATTGCATGAGACCACACAGCGCCTGCATGGTCAGCACCTGTCTGGCCAGACAGAAGGGGCAGAGGGGTCTGCCTTCACGACCCCTGCAGGGACCAGGTGCCCTCAAGGGCAGAGCCCTGTGAATGGGGTAAGTAATTCCTGGGAACGCTGCACATGTGCAGCTTGACTACCATGCTATGGTATTGTCAAAAGCAAGCAAGAGGCTTGAAATGAGCCTTCCAATTGCAGTGTCTGTGACCCAAGCCTGTGCTGATGACTGTACTTTTGCAGACACAAAATGCTACAAAACACACTTTCAATATGCATAGAAGTCTCATCGACTGTCGCGCTGGCTCTTTCTCTGACCTTGCCGATCATGACTGCAAAGAACAGTCCTTATGGCATATATATACCTAACCCAGATTTTGAGCAGCACAGGCAAACGACTCTCTGCACCAGTACATGAGCAGCAGGAGGATAGGTCACAGCAGCAAGCCCCTGTATGGGCACACTGCTGGTGCGACAGAGACCCTGGTCATCAACCCTAAGGCTGGGCTGCAGTCCAGGCCTGTTGCCTACGCTGCAGCTGCCAGCGCTAGCAACATGACCTATCACAGCACCAGCTCAGGTACACTCCTGACAGCTTGCCATACAATCTCCCAGGAATGCATATCGGGCAGGTTGTCTGATTTGGCGCTTGGTGTACACTGATTGCTGTATGACATCAAAGTGGTTATGACACTGTATTAAAGCTGTGTCCTAGTCTCCTTCTTATGGTGTCGGTGAACCAAGAATTTAGCACAAAGTAGTCGTCTCAAAAGGCTTGAGGGGATATTGTCCCAATGCAAAGCCCAAATGCTTCACAGATGTGCACTTGCATCTGACAGCTTATGCATAGTCTGCAGGCAGCACTGTCAGTGAGTCTGAGTGCACGACTGCTACACTGCACAGCCACCCTAAGATGGCATGCACAAGTGAGCCACTGCTTGCCTGTCCATGCGCATTGTGATGCACATGCTAGCACCAGCATCCAAGCCACCACCTCTACATGCTTGTCACGCAAACGCAATACTCTCATATTGTGCATCAATGCGCAACCACTCAGCAAAGCATTGTTAAAGCTGCCATGCATCGTCAAGTGCATAGACCAAGCTGCACCCCAATTGCATGTTTGCCTTGGCACTTGCAGCTGCCAGCAGATGCTGTGAAGTCTGCTCAAGCTGAGCTCTGCCCACGCTCAAAAGCCTCACACACAAATGCCGCTAAGCTGTCTGGTCACATGCAGACATGACGTCACGCAGCATCAGTAGTCATGGCAGCAGTCACAGCGGTGAGGAGACCCAGACAATCCATGACAAGACATTGAGTGGAGGGCCTCTGGGTGGTATGTCTCAACGCATATGAGCACATGCACATCCATGTTGCTGCTGGTGTCTCATAGACAACCATGTCACAGCACACACTTGAGGATGGTTTTCGGTGCAGCTGTCACCACCACGTCTATCCAGTCTGCTTCTTGACCTGCAGAGTCTTGGCAGCTCTTGCGCAAATGCAACTTTTTGAGATGAAACCGTTGCAACATTTTTGTCACACAGCAGGAGACACTGATTCTGCATTGCCTACAGGAAAGCAGAGCATCTGGTCCTTTGATACCAACACTGTGCTGAGCAACAGTGGCTGGCAATTGCAAATGGGAGTGTGCTTTGTTGCAGGGGAAGGCACCATCCAGATCAATCAGAGTCTGGCTCACCAGTCCCGGCCAGCCTCCACGCTTGTGCAGCAGTCCTTTGCTTCTGCATTCAAAAGAGACCGCAGTGTTGGGCCTAAAAGAACAGGCAAGCCAATGGCATCGACTCCGTAAATGTCACTGCTGCTTCAGCTGTATGCATACATACATGCTGCAATGTAGGTGTCTGGTGCAGATGTCTGCAACCTGACAGCAAGCAAATATAGCTCTGGGTTTGTGTACTACGATTCACTTGCCCTACTTGACTGGCAGGCTTCAGCAGTAGCACAACACAACGGTTGCAGGCATTCGATGTGCTACATCTGCTCAACTCTGGTGGTAATTGCCATGCTGCCAAGATTCCACAAAGATCGAAGTCAATATGATAATTGACGCAAGGGTTTTGTCTGATTTCTAGGGCTGGGGGGTGGAGCAGCAAGGGTTCCAATGGCAATGCGTGCTGTCCCTATCAATGCAGTCCCTGCTGAACCATCTGTAGCGCCAAGCAATGTCATGGGTCCACCCAAAGCCCTACCAGTGGCAAAAGTGGAAGAACCAGAAAACCTAAACGTGCATGATTCAACAGCTGCAAGAGGGTCTAGGACAGTACCATCTTCAGAGGCCGTTCACAGGCAAGAAGTGGAGGCAAGGGAGACCATACAGGCAGACAACAGCAAGAAGAGGAAGGCAGATGGAGAAGCAAGGCAGTCACCAGAGGTGGCCACAGCTGAGGCAGGGATAGCCGGCAAGCGCAGAGCCTCTCCAGAGGCACAGGTGCAGTCAACATCACTCTCGAGGTCTTGCAACACTGGGTTGTTGTATAGCAGTGGAATGCAGGCGCATGCAGGCAACTGGAGTTGACATGACCTGCTTGCCGCATGCCCTTCATCCCTCTTTGCATGCAGCAAATGTGCCCGCACATGTCTTTTTGCCCTGACAAAAGCATGCAAACAGTCTTGAATCATATCACACCATGCTCATCGTGGCTTCACCACGTATAGTGCCAGCTGCTGCATTCATACGAGTCTTCATTTCATGTGCCAGAATGACAGTCTGCCAGTGCACAATCCAGCAGTGCTTGCACAGATCAATGACTTACATTGTTTCTGCAGGCAAGGTCCCAGAGACCATGTTCTCCTCAGCACAGGCCTGCTGCTGTCACAGCCTCCACAGCTTTGCATGGTGCTGCATCTGTGCTGCATGAAGCACCTGACCAAGCAGCTGGCAGCCAGCCGCCAGCAGCAGAGGAAGCTGATGAGGATGAGCCTGAGACAATGCCGTTGCTGGCAAGAAGAGTAATGGCAGGCAGGCAGAGCATCATTCCTGGCCATCAAAAGGTAGATATTGAACAGGACATCTAAATCATATTCCTATCTGGAGTCGACTAACAAGTCAGTCATGGAGCATGTGCGTCCTGAATCTGGGCTTGAACCTTTTGCTGCAGGCAGCAATGATGCTGCATTATATCCATCAGAAGCTGAAGAACAACACATGATGCTATTTTAGAGACACAGCACCTCTGTTCTGCGTGCACATCCCCACACAACAAACCAGACCAAGTAGCAATGTAAGCTTGAGCAAGCAAGTAATCGTTGTAACCGTCAGGATGCTGCAGCTGCTTGTTGGCACCTCTGCGCCCTGATCACAAACTCATTGCAATTGTCAGCGCGGTAGCAATGCAAGAATGCCAGCGTGTCATCAATGCAAAACGTTTCCGGCAATGCCCAGCAGTTCTCAAGCTCCTCAGTCTTGTCATCTCTTGTACGCAGGCTGCCAACCAGCCTGTAGCTCAGAAAGCAGTGGCATCAGATGGCAGCTCACAGGTCCAGTCTGGCAATGTGACTCAGCAAGGACTGGTGCCAGATGTCGGCAGGTCAGGGCCCCTGGAGGCTGGCTCTGCCAGGTATGCCAAACCATTATGCTGCAGTGCACCATATGCATTGGGCTTAAACAGCTGACACATTGCCTGCAAGAAGGTCTCAAGCCTGTGGCATAGCACTGCTTTGTATGAGGGCAAGGTGAACAGTCAAGCAGCACCATTTTGTATCTGCATATTGTAAGAATACAATCACAGGGCATTCCATTTCAGAAAATAACACAATAGCTGTCCAGCTGCTGCCGGTAGGATAGCAACACTGGATGTGCTGCATTCCAGCTTCATAAACAGCCAGCCCGACCACCATACCTTCTGTATGGTTTGCATGCAAGCATGTCTTATGTTGTGTATCTGTATCTGCTCTGTTCTGCAGGATAAGCAGCCATCTAAAGCCTCCCATGCGGCGGGCCCCAGCTCCTCCCCCTTGTCTTGGAGCCAATGCCCCACCAACAGCTGCGCCTATCGCCTCCACAGCTGCAGCAGTACCAGCTAAGGTTGCTGCTGGCAGGATAAGTCCACAAGCAGAGGCTTCTGGAAGTATCAGAGATGCTGCCGCCACAGCTGATGCTTCCTCTGCCATGCAAGAAGCTGCTGCAGACAAAAGCAAAGATGTTGCAAAGGCAAATGCACAGGGCAAAGCTGTCATGGGGCCGCCGCCAGCCAAGACCAGGTAAGAATACCTGGCAGGGTCCTCCTCAGCAGCAAAGCAAGGGCAGGCAGCATGGCATGGCCAGCTCACAGTTCATCTCTAGCTGGCATCTTCTGTACTGTAATGTGTTCAGAAGCATGACAGCAATGGCACAGACACATCTGTTACAAGCAATGCAAGGCGTGGCTTGACTTCACTCTGTCCCCTGTTTCAGGCAACCACTGGCGCCACTGCCGCAGCATCAGCAGTTTAGTCATCATGAGGAGAGGCCGCCGCTGCCACAGCAGCAGCAGCAAAGCAGCTCCCATGGTGCTCAGTCGATGGCTGAGCCGCAGCTTGCGCAAACAAGGCAATCTGCAGAAGGCAGACCAGCCCATGTAGCCAGGTCTACAGACCAGCCTCAGCAGCAGCAAGTGCAGCATCAGCAGCAGCAGAAGAGGCGTGTCAGAGAGGATGAGAACACAGTGATAGTGCGTGGAAACAGATGCACCAAGCTGGAGTGTGTGGGGCGGGGAGGCAGTAGCAAGGTCTTCAAGGTGATCTTGGCTGTCACTTGTGCACTGTGATTGCAGCTGCGTCGACCTTTTCAGCCATGTCAAAGCTGTCCATACACTGCCAAATTACACATCATAAAGCTGAAGCAAGAGTTCCCATCAATCAAAACAGCATAGCATTCAGCTTGTTGCAGCTCAAATGTATGTCACCTTGTCTGCTTCAAGGCATTTCCATAATTGCCAGCAATGCTGTTCACGCTGCTGAGGCTAGTGCCTTCTCCCGTTTAGGGGCGTTGGCTCTATCATATTGGAAACACATTCTTTCAGGAAAAACATTCTTTGGAATTACATTCTTTCTGTGAATGTCAGCTATGCTTACAGGTGATGGCGCCAAATCGCAAGATCTTTGCCTTGAAGCGCATCAAGCTGCAGGGCAAGGACTCGGAAGCTAGCAAGGGCTTTGTGGATGAGATCACTCTGTTGCAGCGCCTCAGAGGCAAGCAGAACATCATCCAGCTGGTTGATGCCGAGGTACCACCCCTAGCGCTATCTTGCCTTTCCTCTTGGCCTGCCTGACTCAGTTCCTCATAGCAACAGTGGAGTTATGAATTTCAGCTTTAGGAATTGATGCTTGGCAAGCTGCAAACCTGCCACTGGTAACTGGCGTGCCAAGGCAGATTGCTTGCTGTCACATGTTGCATGTTCAATGACGACCATCACGAATCATGTTGAAGTGTACTGTGACATTGGGTTGGCCTATACCTGGCTGGGGCATTGGATCAGAATTAGACGTAAGATTGCTTGCAACGCATGGTGTAAAGCACCTTTTTGGTCCAGATAGAGCTCATGCATGATATCTGTAAGCATGTCATCTCTTGTGTCAACACATGCAGGACAACGAGATGCTGTCATATAAGTAATGTTGGAGGATGGAAGACTGCGCCCAAATATCATTGGTCTTACAGTCGACCTGACTAGCCTGCTGGCCAGACATAACCAGGCAGAACTCATGTGTGCGTTCTCGCATGCTGTGTATGTATGCATGTGAATGACTTCACTGCTGCAGGTTATACAAGCAGAAGGCACCATCTACATGGTGCTGGAGTATGGAGACATCGACCTGGCACGCCTTCTGGCCAAGCACGAGCAGGCCAGGCGGGAGGGTGGAGGGGCTGATGAGCTGGATGAAAACTTCATCCGATTGTACTGGCAACAGATGCTGCAGGTGCGTAACAAACCCTGTTTGCTGGCTTTTGTTGACTTTTTTGGTGAGATGCAGTTTTGCAGGCCCTGCAGGATCACCCAAAATGTGTCTGCTTACACACCCAGCAATGCAGAGCGTGAGCGATATCGTGTCCATGTCAAAATATAAGACTTGCAGTGCAACAAAGCACACCAGCTTTTTTTATTTGTTTTGTGCAGGTCCCCCCTCCTCCTTCCTCCGCACATGGATAAACCCTGTGCCAAGACCTGACCATGCAGCTTGCGTCCTGATTGTATCCATCCTAGCATGCATCAATAGCCATCAATGCATGTGGTGAATGGCTGTAATCACAGCACCTGCTGCATTTGAGGCTGCAAGGTCACAGTAGGCAGTGTTGTTGCAGGCCGTCCAGACAATTCATGAAGCCAGGATAGTGCACTCAGATCTGAAGCCTGCCAACTTCCTCATGGTAGAGGGGCAGCTCAAGCTCATTGACTTTGGCATTGCTAAGGCCATAAGCAGCGACACCACCAGCATTGCTAGGGAGAGCCAGGTCGATTTTGTGAAGTGCATAACTGGACTAAGGCCTATATGACATTTGCACATGGAAAATGCTAAGTTGCGCTTGCTATGCATGGCTGTACATGCATCTGTACAAAGCTTTGTTGCACAAAAGGCAAGCTAACACGGCATGTAGCCAGCAATCAAGCACACATCCATCCTTTCTGTCTTGGCTAGCATTTTGCTGAGATGTCATGGGGCTGCTAGTCTGTCAGACATGCGCCTCGGCTTCAGGTAGCAATTTGCAAGTGCCTGCCTGTATTCACCATGAACGCTACCAGGGCCCCATACCACAGCAACTTAAAAGACAGAACAGCTTTTCCTCACGCCCAATTTTTACAGCTGCTTGAAATTCCAGGTTGGTACTTTGAACTACATGAGTCCAGAGGCCATTTTGGGAGGCACCAACAACATCAGAGGTGCTCCGCCCATGAAGGTTGGCAGGGCGTCTGATGTCTGGAGTCTTGGCTGCATTCTGTATCAGATGGTGTATGGACACACTCCCTTCTCTGCTCTGGCTTTCATTCAGAAGATGCACGCCATCACAGACCCAGGCTACCGCATTGCCTTTGCACCCATCAAGAATGCTGCTCTGGCTGACACCATCAAGCGATGCCTGGACAGGAGCCCCAGGACACGCATTCAGATGCAGGTGGGGCTGAGCATACTGAGTCAGGGCTGTCTTGCATTTTGAGTCATGGCATGCTGCTTGAACTGGCAGTGTGAGCTTTCAGAGGCAGGATGACACGAGTCTAACTCATAGTTGAATAATTTGGCTTGAAATGATTCACTTGACTTGTCTGACTTGAAATGATTCAGCTTGAACATGTGTCTTCACATTTGACAACACTGAAACAGCATTTACAGTGTTCATCTGAGGTGTATGACGTATGTTGCCCCAATGCTACTGCATGAGTTGCCTTGAGTTTATGTTATGTTCTGTGCAGGAGCTACTGGATCATGCTTTTCTGAGGCCCACAGAGGGCCCTGCCAGACCTGTGCCGGGACAGGTTGGCTTGACCAGGGATCAGCTCAAGAAACTGCTCACCCAGGTGCGCCTGCCATGCATGTGTATTCATTGCCTCTTGGCACTAGCACCATGCAGCCAGTCCATGCGCTTTCGGCGCCAAACCCATGAGTTCCTTTCACAGCACCCAGATAGAGATACAGATGGTGCTTTTCGCAGCTTGCATGCAGATCTAGTACAAATGCCTGGATAGGATGCACTGCACAAGTAGTAAAGTCTCACTTGCATGGTTGTTGACAGGTGACAGAAGCAAGTGCATCAGGAGCCGATTTGGACACCCTGTCAGAGGAACTGTTCCGGCAGCTGTCCAGCGGGCAGACAGTCAACTTGGGTGCTATGTTCCGGCCCACTAAGTCAGGGCCAGGGCTGGAGTCTGCAGGGGCAGAACCCAGCAAGCCCCAAGCCACGCCAGCTCAGCAGCAGCAGCACCTGCAGCGAGCTGCCCGGGCCATCAGCGCAGCTGCTGCAGCAGCTGCTGTCAATCAGGGCACTACCCCTGCAGTGTTGCTAGGGACCAATGACCAGTCAGGCAGTGGTCAGCTGGAAGGTGCTCCGGCAGCTTCTGTCAGCGGCCTGATCAGGGTTGCTTCTGAGGCTCCAGCTCCTGCAGTGCCTAGGTGTGTGCGAAGCTGTTCACGCGTCTGTGCAAGTGCCTGCAGTGTAGTGCAGTGGCTGCTCTATGATATGATGGCCTGTATGCCGCTGCCGCCATGTCATATGGTATCATATGCTTTGAGCATAGTTAGTCAAGAACAAGATGTTTGAATACTTGCCAAGTTACTGTTAGCAGAAGCATGCGAATGAACAAATAATGTGGGGCATGCAGAATGCATAGCACTGTGGTCTGCAGGGCCTCATCATTTGCAACGACAAGAACTACATCAAGCGAAGGGCGAAGCAATGGTGCCCAGGCGTTGCCATCAGAGGTGACATGAAGTGCTGACAAATCTGCAGCTGTGGGTCTGGACCTCTCTGACATCACATGTCAACGTTTTTAGATGCAACAGCCTGTCAATGGCATGTTTCAGACCAAATTGAGTATCATCATTGCCATATCATAATGTGTGACGCCATTAAATGAACAAACGCTAGACAGCACTGTGCTTTGGGTAATCATGCTTGCTTTCAACTCATATGGCTTTTTGTCAGTCGACTGTATAGAACTTTCTTGATGCAATGATAAATTGGTCCAAAGTTTGCCCTGCAGTTTTCTGTTGGCCGATAGACAAGGAATGATTACAGCATGTACATTATGCAGGCTGACCTAGAGCGACAAGTTGGCAGACTGCGCAAGGTTCAGGAACAGCAGCACCCAGACCTGCTCAATCAGTGGATCCGTTGATTGCAGCTCTTCAGCAGGGTATAGCCAAAATGGCTGTGCATTCTATTGCAACAGACAACACTACTGGCTCTACAGAAACATGGCAGACTTGCACTGATATACAGTAGCCATTGCTGGCAGCTGTTTTCTTGTTTTGGGTCTAGGGGAACATGTACAGTAACACGTGCTATGAAAGTCTACCAGGTAGCAGGTTTGCTAGTCCTCAGATGGCATCGCAATATGTACAACAACAATTTGTAAAGGAACATGCAATAAGTCCTGCTGGATTTCATGCTACCTGGTATTCATAGCACAACCCCATCTTTGACAAAAGAGTTGTAGCAAGTCAAGAAATATTGGGGTTTAAGATAACAGATGTGTCAAAGTTCAGTCATTGCCTGCTGTGCGTCATTGGCCAGCCCTGTCAGGCCTTCATCTTGCAGCACCTGCAGTCCAGATCACTACACCATCATCGAACGAATATGTGCATAATCAAGTATCTGGCAATGTAGCACTCATGCTGGCAGCACGCTCCTCACCTGTACCAAGGATTCCATCTTTGCCTTGTTCTGAATCTTGGCAATACGCTTGGCCAAGGCAAATGTAGACATGGACCTGACTCTGCGTGTCAAGATTAGTCAGCGACACCAAGCGGGCCAACTGAAAAGAATAGCGCATCACCATCTTGGTGTGTCCTGAGACTGACCTCATGAGGTTATGCTGGTATAAATGATCCCTATTCTGGTTCCGGCTCACATCAGAACGCAACCTTTGAACTTCCTGTCTGTTGACAAGCCATAGTGATCACTGTCAAACACCAAGCTGTCCGCGAGAATATTCAGAGGATATCTCAGCGGCTGCCGGCGCTCACTTTGGATGCGATTCAGAAGTCGAATCAATCTCCTCCTGTTGCTCGATGGGTTGACCTTGTTGCCTCCTTGATCTACGCACAGGCAGCTGGACTTGGGTCTGACTACTGGTAAATTGCCAGCAAGACATGCTGAAGTGCCAGCAGTTGCCCGCAAGTCAAGGTCAGAGCAAGTCAGCGAGAACTTGCTGGTTGCGAAGGATCCTTTTCTGTCTCGCGTTTTCATACTCGTTTGAACCAGCCTGCAAGGGGTCCATGTGTCACAGCAAACAAATGCCATCAGTAGGGAAAATCTTGCTTTGACGCGATGTATGGCAAAGCAATCAGCTCCCATCGCCGCGGACCCACATCTTGCAACACGCAACATTGTGCACTCTATCGTTGCGTTCTTTGTTTCTCTGCTACATTTTGTGGATATAGTTTCCAGATAAATGCATGTGTTCACGTCCATAGGTCACTTTGCCCGAGCGGTTAAGGGGGTAGACTTGAAATCTACTGCCGAGACGCGCGTAGGTTCAAGTCCTGCAGGTGACGGGAAATGTTGCACATTTTGTTGTCATGCGTGCCAAAATCGTTTTCGTCCCTTGTCATGCGTGCCACAATCTGGAGACTTGAGAAAAGCTGGAGTCTGTGCATGGCAATATCATACCATGCTGACGGCCGTCAAAAAGCGCTTACCAAAAATTGCAAGCTGAATGTCTGAATGTCAAGTATGCAATCTGAGATTACATGTCCGGGGCATGGACATAGAAATCTGGTAAAAGCAGCAACATTCAACCTGTGTTGCAACACTGCATCTTGCCAAACAAAGTCAGGACTCATCACTACTCTCAAAATCGGGTTGAGACTCAAAGTCAAGCTCAAATTCTTGCTCTGCTTCAGCATCAGGCTGAGCTTGTGCTACAGGTTGACAATCTTCGTGTCTACGCTTGAAAGCACATTCAGCAAAGGCATTGTAACATGAGCACATTGTGTTCAGCTGACTATGGCAGGTCCATGGAGGTGGTTCAGCATATTTTGGCCGGAAACCTGAGTCATCATAGTTGGAGATGAACACAGACACATGAGGCACATTTGGCTGCATAGTGTTGGCAAATTTTGTCACAACGTCCACCAGAGGTTGCAGAACGGTTGTAAAGTGCTACTGCAGGCGGGCGTCAGAGTCTGACGCGTCCCAGTGTAGATTGGGAATGCTCAAGTGACATTCCCGGTACTCGTCCTGGTCTTGCTCTGCATTGAGCTCAACTGTCTCAAAGCCCTGCCGTACAAAGTCGATTATCTTTGCACGCGGCAGTCTCTGCCAAGTTCTTGCCTCTTTGGTATGTGTCCAAGCTCGGAAGAGTTTTGCTAGTCCCTGTCCAACGCTCAGACTGGCACGTCTCTTCTTCAACAGAAACTTTTTCATGAGCGCATCTGCCCACCCGTCCCATTCAAATTGAAATATGTCAGTCAGAGGGACCACATTGCCAACTTTGGTTTAAAACTTGGGCCTCGTCACATCGCGGCCTCGTCACATCGCAGTCTAATACGGTCACTGGCGGCTGCAAGCCATCGAATATCTCACGCAGCTTGTGGCAGGTCATGAACCAAGACAAAGCCTCAAACCAGTCGCAGCAAGACGTGATCTGTGCCAAAACACCATCTGGCAGGGCAAGGCGCTGGCAAGACGTGCGGCGATCGGGCTGAGGAGCAGCTGCGTTCGTACTGTTGGAGGTAGGCTAAGTCATTTGCGGCCAGACGACGACAGGCTAGGAAAACGCCGGTTGAAACTTTTCTGAAACCCCGAGGTAAGCTTGGACCACGGCTTGCAGGCGAAGTTGCAAAGTATTGCTTGACTGAAGCAAGACTTCGAAAGACGGGCGGACAATAAAGGTGGACGTGCGTTCTTATGCCTGACAACACCGCCGCAATGTGAGCAGGACATAGCGTGAAGCCACCAGATCTTCAGGGCTTGCATGTATTTACGCCGACACGTAGACCGTACAATTACAGCCGAGCTTAGTCATCTACCTTTACATGATCGAAGCTCTCTGAAATGACTTGAAGCTGTTTAGGCCCCAAACGTTCCTGCGCAGATCCCTACAGCCTCGCCCCAAACTGTGAACATAGCATACGGCAACCGACTGCCAAGTTGTGTCCTTCTCCCCATTGAGACACCGAGCGTTGTGAACGGTGACCGTGCTCGAACACCCACGCGTGCTTGCTGTATAGCCTCGTGTCAAAGCATTTCGACGCGGTATTACTCTGCGTACGTCCGCATGTTGTCTCGACCAGAATTTTGCCGTGTCTAACAGACACGCAACACTTCCAGTCGCTGCGGTATCCGTACCCAGTTGATCGCAACCTCACCGGATTCGGACAGCCTGTTCGCTGCTTGGAGGCTGATGCAGGATCACCACAGCACTCAAGTTCTCACAGGTCAAGAACGCACCTTCACCGCACACCGCTGGCATGGGTCTGTCGCTGTAAAGTCGTAAAAGCGCTCTGACCTACAGCTACTTTGTGTCGCAGAAAATGACAGGTGGCTGCTGCAAGACGCTAGCTTAGACCATTTGAAGCTTCTGCATGCAGTGGATTGTTTCCCTGGTGAGGGTGGACTCTATGAGGGTGCTGGTGCAGCCAACGCCATCGAGAGGTAGACTAAATGTCAATAAGCTTTATGTGCAGTGTCTTTGCAGTCTGTGCTGGTGGAGGATAGCAGCATTGCATCCTGAGTAGTGAACTGGTGAGACACAAGTCCTTTTGCATGGCAGGTTGCAGGTGGGTATTTCTAGTCAGATGCGTGACTTGCAATGATGCTTGACTGGCTGTGCAGATATCAGTCATTGTGGATTCCCTTGCTGGAGGCTGCAACAAAGGACGGCGTGGACATGGACAGACTTGTTCCACCTATTGACATAGCTTGGGTGTGGCATGTAAGCAGCCAGACATTGCATGTGCATGAAACTTGGGGGCGAAAACTGCATGGCAACGTGGGTTAACCAGCGACTCTTTCTGCAGTCTGACATGCAGTCTGCATCCTCGCTTACATCATATGTATTTGAATGAAACGACTTGCACTGCATGCACATGTCATCTCGTACAGCAGCATGTGGTCTACATATAATCTTCCACACGCAGCTCAGGTGAAATCCCGTTAAACAAACACATCATACATTTTGTCCTTTAAAGGCTGCTGACTTTGGATGTGCGCCTTTTGTTGCCGTAATGCTGGCTGACACATGTAACTTAATGTGCATTGCATGTGCAGGTGCACAGACTCAACCCAGTAGCATATGAAGCTGACTGTCAAATAGCTATTCATCAAGTCATACGGCTCAACTACAAGCTAGCATTCAAGTTCTCAGATGGCACAGACAGCCAAAGCAAGTAAGACATGATATAGTGTCGGTTGGGTGCACAAAGCTCATGCTGCATTTTCCAAAAGCATCGAAGAGGGTGGGGCATTCTGCATGCTCAAACTCATTGGACATAGTTGGCTTGTCCTGCAGGTTCACGCGTGACTTGTGGAAGAAGCAACATCCTAAACACCCATACTTCCCTCGTCAGGTCTGTTGTGTTGGCACTGCTATTGTGGTAGCAATTCCCGCTTTCTATCGGGCGGCTGTTCTCACAAGCAGACATATGTGCATGTCTTGTTATCCCAGCAAGTCCTCTGCTGCAACTTGTGCCCCACTTGCTCTGACCGTCTCTGCCTAACCCTAGTAGTCTGGCTCACAGACTTCACCATATGCTCTACTTGTGGCCTCCATCGGTCTTCCTACAAGGTCAGCAGAGACACTGTAACACAAGGCATCAACCGCTGTGCGATGTTTCCAGTGAAAACAATAATCAGATCTGGTACTGATGGGTTGGCCCTACCATCTTATGTGTCATTGCAGGTTGCCTCTGGTTCCAGCAGGAAGGCAAGCTCCAGCATGTCCATGAGCATGGACTTGCAGAGCGCCATGAAATGCCAAGCGTCCTTCCTGCGACAGATCCTGCAGCCAGCTATTGTTGACAAAGTGTGTCTGAGGGTGAGTACCATGATGGCTGCAATGCAGATGGGACAGAGTGAACAGCATGCAGCTTTAAATATAAGATAATACATGGCATGCATCTGCCGCCTGGCCCAGTATGCGTAGCTCACTGTGCCAAGTAAGTGAATTGAGCCGCTATCTGCAAAGTCATTACCGCAAACAGCACTGTTGGGCCAGCAATCTGAATCTCAGATGGCACAAAGTCACCATGCATCTGTATATGATGTCCCGCATGCTGTATTTCCAGAGCAGGGGCGGCTCCTGTGTAGCAACGCTGCGCTGTCATCTGGGACGATGGGGGCACCAATAGATGTGAATGTGTCAACCATGCCATGACATACATGCATGCTCTGCAGGACATGGTTGATAGGTACATCATGTTCCTGAAGCTCAGGAAAGCGGCACCAGATGTCTTTGCTGTACCACCAGTGGATGTGGACTTCATCTGGCACACTCACATGAGCATGAGTGCACAGTATCACAAGATGAGCTTGCAGCAATTTGGGGGCCTGTTGTCTCATGAGACTGTGTCACCGGAGGATTCTGCCAGGACCTTCAAGAGAGACACCGGATTTGGCGGCACACAGAGGGCCTGGGCCGAGCTCTTCCCAGGTAAAGACAACCCTTTCATGTTGACTGATGCTTCCTATGGATTGGTATTGGCATGATGCTGTTACCTGGACACATGGCTGGAAGGTCGCAATTAACAGAACGAAGAGCTTTGGTGATACGGCACATGGCACAAGCTGAGTGGCTCCTGCGCAAATTTGGTTTTGATAATTGATCTGTAATTTGTTTGCAAAAAAGCAAGCAGGTTGGTCTGCATCAAGGCAAGGCGAGTTCAAATGGTGTCCTGTCGCAAAGTGCATCAATGATTTGATGCGCAGCTGCAATCTGCCATGCTTTTCAAAAGACTGGATCATATTCCAAAGAGCCAAGGTGCACTATCCGGTCATCTTTGCGCAGTACACTGCTCACAACCGCTTGAATGGAAGTTTTTGCTGCAGATTCACCTTATCACTCACCGATGTGGGATTACCACATGCCAGATGTGCATCGCCTAGTCACCTTCATGGACCAGATTCGGGTCAACCTTAAACTCCTGTACAGTGATTGTGGGTCGCGCGGCGGCAGCCACGCTTTGCATGCTTTGGCGCTGCTGCTTGAAAAGCGCCAAAAGTTTGAAGGCTCTGATGGCTGCTTTTACACTTGCTGTATTCTGCCTGAAAGACAGCGTGCTCACAGCCTTCCCGTTACTCTGTCCAAGTAAGTCAGACAACTATGTGTCTTCATACTGTGTGTATGTGCTGCGCTCTGTGTTGTGTACCAGCCATTGAAGCCATTCTGGCCTCTTGTGTGCTGGGAGATCTGTACTGTATAGTTGAGCACCTCTGCTGCACCTGCACTAACTCTGGACCTGCTTGTGATGTATCTGTACCAAGCTTGTTCTGCATCTGTATCCCTGCATGAGTCTTGCATCTGTTCAGTCCCTGTGACGTGGCAAATAGTCATCTACACACACTTGGTCTTGTACAGGCATGCATGATTCTGATTGGTCTGTGCTGAAAGCCCATCGACTTCTATACTGTCAGATAGTCTGTCGTTTACAAGCATAGGCATTCAGCACCACAGTGTGTACTGCTGAAGTCTGCATGCTTGTGGCAGTGCCTTCCGCCCAGAAGCTGGTACCATTACCATGTGCCAGGGACATCTCATGTATCAGGCCCCAGATCACAGTCATAGCACTGCTGACTTTTGTGCCCTGCAGTGACCAGTTATCATGCTCTAGATCAGAGTTGTCAACTCTTGTGCCCTGCAGTGACCATTTATCATGCCCTAGAGCAAAGTTATTGATTGTTTTGCCATGCAGTGACCTGGGCAAGAAGCATGGAAGGCTGCCCCTATCTTCTACCAGCAACTGGCTGCGCATCCTGCACACCGAGCTACCCCTTGACGGTCCTGCACAAGGTTTGCTGTTTGCTTTTTCTTTTGCTGTTTTTTTGTTTTTTTGTTTCCCTCTGTGTATGTCTGCCATTGCTGAGCCCTTGTCTTTGCTTGCTCACATGACTCACACTTAAGTGAACAAAGTTATGCAACTTGGGAGACAGACCTGCTTGAGTTGAGGCGCATGACAGAGCCTATGGCATGGGGGTAGTCAAGGACAGGAAGGGTAAATTGCGCCTCATACTGGACTGTCGGGCACAGACTTGTCTTATGAGAGGCAAAGCTGCCCATGTGTCAGTGTGCAGTCTGGTGACCTGTTTCACTGTCTTCCAGCTATCAAAATGACAAGCCTTGCTTTATTTTTGTCATGCTGACAAGCACATCTGAAGCAAGGGGAGGAGGGTAAGTTGCACATCCAGCCAATTATTTAGGTCATACACATGTAGCTAGGATTGTGAGTATACTAGCTTGGCTTACGAGTATAACCCTAGCTAAAGTGAGAAGTCTAGCTAGGCTTCTACGTAATTTAGTCAGAACATCAAGACTAAGTCCTTATCAGGTCTACAGATAGGCATCAGTGGCAGTCATGTGCAAGAACCTTATGGCCAAACTTCTTTGGCATACCATCTGCCAAGGGATACGGGCGACTATGTTCATTTAGGTAGCCACCCAGAATCTATCTGTGCAGGGATTGATGCTGCTCATCAAGCCAATGTCATTGTTTGTTTTCTCTCTGTCTCGCTTCCTCTCTGTGGCTTGTGCATGTCGCAAACAGAGTTCCCTTGCTGGTGTGCAGATGTTGTGTCAGCAGTGTGGCAAGCGGGCAGTCAGGCAGGCATGCGCAACAGCAGTAGAGGGCGGCCAGCGCCTGTGCCTTCACATTTTCACCCTTATGCAATGGGCCCAGGAAATCTGTTTGTGGTGGCAGCACTTGGTAGTGGCTACTGTGGCAACATTGGAGCCTGCGGCGGCGGTGGTGGCGGTGGTGCATTTGGTGGTGGTGCTTGTGGTGGTGGTGGGTTTGGGGGCGGCAGC
>JAABUP010001426.1_pt1 | contig 50067 bp, 54 predicted proteins | sample 5559201 | NCBI WGS metagenome assembly JAABUP01 (sample SAMN10711887, study PRJNA513373) | rock metagenome | isolation source: Antarctica rocks | place: Antarctica | reverse complement strand
CAACACCTGCGACAGCCATGGAGCTGCCGAAAGAGCTAGCGGAGCCGGTGAAGGCGATTGGAGAGCCGGTGGGCCTGACTGCCGAGCCAGTGGAAGGTGCAGAACCAGTGCCGACCGGAGCAGAGTTGGCGGCATTCGGGCTTGCTGGGGCAGAGCTGGCAGCGTTCGGGCTGGCTGGAGCAGAGTTGGCAGCATTCGGGCTGGCTGGAGCAGAGCTGGCACCTGCTGGGCTGGCTGGAGCAGAGCTGGCACTTGCCGGGCTGGCCGGAGCTGACGAAGCTGGGCTGGAGGCAGCGGAGCTAGGAGCAACTGGTGCGGCGCTCGAGGCCTCGCTCGACTGCGCTGGGGAGTTGGGGGCGGAGCTGGCTGCGCTGGGAGCCGCTGAGCTCGGGACAGCTCGGGCGGAGCTGGAGGGGGCCATGGGCGCAGCGACGGAGGAGCTCTGAGCTACCGGCGCTGCTGGAGCGGAGCTTGAAGCTACCGGCGCTGCGCTGCTCTGTGTGACAGGGCAGATGGTGGTAGAGATGGGGATGATCGAGGTGACGACAACAGTCGAGTGAGCCGGGCAGTTGACTACGGTCGAGGCACAGCTGGTGATGGTAACCTCTGTGGTAGAGTACACGGTTGAGGTTGTGTAGACCGGTGCAGAGGTGGTCACTGGAGCGGCCACGACGCTTGATGACATTCTACCCGGGCAGCTGGTAACTTCAGGGCCACATGAGGTGACGGTGTCAACCTCGGTGGAGTAGACGGTGTTCTGCATGGCAGGGACAGCCGAGACGGCGCCCGCAAAGATGGCAGCGGCAACAATGGAGTAACGCATCTTGAGAGTTTTGAGAGTTTCTGAAGAAAGACTTCGGGAAGAGGCTTGTTTGAAAGGTGATTAAAGAGTGTAATAGTTGGACTGTCTTCTTAAAGAGAGTGGGTGACCGAAGTCGAGTACGAAGATACTGCGTGCTTGAAGTTGGCTTGAGTACGAGGAGTGAAAGAAAGAAACACCAAAACAGGAGCGGGGTGTCCTTATACACCCCAAGGAGATTAACGGAGAAACAGTGCTGATGCAGTCAAAAGAACGAAAAGGGGGCGCCGAACCCTCTGTAAGTCGCATCGCTGTGCAGGCCTACCATGTCGACACTACTGCAGGTACCAACAAACCATCCAACCAGAAATACCGAATTTTTCTTCCGGTCCAGTCATCAAGCTCCGTTGGTCAGGCACCAGAGCGTTAAAAATGACAGGTCCAATCCTACCGGTGGCCGTGGCCGTCAGCTATTGTAAGCCGAGCCTTTCATTCGCCAATCCACTCATTGAGCGACCATTGAGACGGTAGCTTTCATTGGCCGCTGAGTAAATGAACAGTCCTTCAAGGCTATACCATGTTTTTAGCTCCAGGGGTAACATGTTGCTCATAATCTCGCTTAGTCTTAGAGTTTTGTGTCAGCACTCGACTCGGTGATAGATGTTCCTGATCAACTACACGACTACTTGTGCTGGCTGGATCTCGAGGGGCGAATTCCCATCTCCTGCAATGACAGCTCCGATTGGCAGTATTCCTTGAACCGCAGTGGATCCATCTTCGGCGCCTGGAATGGTTATTGCATTTCCTCCAGGAATAGCGCCTGCGAGACCCTGTCGACATCCCGGGGGCATCCCAGAGCAAGACCGCGCCCTGTAGTTGTAGAGCTGCTGTGCACCCTAATCGGTACTTTTTACCTTTGTACTTGTAGAGCGTTCATGGAGTCGTGATTAGGTAGTGTGAAGTACGTGATGGTTTCCCGTCATGATCTGTGGCCAACTTCAGATCAAATCATCCAGGCCTATCCGCTTCGTAAAGAATCACTTGAGCCAAGCGCCAGGACTACGAGAAATGAGAGGCTTGGCATCGGCGGATTCTCAAGTAATAGGTTCGTAAACACAACGAATCAAGACGCCGGATTCTGAGGGATGGTGACGGCAATCCGGGCTGAGGCGGATGGGCGCTCCGCGATCATTTACAGACCAGGGTGAGAAAGCTTGGTTGAGCTCACGGTTGCAGATCGCAACCTCGCAAAAGCGACAGATCCAACCGATTCTCCAGACCGTGTTTCAAGATGAGGCAAGTGATCCTTCTGGACGTTCCCTTATCGAAGTCATCCAATCTAGTCCAGTGATTGCTTGGTACGAGCTCTTGTACATACCTAGGTAGGCCATCGAGGTCTCGTCCACCACCATCACAGATGAGCGATTTGATGTAGCTATCCCCGGATCCGATGGTATTCTGAGCTCCCTTCTTGTCGACATTACAAAATCCGGTACCAGCAACCTAACATACTTTATGAAGTCGCTCTGATAGTCTAACATTGACACCGGCCAGACACCATCTCGTCCATCCGTTAAGCTTGATGTAGAGCACATCGATACTCATGCTCCCTTTGGCATTCATCGCCTCAATTGGGAAGACAGGTATCGCAGACCAGGAAGTCGCCCGGCCAGAGTTAGGCCATGATGGAGTCCCTTAGAGCCCGGACTTACCTGACCACGACGACCAGCTCATCGAATAGAGTGTGATGGTACATACTTCAGACCTTGGTACTCGGATCTGGAGACAGGCAAAGATACCCCGATGTGTAGAGGGTCGCTGCTCCGTCGTTCTCGAGGCCTGTTGATGGTGAGCTGTCGGAGCCCTTCGAAGTTGCGGACTTGCGCCTCCTTGCGATCGGATCTGTTGAATCTTACAGTGATGGTCGTGGGCTCTACTACCGACAATGCACAGACCGAAAGCGGATGATAGCTGGCCGATGGACGTTTTGAACTCTCCACAAAGTATCATGGCTGTTTTCGAGTAAAATCATCCGCGGCGCACCAGTTGTATCGCGGATATCTTTGAATCACGCTTCAAATTGTTCGTCGCTTTAAGCTGTTCTAGGGCTGCCCAGGAGTAGGGCTATGCCTATGCAATTCCTACCACAAGCACAACAGCCTTGGAAAACTGCGAAAGCTTCAATCAAGCTCTCTGAGAGGAGCTAATTTTCTTCTAAAGTACTCAAGTACCGGATGTTTACTCTACGCGCTGAATCTTACGTTTCGTCTATATATCTAAGAAGCCCTTAATGTCCGTATCTAGCGGTGAACACGGCACCCACAAGTATGCCCACTATTGCAACTAGGAACAACTGCACAGACATCTCGCGTCCGAAGCTTGCCTGCTTCTATGTTAGCATCCGTCAGTCACGGAATGCTGTTCTTGGGGTTCGCCAAAGCCTTGCCCACCGACTCATACCGCTCTTCATAGCGTGGTGATACCTTGCATCCCAACGACAAGCCGCGACATATTACTGAGAGCCAAGGCCCTGGCAAACCCCAAACCGCCAGGATATGTACTTACTTTTGTTGCCTCCATACCTCTCGGCCTAGTGCCAGCATCAATGTCGACGACATAGTGTCTCGCAAACAGATCGTTCTGGATCCACAGTAGCTTATTGAAGGCCCTCGCGACCCTTTCCTTCGTCTCGGCATCGATGGCATCCATCTCCAGCACAGCCTTGACGACTACATCCTCAACATACCCGAGCAGCAAGCCCATATGGATATACTCCACCCTCAACTCCGGCCTCTTCTCCCTATGCTTGAACCCTGGCACCCCCGTGTGCATGACCCCCACCGTATCCAGATATTCCCAGAACTTGCTGTCGTCGCTCCAATCCTCGTTGCTGACAAGCTTCACCAGATATCTCTTCAGGAAATCCTTCCGGTGCACAATCTGCGGATGGTCGAGATTCAGCTCCAGAGCGTCCCTCGGGACGACGCCTTGGTACCCTGGCTGGCATGGGACGAAGGCTTTGGCGGTGATATCGTAGGAGAGGAGTTTTGTATAGACGGCGTCGAGGATGCTGGGCACGAGGGGTGCCACGAGAGGCGCGGAGGCGCGGAGAGCAGCACCATCGTCGGAGGTAAAGGAAAGGAAGGATTTCAGGTACGAGACGCGAGACGGGAGAGAATTTAGAGAGGAAGGAGGAACCTCCTGCATCGATGTGCGCGGTTTTGAAGCCATAAGAGAAGCTGGGAAGATAGACGCAATTAACGACGAGGAGTTATTTCCTATGTGATTTGAATGGATGCTGAATGCTTGACATTATTAAATATGTTACCACTAGATGAGTCTTTATACTCTCCGCCGATGGTATCGTAGGATTGCAAGCTCGACAGTAGGGTGACATCCAAAGCCGAGGACCGTTGCGTAGTACAGACGGAGCACTAAATCATTCTCCAAGGTCACGGAATTGCCGGACGGCCGTTGAAGGCCTCAGGGGGAATTACCATCACATGGGATTTCTGGTTCGTGCGGGACGACGCGGACCGTACTCAGAGTGCTCCGTGGAGAAGGAAAAGTACTTTTGAACAAAAACCAGCTCGAGAGCAATTCGCGTTCCGAATCATCTTCGAAAACCAGCCACTTCTGCATGGACGTTGAATAAAATATGCTTCTCGGATAGGGTGGTGGAAGCGGTAGCAAGGACCAGAAATAGTAGTCTTGTCCGTCTGAACATTTCAAAAGCATGGGCTAACCTGGTAGCAAAATGCAAGGTGACAACCGACGCCGGGATATTTTCTTGCGCTGGCAAGACGTCCGGTCCTACCCTCTTCACAAGTACTCGTATCTTGACATCTTCATCCGATGACACGCTATCGTGGCAAGACCTTGGGCCGAGATTCACTAGCATAATGCAGGGCAGGAGAAATTTCAATGTATTGGGAGGAAGGCGCGGTGTATGCAGTGAATATATAGCTGCGGGAAGGTTGTTCTACGTAACGTAAAGCAGCGCGGCAACCTCAAGGAGGACGATGTTTACGGAGCGCTATGTGCAGACTTTCCTTACTTCGTGTATGAGCAAAGCAGAGAAATCTAAACCATTCGCATGTCTTTCTAGACTGTTGTCTTAAGACTTTACCCATGACAGCTTGGTAAATGTCTTTTTGCACGTTCTCTCCACTGTGAATGGCTCGTTTACCCTATAAGGCTGAAAGGGTTGCAGTTCAGTCAATTGTACCGTACTTTCTGTCTGGTTTAGCGATCCCGTATCGGGGAAGGCGCCTCGCTTGAAGACCCGCTGCTTTTCAACCACCACCGTCGTGATATTGTTGCAGTGTGCGCCTTTTGATACTTACTAGGTGAGGTTAAGTACACGAAGGCTCTGCCCTTGTGATAATCCAGTTAAGCTCTACAGCTCCTGTTCTCGATGACGTGCCCAGCATTGAGCCTGAAAGGCCCTAGTTGCCAGCCAGCTCTGCGCCAGCTACCCTGAATTTGTTACAGTCAGCCTCCAACGCCATCCTCAAGCCTGCACGACAACGCCGACTTCAACCGTCTATCTCGCAAACCTCCAAAGCTTGCCTTGTATTTCTTTCGAGTGGCAGAGCCTCTCCATTGTCTCCATTCCCCTACCCTCTGCCTGCTCCGTTTCTATTTGGATTGAAGCCATGAAGTTCTGAAGGTCGCGGTCTGTTGCAAAGCTGAAGTGACGTGAATGGGGCGAGGATGTCGATGATTGAGTGGTGGGATATGTGAAATCATGCTCTATGGTGTGCGTACCAGATTGTCGGCCTCTGACAATTCTTTCCAACCAGCTTCGGCAGGCTTTTCCCAAGCCTCTGCAAGACCCGAGAAGTCGGCAGAGAATTGAAGGAAACTTGAAAATTAAAGTTGGATGTACGAGTACACAACTTGACTAAATCTGACATACCTTAAATTTGTTTCTCCATATCTTTCATCACATCTTTCCAAGTCCTCTTGTTGTATCTTCTCTGCAACTAAAGTGTTTTGAGTAATGTGTGTTGATTCTTTGCCTTCAGATACGGAACGTTGACATGAGGAATTATTGTGGGTGTGCCATTCGCCTGCCTGGCCTTTGGGTTCTCGGAGCATCGCTGGTTCAACTTGACGAGGATATTTTCTCGGCATCGCAACGCGATTGAGAGTAGGTACTAACTTAGAAAAGACAGAACTTTTTCATTGCGGTGGACTGTCATCAAGTAATTGAAAATATAGCAGCTTTGAAAAACTGACCGTGGAATGCCGTGCCCAAATCTTGGACATCATCTAGAACCACTCACCGATTTCCTAATTTGGTCACCGTGCTTTGCAGGGATTAGGTCTCAATCAACAGTCAGTAAGCCTTACCGTGTTTGAGTCAGACAATAAACTGGCTTCCGCCCTCTGATAGAATGCGCTGCAATCACAACAATCATGTCTAGATCTTGTTAGAACGTCCAGCTGTGGAGGGAAGTACTGTGATGCATTTATCACGTTTATCACATTTCAGCTTGAGGAGAGAGTAAGACAGAAGGTCTTTCACTCCGTCTTTGTCGACTTCTTCTAGCTAGATAGGCGCACAAGTAGACGTCGACTCTTCTTTAGTGGTGTCAAGGTGCCCCCAAGATGGATAACCTTAGTCATTGCCAGGCTTCCCAGCCTTGTATAATCAAGCAAAAATGGTAAGCTTGTCTTCTTCTCCCTCGATTTGCACTACTAACGTTCCCAACTTTGTGAACCTCAAATGCTCGTATAACGCTTTTCCCAACGGACTCCCGAAAACTGAGATGCACATCTTTTTTTCTCCTCGACAGTCTTCATTCCCCACTTGCAGAGTGAGCTTGCTGCTCCTTGGCGCCGGTAGTCTGGGTGTGTCGCCAGGATCTGAAGATGTAGTTGGTTGGTGCCATAGGCATCAAAGTACTTGTAGGCCCCTGCGATCATCGCATCTCCAAAAGCCTTCATGTGCTCTGGATTAGCGTCTCGTCGGACATCACCTCCATCGTCAGAAAATTTCAGTGGCTCTGGTAATCGTCAGACAAAAAGCTCAAGTGTCGGGCATTTGAAGTGAACAGTTGCGTACGAGCTGTAGTATTTTCCTGCAGGTTCGTGGCTTTTATCTCAGAAGCAATCCGCTCACATCACAATCATCTCTGCATTCCCTCAAGCCAATGTTGAAAGTCTTTCACCGCTACTACTGGAGCTAGAGTTCTTTCATTGCTCAATCATCACTCCGTGAAATTTGCAGACTGGTGACCGCTGGTAATAAATCATCAAGACTATATAGGCGCCTCAAAAAGGAAATTATAATGGCTTACCGTAATGTATACGTGATGAAAAATAGATGAAAGAAGCCCAAGGCATATGAGCCTGCATTCGCAGAGCCAGCCAGTGACTCACGTATCATACACCAAGTTGAGCAGTTCCGAAAGACAGACCGGTATCGTTTTTCTTTGAAACTCGCTCGGCGTTGCCACTCTTTCGCTTCTTCGGCTTTCCGCCCGAGGGGATTTTCGGGTTTTTGCCCATTGGGCTTTTGCCTCTTTTTCTACTGTTCCTATTATTCGAATCTTGTTCTAGATTGGCCCGTTGTGATTCGGCGTGTTCCGAATCAGCTTCCTCTGTGTCGAAGTTTCCAAGATGCGGCCCTTCATCTGCAATTCGCGAGGCTGATGGGTTTGACTGAGTTCCGCCTTGAATTTGTGCTGCTGTTGTGTCGAGAAGCGATTTGCATTCTTCTCGAAGATTGTCTCTGATGTTCAAGAAGTAGTCTCGGAAATTTCGTGCCTCCCTGCGAGCGGTCTTAAAATCTTCGTAACCAAGTCCGTAGGTGAATCGGCACAGAATCCTTGTCATATGGTATTCTCGGTGGTCACCTTCCGTCCCATCACCGTCGGATTTGCTGACCCAGTGGACGTTACCTACGACAATGTCTCCATTGAACTCAATTGAGCCCACCTTTGCTATATCCCAAGACTCGTCAGGTTTGTCAAGAATTTGAACATGATATTCGTGGTAAGCCTGCGAAGCGATGGAACCATTGTGTCTGTTCTGAGCGTGTGCGGTATACATGGACAGGTCCCGTTTCAGCTCCACAGTGAAATTCGGAAAAGCCATTATTTCACTTGGGACTGCAAACGCCCCCAGTCGCTTGCAAATCCACGCTGGCAAACTAGGCACTTTGAGACCTTCTGCGTAGTCCGGTCTGGGTCTCTGTTTGTAATCATCTGACGAAAGGTTCCCCATGATGGCGACACGCTTGGTCCACGTCCGGTTGGTCGCCTTTATATGACCATTTCTGATGTTGACGGGAAGTCCAAAAAAGAGGGGAAATATAGTCATTTGCACCTCGTCTTCATTACGGGACTCGAAGACCGCCTGCACATATTCCTTGTAGTCGAGCGCAGTTGGTTCCGGAGAGTGTGTTCGTTCACGTTGTATGGCAGAATGAATGTCATTGTAGTTTTTCGGCACCCTGGGTGCCGATTGCTGCTCTAAGAACTGCTGCTCTAAGACACCCCGGAGTTCCAATTCATCAAGGAATGCTTGGTTGTAAACTGTTGTAGGTTTTGGTGAGTCTACAGTTTTGTTGGTGTTGGTTCTAGGCATATCGTTATCGCTCGAGGCCGGTTTCCACTGCACAGAAGTGAGCAGAGCTATTGAAAATGCGAATGTATCATTACCGATTCAATTCCTTCAGGGAAAGGATTATTTGCAGTTTCAGTCTCTAATTGTTGAAGAGCATCACGGCTCAAAGGAGCCCGAGCACGTTCTTGATGAGGATCAGCTTCAGCCTCTAAATGTCTGAGTGTGTCACTGTTCAAAGCAGGCCGGGCAGGTTGCTGAAGGGGGTGCTTCGGCGTCAATTGTGTTGAAGCCTCAACTTCCTGAATAGGAGCTTCCTTCGTTGCTCGACGACGTCCACGCCCCTTCTTGCTCAATGGCTGGTATTCGACGTCTGACGGCTTGCTCTTCGATGGCTCTGGAGCTTTGACCGCCCGGGTCCTTAATTTCTCTGCAAGAGGTGCTCGGGCAGGTGGTTTTTGCAACGGCTCCGAGGCTTTGACTGTGCTAGTCTTTGCTTTTCCTGCAGGACGACCTCGTTTTCGAAGTGACTCTGTGACTCGGACTTCGCTGATCCTTGCTTTCTTCGCAAGCTCTGCGACACGAGCTGATCTTCGCAGGCCATCAGGCATGGCAGTCGCGGAGAAGATGCCTTCATATCTGACCGCCTGAGTCATTTATGTGAGAACGAGGCGATGCGTGTAGAACATAAGGAGGTGTGTGGGGCAGTCCTGCGATTCGCACACGTGGTAGCTTGAAGTAGTCGACATTGACCAATTGGCCTGAGCATTGACTGGTCAACATAAGAAATGCAAGGCGGTACGACTACTGAATTGGAGTTGCCCGCAACAATGTAAGTGGTTATGGATATTAGCAGTCCGGTGATCGAAACCAAGGTAGGCAGGTTACACTAACGCCTATCGTGTTGGCTGAAGAAATGGCGGCAAATGATTCGCATACCCGTACCCAGCGCTTGGACCAAGAACCATTGGGGTTAATGCAAGATACCGAGAGAAAGAACCAGTCTTTGGACATTGAGGTACTCTACACCTTGAGGGCTTTCAGTTCCCACCCATTCAATCAGAGGCGGAATTGGGGGTCTGACCTAATTCTTAATGCATGAACACAGCATGAACACAGGTGTCAGGCAACCAGTCAGAGATCTGATGTTAGCTCCTAGTTGCGCCAAGGTTCGGACGAAGGATTCGTTGTAATGCAAAATTTGCCCACATGTACACATAGTAAGACGTCTAAATCAACAACTCTAGACACTGATCCATGCGCTCTGGCATGGTAAGAACCAGCTTATTCGTTTCTTCCTGTCCAATACGGTCTCATTCCTCTGAAGTCGCAACCTTCAACGCTTTCTTTGTCCGACACTTACGCTTCTTAATCCGCTGTTTTAGAATCCTCCACACATTTTCTATGATTGAGAAATCCGGCTGCAAATTTTACACGGTTTGCTTCACATTGTGCTAGGTTTTTACTACTTCGTCTTTTTTCAACCCAGCATCGTCGATCACACTGCAATTTATTACCCAGCACTCGATCACCCAGCACTATCCTCGAGCATTGAGCGCAAGTGCAAGGAGCGAACGGTGTTCAGAGATGAAGATGGAGATAGAAGACATCAGGTCAGTGGGGTTTAACCGCCCATCTTTGTTGACGGAGATGAAGATAGCTAATGGATGAGGGAGGAAGAATTCAGCAGGGGTTAGGGGCCTATGGAATCTGCTGAGTGCTCAAAATGGCTCCCTCGTGAAGTTAATGGTAGAAGATGGGTGAATGAAGTGAGCGAAGGTGAAAGGGGGTCGCGCTAAATCGGCGGCTACACATGCGGCAAAGAGGCCTAGAAAAACGGCGTCAAAGACCTCTGTTTTCGGCGGCCTTCTCGCTCAGACATCGAGTTACTCCGTACACGGCAAAGGACTCCACCTTACTCTTGTTCGCCATAATCTCCACTAGCCAACCCTGCTTTCTACAACGACCGCCAAATGCAGCTTGAGCAGATGGATCCAGAATAGCAGATCTAGCATGCATCACATCTTCCTATGAAGAAACCCTACCTTAATGATTTGATCGCCTCGCATGAGGACATCTAATATGCTGGAAGGAGACGCATCGTATTCCAACCCAAATGGATAGACCTCACAGTACAACGACGCTTTTGCAGCTATTACAACAGCAGCTTTGGTAAGGACAGAGGAAATCCGGAGGGCTATTGCGCCGCTGGGGGCTGACACGTCGGTAGTGGTATCTCAGCGGCGCCGCGGAGTCCCCAATGAGATCAACGCCCTAATAGACGAATGGAGTAAGGTTAAGCTAATGACCAACACAACACCTTTTCAGTCAGAGCATGCGGTTGACGCCCGTCTATGTCGCTACTAAGTTCTTTATGGAGGAGTTCCTCGTCATGCTCCTTGATTTCTTCACCATCAAAATTGTTCCAGGACGGCAACACAACGGTCGACACTGGTACCACGAAGCTGTCTTGGAGACCTTCGTGAAACCAACGAATCCCTATCATGAGGTACTAGGCCGCGGGTGGATTCGAGATAGTTTGGAGCGGTTCAAGCACTTCCGGAATTTGCGGGTTCAGGATGGGCAAGGCAATGCCTGGACAGTGTGGAAAGATCTTCATCGAAAAGCACTGGGACTGATCTCAAAGCTGAAGGAGGCAGTTGGCTTTGGACGTGGCAGCTAGAGGGTCTCAGGTAGAGCAGGAAATGGGTAGCTGCTAGAAGCCGGAGCTTGCATCCACACCTTTGATAGCCAGGCAGCCGATGTTGAGTTCTTATACGATGCATCTGAAAAAACTGTCAATGATAGGATTAGTTTGCAAAGACGCACTTTTCTTGCAAGAAAGAACTGCTTGTTGTTTTGAGGAATGTATTGGACACGATAGAGATCTCGAACTTTGAGCGGTGCACTCCACACTTTCCACACCATTCGAAGGGTAGTCTGAGCGGTCCTGCTTCTGGAATTCTGCCATGGGACACAAACTATGGATTGAACCATCAGCGCAAACTATTTTCTGAATCACTATGTTAAGAAGATGCGCATGAAAGTCTGATGTTCTGCAACAATTTGGCTCTCTTGGAAGTCTGGGTGTTGGGAGAAGGAAGGAAGAGCAATTGTCGATATTGGAGGAAGGGAGTACAGATGCGGCGTAGAAAAATCAAAAAGACCTTCAGCACTTGCAATAGTCCAATTGACAATATGTGGAAGGTCACTGAGAGAGACCGCGAGTGACTGCATGTGATGTACCAGCGTTCAGGACGCAGTGTTCAAACTAGGATACATAAGGGCGAACATGACCGTGCAGGATTCTCAGCCCTGTCCTGCATTACTGGCTCACAGCCCATCCATACATACAACGTAGCACACCTTGTGGAGCACATGACGGAAGTTCTCGCAGCAAGCTCTTTAGAGCACCCTTTATAACAGTTAGTAAGGTTGTCCAAAATGACAATATTGATAGGGTAATGGTCGTCGGAGATGCAATTTGTCGGTCACTGTAGATTTAACCCCAAACCGTGGGCAGCGGTGCCGGGCGCCTTTTGAAACAGTGATCGTCGTTGCGCAGGGATGAAGAGCCGTTGAGTTGGGCGGCAAGGAACGCAAACGACCCCCAAACATTCACAGCTGCCTTGGGCCTGGCCTTGTAGGTGTGCTGTCCTTTTTTTCCTTCACAAACTGCTTACCTCTTTACTCTCCTGTTGCTCATCTGTGCTACAGCTGGTCATATTGTCAGATATTCATTGTTGTTAAGGTACTGTACGAAAAGAGCGAACCTTTGTCGGCGTCTCTCTGCCGTAAGGCGCGGAATTGGCAACCCAACTCAATAGCTCCACCCGAAACTCGTCCTTATCCGACAAGCGTCACAACGTTCACTTGCAGTAAACTGCACTTCTCCCTCGATCTTTGTACTCTCGAGGTTGAAGAATTACACGATTCAAAGCCTGCGAAATTACCCAACGCAGTCCGCAAACGCAAACGCATTCCCTCATTCCATTAAAACATTCTGCGGTTTACCAAACTAACCTGCCCTCTTTCGTGTTATTGGGCTTAACACACTTGGCTGAGCAGTCAACGGTCTATTTTACTGACACTCGACAATTGCCTTACGCGAGCTGCGATCATGTCCTCGGCGGCGCCTCTCCTGCGACCCCCAATGCCAGGCGGCAACCGTAGCACCAGCGGCACACGGGTACCACGTCTGGGTCTGGCCATCCCTCCGTCACCAGGTATGAAGCCGGTTAATGGCAACACAAATGGGAATATGCCAGAGCTACCGCAGCTACAACGACCCACATCACGGCCCGCGCCTCCACAATTGCGGTTAGCAACCCCGATGGGGAGCAATGCCACACCACAAGAAGGAGGCCTTTTACAGAACGGTAGACCTCCACCGCAACCGTACGGAGGCAGCTCGGCCAGCGGAGCCAGCGACGCCAGCGGTCATTCGAGAACAGGGAGTTTCACAATGCTGGACGGTAAGGTCAGTGGACCAACCTCTGCGTCGTCGTCGAACTACTCAGCTCTGTCATTTGCCATGGGCTTACGGCAACCGCAAGGGACACCTGATCCATCCTCGGCAATTAGCTCGGTGTACTCGGAGAGAGGCCCCAGTGAGGCCGGTACAGCCATGGAGCGAGATGGTAGTGTGAACGGGTTGCCAGACTTGGATAAGCTGAGTTTGGAGAAGGGGAGGAATCTGGATGTGGAAGATCTGGACGATGATGGGTGGAGAGCAGCGAGCGTGGAAAAGAAGATTGTGGAGCTGGGCAGTCTGGGAGAGGGAGCAGGAGGCGCGGTAACGAGGTGTATGCTAAAGGGGGGAAAGACAGTATTTGCGCTCAAGGTGATGTTTACTGGCTGTGGAAGTACTCATAAAGTCGAATGCTGACCTTAGGCCATAGATCATCACGACGGACCCTAATCCAGACGTTAAGAAACAGATTGTGCGAGAACTTAACTTCAACAAGGACTGCGCATCTGAGCATATCTGCCGATACTACGGAGCGTTTGTTGATCACTCCACCGGCACTATATCGATAGCGATGGAGTTCTGCGAAGGTGGAAGTCTTGACAGCGTATATCGAGAAGTCAAGAAACTTGGCGGCCGGACAGGCGAGAAAGTGCTCGGCAAGGTCGCAGAAGGAGTACTCAACGGTTTGACATATCTACACGGTCAGAAGATTATTCATAGAGGTATGTTAGACTCTTAAATTTGGGAGATGTGTACTGACGCGGGCAGACATCAAACCGTCCAACATCTTGCTGTGCCGCAATGGCCAAGTGAAGCTTTGCGACTTTGGCGTAAGCGGCGAGTTTGGCACAAAAGGCGACGCCAACACCTTCATCGGCACATCATACTACATGGCGCCGGAGCGTATTACCGGCCAATCATACACCATAACCTCGGACGTTTGGTCGTTGGGAGTCACATTACTTGAAGTTGCGCAGCATCGCTTTCCATTCCCAGCGGACGGCACAGAGATGCAGCCAAGGGCTGGATTGATCGATCTGCTCACTTACATAGTCAGACAGCCAATACCGAAGCTGAAAGATGAGCCAGAGCATGGGATTAAATGGAGCGAAAACTTCAAGTATTTCATTGAGTGTTGGTAGGTGTAACCTTTTGTTCCTTTGTCACGACTAGGCGCCCGATGCTGACTTCATGGTCAGTCTGGAGAAAGAACCCCCCCGACGAGCTACGCCTTGGCGGATGCTGGAGCATCCGTGGATGGTGGAGATGAAGAGCAAGAAAGTCAACATGGAACACTTCCTCAAGCAGGTCTGGGACTGGAAGGATTGATCATCTATACCACATTTCTCATGAATTTTGTCGATTTGAGCAGCATATCTCCCGGGGCCAGAGATTGGCGTCACACTGTATGGGTGCAATATTTAGGGCTTGGACCGTCCATCTGTTATAGGATGCTAGTTTGGGTAGAGCCATACATTGTTCAGACCACCTAACGTGCTGGTGGTTTTCTAACCGAGTCCAGAAGCCTCTGATGAGGCTTCTGCACTCACCGCTCGAATCTGATTGGCTGATACCCAAGGCTGAAGACCCCCAAAACGGCAGCGTCGGTGAGGCCCTCAAGGTGGCAATATGCCTATAAAGCTTGCTGCAAAGTCCGTTTCGATTACTGGACTTAATACTGTGTTTTTAACTCGCTATATACGCACCTGTTTTCTCGCAATAATGACCTTTGTACCAAATTTGGAACCATTCTTCGACTTAGGAGCCCTGCCTGCTCTTGCCGATGACGATTCGCTCGCTTGGGATATTAACGGAGATCTCCATCTATTCCTTAACGATCGTCTTGATATTGATGACACTTTCAACTGTAACATCCACATTGGATCTGACATATTGAACGATCGATCCATCACAGCTCGATCCATACTATGGTTCAGACGCGGGTGCACCCCTGCAGTCCTGTCTACCAATCCAGCTCTTTGAGCAAGGCCCATCGATTCCTGCAAAGGACCTATGGGGCCAACTTGAGCATTCTTATGGAGACCTCCAGAAGCAAGCTGTCACTCAAGCCCTAGTACCGAAACCCCCTACCACACCTATTGGGTGCCAACCAAAGAGGTCAAGCTATATCCAAAGCCGAGCAATGATGGACTCTTCCTAGTTTTCTCTGCCTCTAACAAGCCGATTAAATCCTCACCTCGACGACGACTGACTGCTACACGCCGCGAGGAGGTCCACGAAGTGCGCAAGATAGGTTCTTGTGTCAGATGTCAGAATTTTAAAAAAGCCCGTACGTCACTTGTTCTTATCCCTTGCTTAGGACGATGGCTGACCCCCATGCTTCGAACAGTGCGGGACTGGGGAGCCATGTCCTCGTTGCAGTGCATTAGGTTATCGCCTTTTGGATCAGCCATGTGTGAGAGAAAACCTGGCAGCTCGAGCAGTGTATCTTCAATGTGAGCTCAATGGGCTCCTTATGGTAGGATGCAGGCTTACAAAAGCAGGGAAAGACGAGTTCATGCCAGCCGCCACAAATAAGATGTTAGAAGAAGAAATCGGAGCCTGGACTGGCAAGACCGCGCGCGTCTGCCTGGCGTACCTTGGATGGAGCAACTCCAATTCTATGGATGGTCCAGACCTTCCGCCGTTCTGGATTCATACTGACGAGTACGAACCTAAAGAAGGAGACGCCAGCCTTCAGATGTTACTCCTTTGGCGATGAAGCTTGTTTCTGCCCACCACAAGAAAAACGGCTTGCGTTAAAGAACTTTTCAGACCTAGATGTTGAACGGCTTCTTGACTGGGCGGTACAGTCGATTGGCAGACTTTCGGATCATTCTTACGCGTGGTGTAGCCTATTTGTTGCTCACCGGACGATAGAGTCTTGCGTGCGAGAGAGGCGCTCAAATGTTAGTGCTGCAGCCGGCTACTATTGCCTTTGCTGACGGTTGTAAAGTTCGATATCGTTGCAAAAGGCGTACGAATGCGAGCGGCAGTCTACATGCTTAAGCCAGCCCCTGTCGTTTTAGACCATAGCGAGGAATCAGGACTGCGAGACGCTTGGGATTGGCCCCGCAACCTGATCCAGTACGCACATGTGCAGCTTCCGCGGGCTATGTCAAATCAAATTCAAATGACCATCCAGCAGCGATGTGGTGAGCTTGAGGAAGAGCTGCTGAGCTACCTTCAACGCTCAGTATTCGACCCGAAACGGCGTAAGGCCAACGCGCTTCCTAATCACTTGGTTCTGATACTCCTACTGAGTACATATAGCTTTGTTGGGGTCAAAAGCTGGGTGGGTCTCTACGTCCGCAAGACTGCTTCCTTGCTGAAGCCCATGTAGCACGGCGATTGCGAGGAGACCAAAATCCTTGTCGACTGTCTCACATCTCACTACAAGAATGGGTACCAAGGCTATGATTTCGGTGCCCAGTTAGCGGCCTTCCAGAGCACTCTTAAGCATCAGCCTTGGCTTGTAGACCGCACTCTATGCACCTTTCCGGAGCTGTTGGAGATCCTGGTTCTTATGTTCGAGGCTGCTGGCATTGGCAATTGGTTCCGATATCCAGCCCGGTGCGTCGATACCTTACACACTCTTGGGCGCAGGGTTGATCTGAAGGTCGAGGGATGGAATCTGTCGCGCTTTACCGCTTGGTACGCTGACTGCGAGAGACAACGCGAACGAAACCGCGTGGAATGGGGCTCCCTGGCTACGACAAGCTGAGTGGTCAATGGTAACACCACTTTCTACAATTGATAAAAGCCCAAACTGGAACACTATGTGAGGCGGCTCAGGCATGCAGAAATCCATAGCTTTGTTCACGGCTCCCTATCCAGTCATCATACCCGAATTTCTAGACTTTCACAATGTCTCTCACTTGATCAGGTAGCTTGGCCGACAGACCTACTTCAGTCAACACCTAATATCAGTCGTCCTCTTCAGCTGATATAAGTTTTGTTTCTCCACAAGCTATTTTGAGATTAAATTGGTCGGGAATGGGTTCTTGTCAACTTTCGTTTAAATAACACGTCTGGGTCATTCCAAATCTGCTTCCGGACGAAACGACAGTATGGACAGTATGTACCGGAAACGTATTACAACCCTTTCCATGCCTCCATCGCAGAAATCAATCGGTTTCGCTTGGTACAAGGCGTCCGAGAGCAATTTGACAATCTGGGAACTGAAAGAGAAACCGTTGCAACAAATTCAGGCGCGGCTGCGAATGAGACCTTTGTGTCAACAGCTCCAAAACATAGGCTGAGGAACGCTCAGATATGTGCAAGCCGCGTCCTTTCCCAATGACGACGGTGAGACCATATATACCTCGGACAACGGCACGGAAGTTTGCACTCTGACTCGCGGCTATGTTTCCTGATGCTCAGGTGTTCCCTGAGCCTCCGGCTTCTTCCCGTAGACGACGTGGCTGCAAAGAAGGAGTCAGACGTCACCGAAGGGATGCAACCAGCTTTCCTGTAGAGGGAGTCACTCACAAAGGAAAATACGGATGCACCGCTTTGTTGTCGAACTCGGCTCGAACCTTTACCAGAAACACCTCGAGCGACTCGTATGACCGGCCCAACCCTTTCTCCCAAATCCGAAGGGTCACACCCAGCAAATTATCCCTCATTGATAACCATTCGGCGCTGCCCGCCTCCCTCAGACGCTTGTCTGCCGGCCATGCGCCCAGGGGAAGTTTAAATTCAACTACTGTAACGTCCACAAAGCCAGCCTCTTCCATCCACTGCTTCAATTGGGAACTGGAGATCCGCAGCTGGAGACCCATGTTCTTCGCACCTTCATCGCCGAGTCGGCACCAATCTCTGATGGCGCTGTCGGGCGGAAAGGAGTCGTCGTCTGTCAAAATCTCCACGTCCATTTCTTGGGCTTCAACATAGCCGCCAGACTTGGCGTGGCTGTGCAGCGAACACGGTTCAGTCAGCGGGTTCTCGACGCCATGCAGGATGGGTTCAACGTACATGTAGCATTGCGCGAAGTACGCGGGCCAGTCTCGGACAGACCCTATGAGGACACGGCCATGGATCAAGTCGAAGTGATCCCGTGGAAACACCCATGGCTGTTCGAAGTCGTCGACGAAGAACTGCGGAAGTTAAATCGATCAGACTGCCGAACTTATTTATCAATTGGCGTGGGAAAGACTACCTTTACGTTCGGAGGAACCCTGTCATTTGGTTGGCTTTGCATAAGTGAGAAATAAATCATCAGTGCAGCTCTTACCAGCTTGGTTGCACAGGGCTCAAATCGGTTCCGGTGACTTCAGTCATGTCAGCGCGGGGCACCGAGCTCGATCATTTGCGCTCTTTGAGCTGACCTTCAGCATCTGGAAATTGATCGCCTTTGATATGCAGAGTCAATGCCTGTATTGCTCTTACTTTCAATTTGGGACATACCAGCATCCATAGCCCAGATCCCTACGAGGAAGATACAATGCATCAGCACCACAGTATTTCGATCACAGAGATTGAAGAACCTGTCCCAGTGCCACAATCCAGAATGGTGCGTGGATTCCTTAGAGGAGCGAGGAAAAGTCGATCGTTCATGACGAGTCTGGTTGCGTGGTATTGAAGATCAAGCCTGAGGTTTTCAGTCATGCTGTCCTCTAATCCGTTGAAGGGTTGACACACACCTATCCAACTCGGGCTGCACGCATCGCATGTCAGCAGGGCTCGTCGTGGGCGTCAAAGCTGCGAACCTCGTCGTTTGGCAACACATATTCTAAGCAAGGTCTTCAGCACTCTCGGAGCTCAATTGATAAAGTCGATTTGAACCTAACATACGTGTGTTTGCTGAGTGGTACTACCAAAAACAGGAGAGTCAGCGGTTTGATTGATTGTCTCGAATGCATGGCCAAACTGTCAACCTACGGCATGATAAGATCTGCCATGTTCCTTCTCGTAGGCGTAGATGCTGGATGTAATGGATGCCGTTATGGACGCTCTTATTATCATCCCGTTAGCAATGAATATAGAATGGCAGATTTAGGCTCAACATACTCGTCGCCGTAGGAGGAATCAGAGAAATCATCCTACACGGGCGAATCAGCAAGCCGCGGCCTTGATGTTGGCGGAGGGAAGAGTCCCTCACTCCGGCATCCGTTTGGGGCTGGATAGCTGACGCCATTCTTCCTTGCTTGTCTACGAGGGGGTAACAATCCGTCCGACTTCGAATGTAATAAAGATGAAGATAACGACATCGGCGGATCCCCTCTTGCTGTGCCGTGCTGTTGCATATTGGCCTCACTGCGTATATTAAAGACTAGCTGGGATAATATGAATTGCGCGTCAGAGGACATGCAGCCACTTCATCTGTTCGCCAGTCACACAAGCAGATCCGCAACACGCTCCCATATATCACATCGTTGTACCATATACTGTTTCGGAATGAATCCGGCATTGAAGCCTGCCCGATTGTAGTGGTTGCGGCTTTGGCACATACCTTACAGAGGTTGTGGTAGGAATTGTGGTGATTAGATGTGTTAGAATTCTTTGTCATATCTGCTTTTCTTTAAGTATCTGTCATTGATGTTGTTGTATTGTTTGCGACGCCAAATTTCCACAACGGTCAATTTCATGGTCGGAGACGGTCCGTACCTTAAAGTATCGAATACATATACCCCACCACGGCGTAGACCAAGACTAGTCATAGGCCGTGGTGTTTACATTAAGGTAAGGTAAGGAGCTCTCTTCTTTAGGTTCATCTCCGTGGTTCTTGCAACATGCTCACAGGCAACAAGGGAATCTACCGTTGCTTGGCTGATTGACTCGGTCTGCGTTATCGATTCGCATTCGTTGTCAATTTTGGTAGCATTGTCTATGAAATTTTAGTAATATGATATGCCAAAGCCTCATGCTTTCTGGTCTGTCAAAGGTAACGAACGGATGACAATAGTTAAGAGAGTTCATGTCTTGATTTGGCCTCAAGTCTGCAAATGTATAGTTCTAGGTCACAAATGACTGTCATTGCTAAGTATCTGGCGCACTCCATAGACACAGAGCACATCAACATCGATCATGACTAGGCATTTGCAGGCATGTGATCTATTGTATTTCATTGTTATAGACCTCGATGACATGTTGTTGTGAGGTTCTCCATACATAGATTGGTGCTTGTGCTCATCTTTGACATCAGCAATCATTTAAAAGACCTTCAACCATATCACCAACTACGGCCGCTGCGCCCGTTTGATTCTACTCTCTGTACGAGGAGCAACTTTGGACGGCATGAGGCTCATGTTTAATCTTCCTTCTCAATGTCGTTCAGTTCCTTGAACATGGCATTCTTCTTGGTCCCAGCGTCTCTTGAGTGAAGATCACTTGCGTCGAGCTGACCACCACCATGGATCCCACCTGGCTGAACAAGGCTTCTGATATCATCTGCTCGCCATTGGGAATAATGCTAAACAATAGTCGGGGTTGTGGCCCAAACCGCAAGGAATTATCCAAGGAGAGAAACGCCAACTTACCGAAGCCCTTATCTGCGAAACGCAGGAAGCTTTCTGCCCCGTACGATGGCGCCGTACGATCCATTGCTCAACTTGAGCTCTCCCCTGCTTGGACGACTTTCTCCCGAGCTTCGTTTGCAGGTATACAGCTACGTCCTTAGGGGAAACCTCGTTCATCTCGTCCTCGCTCGTAGGAGAGTTGCTCACATCTGTTGCGCATCTGCATCATCCACAGATTTTCAACGCAATTGCAGCGACTTAGCCAAACATACGATTGGACCGCGATCTGTCGATCTTCCCGACTCAACGATCAGTCTGTCTCTTCTTCGTAACTACCGATAAATCTACAATGAAGCAGTTTCTATTCTCTACTCGGACAACACCTTCGACGTCGATGACTTGAGCGCACTCGTCCATTTCTCCCAGACAATCCCTCCCCAGCGCCTGGCGGCCATCAGACATCTTCACGTCAACGGGTATTGTAATATACCACCTCTGGAAGTCCCTTCCACCAACGACCCCTCAAGAGCTCCATACGACGACGCTACGTATCTGCAATTTTGGCACACAGTGGATACGAAGATGCCGGCGTTGACGGAGCTGCGGATGATACTCACTGATCCATGGTGGGTCAGAGGACTGACGACGGACGATGGGTGGGTTCGCCCACTGAAGGCGGTGCAGGGCTTGAAAAGATTCGAGTTCGAAATCGGGCCGCAGCGGCCTGGTGTAGGCGATATAGACCGCGCACAAGCGGATGAGTTTAGCCAGAAACTGAGGGACTCGATGTGTAGACCCAAGCCAGATACTTCCTACGTCGAAATGCGTCGAGCCATCAGGGCTGAGAGTACTGTTGTTGGAAATTGGAATTCTCCGAATCAAAATCATTGTCGTGCACTTGGCTGGGTCTTCTTCACTCTGTTCGATGTGTCCTTCCTAGCCATATTGTTGAATGCCCGTGACGCAGAACACTGACTGTTCCTCCCGTATCGTCCAGGGATCCATTGTCTACAATCAGGAATTCTTAGCAAACCCTAGGGTTTGCATATATGCCCGACATCTTCTCCTGCTAAAGTAACCAGGGCCGATGAGAGAAACTAGGGAGGAGAACGGAAGATGGTTGGGGGGCCAAGGGGCGGAAGGGCTGAAAAGAGACCAAACCATGATATAGTTCTAGATCGTAAATGATCGCCGATCCCGAGTTATTTGGGGACTCCATAGACACAAAGCACATCAACATCAGATATTTAGACCCATGACTAGGAATTCACAAGCATGTGATAATTTGGATTTTACTGTTGTAGACCTCGATGACACGGTGTTGTGGAGTTCTCTATATATTCTGATAGTGAGGCCATCTGTTGATGACGGCAATCAGTTACGACCTGGAACCATACACGAGAAGAATGCGGAAGAATTCTGGAAATTCTCATGTGGGCGTCGAATGGTACTTGATTGCTTCCTGAAACGGACGAGAAGAGCCTGCCGGGTCTGTGGATCGACAACACATATTGATGCTTGTGGATCTTGCTACTCAACCTTCGCGAAATCAAGGCTATAACGCACGCAATCGTATCATCGATCACTGGCGAAGGGCAGCAAACACGCTGGAATGGACACTGTTGTTCGGTTCGCTATGGCTCTGCTAATGTATGAAACTAGAAACAAAACAACGAAATTCTCAAATGGAGAATTGCAATGCAAAAAGACGGATACATAGGGAATGACCGATGGACAGGGCAGAGGCAGACAAACTGCGAGATTACGATTCTCAACACATTGTGAACGCCCATTGAAGATATGTGGGTTATATCGAACACTTCCCCGCCGAGAATGTTTTCAACAAGCTATCCTATGACCCCTCGACTGCAGAGACCACTCAACAATAATGTGCAGGCCTCGAGGAACGATGAAGGTTCGCCTCAGGCCCAGTCTGACCTAACCCAAGTCACAGTCAGAAAAAAGTGATAAGGGTGAGAGCAGAGAGAGTGAAAATACTCAGTAACTGATAAGGGAAAGATTGTGTGTCAAGCGGAGATTTGAGGTCTTGAATCATCAGCATCGCCAATGCCAAGATGTTCCATTTCTATGGCCTTGGCTCAACTGACGTCGTTATCGTTCCATTCTCTCTCCATGTAACCCCATCAACTTCGACCTGGAACTGAACTATCTTCGAATCCCGAATGGCATATATCATCCTATCCGCATGTGCCGCTACAGCAGCTGAATTATTGCCCGTGTTATTCATCACTGTGACACGACCGTCCCAAGTTTGATTTCCATACCAAACATCTGCTGAAATACCATTTGAATCTGAAGTTAATACCTCGCGGAACTCTGCGTAACCACCAGGCAATTTCCCACCGTATGTGAGAGCGGCAATCTGTGCTGCTTCTGATATCTTCAAACGAACGGAAAGAGCTAGAGAAGAAGGTTGGCTGTGTCTATGGCACATGGCACTGACACCATTACCTGTCTGCCAGGCTTTGACAATGTTGGACAGGCACACTCTGCAAGACTGCGTCATGCATAAATTATAATTTCATAGGTAGCCTGCTAGTATATGGGAGCTAATGACGGCCGGAATCCTTCACGGCCCCCAAAGGTGAAATGTGTGACAAGTTGCTCTCACCTTATGTTGTTTGTCAACGACATCAATAATCAATAATAGGGTAAGCATAGTTACTAGGGTACCTTGGTGTTAAACTGATTACGCTATTCTACTTCCGATTTAGCGGCGGTGTTCTAATTAGCCTGGCCGTGTCCTGATTGCACCTCGATAAAAACCTCCAGTTGTTGATGCACCAGTGCCCAGAAGCTGTTTTGAAATAGAGGGAGCCTTCCATACCGGCGTCGCTTGGACATCATCGAGATCTTCGAATGAAGACCACAAGGGCTAAGGTTTAGGCTCAAGCCCAAGCTCCTACATTGAAATCAGGATGGAAACCTCGCGGAAACGCCGAAGACTTTCGCCCCAAACATCAGAGAAACAGAGAGAGAAGGTCACGCCCATATTTGCGCCTATGTCGTCCCGTATCAACTCAAGGCAACAGGGTCCCGAAGCGTATGCGCCGGATGGATTCAAATTGGCCACTGCCAAGAGCAATGGTCTGACTACAGATGCGAGCTTTTCTTCACTGGACGTAGAGCCATGGCTGGTAGCATCACTTTCTACGATGGCAATCATAAGACCAACAGGGATTCAGAAGGGTTGCATACCAAAGATAATTGAGGGACGGGACGTCATTGGAGGTAGCAGGACTGGATCAGGCAAGACTGTTGCGTTTGCGGTGCCGATATTGCAGAAATGGGCGGAGGACCCCGTGGGTATATTTGCCGTCGTTTTGACGCCAACGAGGTGACTAAATCTCAACGTCGTCTCGATTGCTCTGAGCTGATGACAGAATTAGAGAGCTTGCTCTTCAAATCTTCGAGCAATTCAAAGCTATATCGGCACCTCAGTCTTTGAAACCAATCCTAGTGACAGGCGGTGCAGATATGCGGACACAGGCGCTTGCCCTCGCACAGCGACCACACGTTGTCATTGCCACGCCTGGCCGGCTGGCAGACCATATCAGTACCTCCGGTGAAGATACCATCTGTGGTCTCCGTCGTGCGCGTATCGTCGTCCTTGATGAGGCCGACCGCCTACTCGCCAGTGGGCCTGGCAGCATGCTTCCCGATGTCGAATCTTGCCTCTCAGTACTCCCACCACCCAACGAACGCCAGACCTGCCTCTTCACCGCAACTGTGACGCCTGAAGTCCGCGCTCTGAAGGAGATACCGCGAGGACCTGGTAGACCGGAAGTCTTCGTATGTGAAGTCGACACTGAAGTCTTAGCCATTCCTCCTACGCTTCAGCAGAAGTACCTCCAAGTTCCAGTCACTCACCGTGAAGCCTTCCTGCATATCCTTCTTCTCACGCCTGCAAACAGTCCCAAATCCACCATCATTTTTTGTAATCGCACGACCACCGCTAATCTTCTCGAGCATCTGTTGAGGCTGCTGGAGCACCGAGTTACAGCCTTGCATTCTGCGTTGCCGCAGTCACAGAGAGTAGCCAATCTGTCACGCTTCCGCGCTAAAGCTGCGAGGATATTGGTAGCGACAGATGTTGCTGCTCGTGGACTCGACATCCCAGAAGTCGCGCTTGTGATCAACTTCGACGTTCCAAGGAATCCAGATGATTACATCCATCGCGTTGGACGTACGGCTCGTGCTGGGAGGAAAGGAGAGTCAGTTTCAATGATTGGGCAGAGGGATGTGGGGTTGGTATTGGCCATTGAAGAAAGAGTTGGGCGGAAGATGATGGAGTTTGAAGAAGAGGGTGTTAGTATTGAGGGAAGGGTAATCAGGGACGGGTTGAAGGTTGTGGGTGAGAAGAAGAGGGAGGCAGTATTGGAGATCGAGGAGGGGAGAGATATTAAAGGGAAGAGGATCAGGGCTGGTGTCAGGAGGCTGCAGCAGTAATGACAATCGGAAACGGCGTTTCACTCGCATATTCAGCCGAGCCCGAATATCGACCAGCATCTACAAATGGACCATTACCTGGCAGCTGAGGTGTCACGGTGTTTGAAGACATCCAGCGTGACATCGAGCAAGGGAAAGACTGTACCGAATCTTCTCCGAAACTCCATCACTCCGAAAAACCACTTCGTCGACCCCTTGTCTTCCTGGAGTCTAAGTATGTTAATGTCGGATCATTCAGCTGTGCTTGACCGAAACTTGCGAAAAGCCACTCACGGGCGCCGCCTGGTGTGAGGTTTTAACATCGAAGTCATTGACGGACTGATAACCTATCCCCACACGCAAATGTAACAGTCGCGAAGCGACCGAAGCGGTCGCTGCTCCGGAGGGGGAATAGAGCTACAAGTTGTGCATCGCATACCTCCAATCAAGCCACTACTCTGCCAAACTCTGATAAGCGTATCTAAGTAATCCACTGCCTTATCATTATTGGATCACCTCGTTAGCAGTGCCAGAAAGTCTTGGTCCAGCTCTCAGGGCAGATTGGCTTACCAATCCATGGTAGCTATGCATACCTGTCGCTCACGACCGAGAATCCGCTGTCCGCGCTTCCGATACTTTCCATCTGCTGCCCGCCGGTACTGGTGCAGGATTGGCCAACTCTGCTGCTTGATCTCTGGCGCAGGCCCGGGCGTCGGCCAGTGCGAGAGCCGGCGCTGGTTTGGCAGACGGACATGGTCAAGTCAGCCAAGGCGCCGGACATGAGTAAGGGGCCAAAGAGTGGCAGGATGGTTGTGAAGGTCTTCATTATTGGTGATGAGGTTGGTATTGGTAGACCGGAGAAAGTAGATGGCGGTATAGGGTTGCTGAAGATACATGATGATGGTGTTTTTGTCGAGACATGACTCGAGCCGGGAATGTTTCGATATTTCCATCTCATCGAGTCTGGAGATAGACGTCTGTATGCTGAAGTTCCTCATCAAAAAGGGTCTAAGCCATCTCCACTCGTCGCAAATCACGTAGACTGCTCTCTACTGCCGCAGAAATCCTACACATGACTACGAGATCCTAGCAGAGCCAGATTGTCTGAAAGATACTAGACCAACTCCTTTACGATTTGCCCTAACTGGAATACTCCAAGAAACAGTACGAAGAACAATTCACTTGCAGAAAGCTTCAGTGCCTGTACGCGTGCTTTCAGCCGTTGACATAGATCTTAATGTACATGTGCTACGGCGCGCACTGATTTCCAGACAGCAATGTTGACGAGGTTTTATTTCATGGTTTCTAGAGGTGAGGATCATGATGGTGATAGGGTCAAGTAAAGGTGGCTAATCACGGGCGAAATTCTTGTTGCGAGCTCATGTAGTAAGCTGGGCTTCGGCAGATCGATGAATGGTGGGTTAGGGCTTTTCTAGAGGTGGTATTAATCAGGACGTGGTAGAAAGGTGTGCGGAGCGAGAAACCCTTGTCTTTAGATTTTCTAGTGTGAAGTCTATGCTATAGACTACTCACTGCAATCACGTTACGGAAAGCGGTGTTTGCTAAAGGCTTTGTACACAGCTTCATGCATAGCTTGCTTGTTACGGTTATGCAGCGGTAGCATGGTGATGCTTAGTAAGCAGGGGGTATATAGTCGCTCTGTGGGCCTTTTTCACCTTCTGTTCAAAAACATCTTGTTATGTACATTAAAACCTGGATATTTTATCCTAATATTGCGACTCCAGCGCAATGATTGGGATCAAAGGGCATCAGTAGGATTCTCAAGTGCTGAAGGTTCGTCATAACTATGGGATTGAGTTACCGACAGGAATGGTGACAGAGGAACGCAAGAGGATTTACACAATTACGTAATTTCTTGGCAATGCCTAGGCTCCGCGCGTCCAGGAAGCCAAGACTGAGGCAGTGCTATGCCCAGCTTTTCCGGCGGAAAGGGAAGTCTTGGATCCACGGAAATCTTGGACACAAATCAAGTGAAAATAAGCGATACCAAGGCCCGCTAAGGACTCCGCACTGCTTGTGCTTCACTAGCGGGCCTTGGCAGCCTGGATTCTTGGCTCCTCATTCGATGCAAGGGCCTCCACCAGAAGTACGCTCTGCCAAGAAACGTTCTCCGATCATTCCGTGAACCGTATCCTGCTTTCCAAGGCGGCAATACTGTGGGTCTGGCAAAGCACAAGTCTCGAGAGTGCTCATGCGAAATTATGCAGCGAGTAGCCGCAGCTGACCGCCCGATTCCCCTTCCCCACTAAGGCAAAAGGCCTTTGCGGCCTCTCTCGCGTTACAAACTCACCTCTTGAGTACATCTGACAACATCCTGTCAACATTGCCAAAAGACGTAACAATATCCTTCTCGAAGCCTACCACGGTGGTCTCAAGTTCTTCGTTCAGCCCAGGTCTCAAAACCGGCCGGTGTTATTAATTTCCGGCCTTGGCATCCGCCTTGGAGATGTCAACCCCAGAAACGGCGCAAGCCGCCGCGCCGACTGCTCAGCAACAACCAGCTACCCAACAGAGCAGCAATCATGACACCTTTCAGTGCCAATGGAATGGATGCGGCGAGAGAACCTCCTCCGCTGAGCTGCTTTATGTACGAATCTGCCAAGTTTCCGCGCACCTCGAGGCTGACTTCGTTTCTAGGACCACGTCTGCGAGCGTCACGTTGGCCGCAAGAGCACGAATAACCTGAACCTGACCTGCCAGTGGGGCAACTGTCGTACTACGACAGTCAAGCGCGATCACATCACATCCCATATCCGTGTTCATGTTCCGCTCAAGCCTCACAAATGCGATTTTTGCGGAAAGGCTTTCAAGCGTCCACAGGATTTGAAGAAGCATGTCAAAACGCATGCTGATGACCCGATCGGTTTGAAATCCCCGGAACCGAGCGGAGGGGCTCGCCAACATAATCTTGGATACAATATGGGAAATGGGAAGGGTAAGTCTCTCGTTCCTTTCTTAACCAAGAGCACGGGGCCATCACTCTCAACCCTGACTTTGCCCTAGCGCTTATCGGTGACTTACAAGCTCTCGCTGCAACAGCTACCGGATACTATGAGAACCCAATGCAACAGTCTGGAGGGAGCCATGGCTACGCGCACCAGAACGGCACGGGCTACTACGCACCCACGCAGCAACCGAGCACCTCGTCTTATGGACCAGTTTACTATGCTGTCAACAGCCATGGCGGTGACACAAGCCATCATACTTCGTTCGAATCACGAAAGCGTGATTACGAAGCCTTGAACGATTTCTTTGGAGACGCGAAGCGCCGTCAATTCAATCCGGCTTCGTACGCCGACGTTGGCGATCGCCTCATGGCTTTTCAGGGCCTGCAGCTGCCCATGATTCATGGCGGCGTAATGCCTGACTACCAGCCCGCGCCTACGATGGCTTCAGTTGGTGGTCACGAGGGCGGTGTTCATGGTCCCACGCTGCAACATCAATACGCTTTGCCGCCCATGCCCAACCTGAGGACTAAGAATGATCTTCTGAATATTGACCAATTCCTCGAGCAGATGCAGGCTACCGTCTATGAGAACCCGAATACCGCTGCTGCTGCAGGTGTCGCGTACCCTGGCGCCCACGTGGTCCACGGTGGAATGAACTTCAGACAGAACAACTCGCCACCTGGTGTCCAATTACCGTCGTCCCATGCTGCCAGCCGTGGGTCTGCCACATCCATGGTGGCAGCTACCTCGTCACAGTCTACCCATGGCGATACGCCAGCTTTGACACCCCCATCAAGCGCGCTGTCTTACACATCTGGACATTCGCCGCTCTCTGCAACATCTGGTAATAGCACGTCCCCACTTCCGCACAGTGGAGCCACGATGTATCCCACCTTGCGCGCGACTAGCGCTCACGCCACAATGGCAGGATATCCAGTATCCAGTACCGCTCCAACATCTGTCCTAGGCACCATCTTCGACGACGACCAACGCCGCCGATATAGTGGTGGCCAGCTACAAAAGGCTTCCAAGCCTCCTCGTAGCAACGAGGCAGATGAGATGGATAGTTCGGATGGCACGACCACTCCAGTGGACAAACCTCGCAAGTCTTTGGATGGCTCTACTGATGGGGAGATCTCTGGCGAGAAGAAGTCGACGTCACCTTCTTTGATCGATCCCACCTTATCTGGAATCTCGTCTCCGGCAGATTCCGAGGCGGAAAAGGCCCAGGATGCTTGGGTTGACAACATTCGTGTTATTGAGGCGTTGAGGAAGTTCATTGCTGAGAAGCTGGAGAAGGGTGAGTACGACGATGACAAGGGTGGAGATCAGGACATGAAAGACGCTACGACCGCGCAAGGAAGCGAGGTCAAAAAGGAGAGAGTGATGACGGATGCGCAGAGTCTGTATCCGATTTTGAAGGCTGTGGAGGGCCATGCTTGACGATAAGGGAGGGGGTTTGTGGGTATGTTGGCTTCTCAGGGGCTCCATAAGGTTATGTTGAGCGTGGCGTGCTTGGGATGTGGAAAACAAGGTGATGACATGCTTTGCACCGCTGATGGCGTTTGCTGGCGGCCTTTTACGCTTGGGATATGTTGTGAGCGTACCCCGGCTCTGTTACGCGTAGATGTAATGAATGTCCTGTACTCTGTTGCTCATCGCGGATCCGAGCTGCACACATCTGAGATTTTGCCAGATGTCGAAACAGGTCCCATGATGGCCAAGTGGCCCGATTCGGACTCCGGCATCTGATCGCAGATGAGGTTTGTCGATCTTTGATGCCAAGACTCGCGGATAGGATGAACTTCGCAATGAGCCGAGCTGAGGCCGCAGCTTGAGAGTGAGTGACCACATTTCCTAGGCAGTGTCATGCCGTCTAAGGTAGAGTACGAAGTTGTTGAGATTGAAAGCAAGCAGAAGCCCGGTCAAGGCACGAAATACGAGTAGGTCCTCGCTTGATGATTTGCCGATGTTCAATGAGCGTCACATCCCCCACACGAACTGCTTTTCCCCACAATTCTGGCTGACTTGGGAGCTTTCTCATTCAGTATCGATCATTGCCTTCAGCGTGGTGTTCCCACGCGCGACAATTCAATCTCTGCGTCATTCATCTTGAGGAGTTCTAAGCTCTTACTGAACAACCGATTGATGGTTCAAACATGGCAACCCATTCAAGGGGGTCCCGGAGCTACACCATGCCCGCCGCATCCCACCTACAACCCTCCCACGACTCCCATACAGCCAAAACAAAGAAGAAGCCATGGCAGCCACGGATGCCCTTCCTGAATCCCAAAACCCATCACGACAGCGAAGAGCGACTTTCACGCGAAAACTCGCATGCGCCCACAACTTCATCAAGCAGGCGTGAGAAGAAATGGTGGAAGATTAGGTTGTTCCGGGGAATGGTGAACGATATCAGGAGGAGAGCTCCGTACTACTGGAGTGATTGGAGAGATGCGTGGGATTATAGAGTTGTCCCTGCGACGATTTACATGTATTTTGCAAAGTATGCTCCCAAATACATAGCAAATGATTACCACGGCTTCAAAGGCTACGATTGCCCTTGTACGCTCTGCACCAAAACTTCAATAGTCCTTATCTGATGCGGAACCATTGAGAGGTCTGAAGGACTGATCACCAACGCAGTATCCTCCCTGCGCTGGCCTTCTCCTTAGATATGTTCTCCAAGACGGCTATGAGCTTTGGTGTCAACGAGGTGCTACTGTCCTCCGTCTTGGGGTCCGTGGTATTTTCTACCTTTGCCGCACAACCGTTGGTCATCGTTGGCGTTACTGGTACGTTGCTCTCGATCCTGAACTACACACAAGCAGCTCGCTTACCCTACCTAGGCCCAATCACTGTCTTCAACTATACGGTCTACGATATCATCGTTCCGAGAGGGACAAATTATCTTGCATTCATGTGTTGGATCGGATTGTGCGTCCTATATCGTCTCACAGCCCGTCTCGCCACTTACATATATCATGCAGATGGTCCCTTGTGATGCACTGGATACTCGCCATAACCAATGCTTGCAACGCCCTGACCTACGTCACTCGATTCTCTTGTGATATCTTCGGTTTCTATGTTGCCTTCATCTACCTGCAAAAGGGCATCCAAGTCCTAACCCGCCAATGGGGTCTGGCCGGTGAAACATCCGCCTACCTCGCCATTATGGTATCCCTCCTGGTTCTTATGACCGGCTATGCCTGCGGTATCATTGGTGGAAGTAATCTCTTCCGCCGTTATCTTCGGAAATTCATCGAAGATTACGGCACACCTTTGACGATCATTTTCTTCACCGGATTCGTGCACATTGGGCATATGCGGAGCGTGAATCTCCAGACTCTACCAACCAGCAAAGCGTTCTTCCCGACTCTAGACCGAGGCTGGTTCATCCACTTCTGGGGGATAGACATCGCCGACGTCTTCATCGCCATCCCTTTTGCAGTCCTCCTAACCATCCTCTTTTACTTCGATCACAACGGTATGTCTTCCCCTCTTTATTCCATTCCACCACATCCAGCCACTGATTTAAACTCCCCCAGTCTCCTCCTTAATTGCTCAGGGCACCGAATTTCCTCTCCGCAAACCCGCAGGCTTCCACTGGGACATCTTCCTCCTGGGCCTCACAACCGGCATCGCCGGCCTCCTCGGCATCCCCTTCCCCAACGGCCTCATCCCCCAAGCTCCCTTCCACACCAACGCCCTCTGCGTAACCCGCCAAGTCCCCGACGACGACGAAACGCACAAAGGCAAAACCCAACGCATCATCGACCACGTCGTCGAACAACGCGTGTCAAACCTCGCCCAGGGCCTCCTCACCCTCGGCACCATGACCGGGCCCTTGCTCGTCGTGCTGCATCTAATTCCACAGGGCGTACTCGCAGGACTCTTCTTCATCATGGGCGTCCAAGCCCTCGAAGCAAACGGCATCACCCTCAAAATCCTCTTCCTCCTCAAAGACCACACCCTCACCCCCTCCGCAACCGAGCCTCTCAAACGCATCCGGCGCAAACAAGCTATCTACTATTTTGTGGCGCTCGAACTCCTCGGCTTCGGCGCTACGTTCGCCATCACACAGACGATTGCGGCGATTGGGTTTCCGATCATTATCCTGTTGTTGATTCCTGTGAGGACGTTTTTGCTGCCGAGGTATTTCACGCAAGAGGAATTGAGTATCCTTGACGCGCCGACTGCGAGTCCGTTTACGATGGAATCTGTGGGTGGGAATTTTGGAGAGGATGTTTCTGAGATGTCGACGCCTGTTGGTGGTGTACATGGCGGGTCGGCGACGGGGAGCCGTGAGGGCGCAGATGAGTTTTTCGCTGCCGGAGTGGACGATACAAGTGATAGTCTTGAGCGAGGAGAGGCGTTGAGTCAGAGTAAAAGCATGAGTTATAGACGGACGAGTTTCCGAGACGATGAGACCAATAGGGATAGGGGTGCGCGGGGAGAGAGTATTGAGATGCAGAGGCCGGGGATGAGTCGTAGGGGGAAGAGTAGAGAAGCGTCATGATAGACGCTCTGGCTGGACTGGAGCATCCTAGATGTGGTAGATGCTAGATGATAGAAGATACAAAGCATCGGCGCTAGAGAGATACAGACGCCGATCTTCTAACCAACCACAAAACGTTGGATTAATCAACCGGTAAATGAGTAGACGATCCGCTTACAAGTCCCTACACCAAGTCCCCAGAAAGCAAGAACATATCACCAAAACTTCTCAGATGATTGTTTCCTCCAAGACGCCAAAGCTAAGCTCCCCGTCCCTCCGCCCACACGGTGACTGTCCCTGACCGAGCAGCCACAGCCCAAAGCCAACTCTATCTATCATAACCCATCCATCCCTCCAAAAGCGGAAACCCTTAGTACCAAGCCCCAACAACACTCCCCGACCAGCACAATCAACGTTGGGCATAAGTTACGGTGTATCACCTGATCCATTCTAATCCAGTCTAATCTGTTCGATCTTAAGATTACCTACGTAGGTGAAACCGAAGCGGAGTAGAGAGGGAGCAAGAAGATGTTCGACAAGTACGGAACGAATATGTTCGTATCACCCAACCGATCACGCAAGGTTGTAGTTGGTGGGAGACGTACTCGTACGTACTCTAGGTACACAGGGAAGGCCTGTTTGCGGCGTTGAAGAAGGGTTTGTTTGAGATGGAACTGACCTGACAACGTTACTGCTCAATCAAATGGGGCAGAGCCCGACTCCTCATCCCCAACCCGCATGCGCCCTCACTTCCGTCTAACTCAAGCAAGCCCTCACCCACCGACCTATCTATGCTCAGAACAGAACCCGTCTCCACACAAACGCTAATCCAATTCAAGCCCCGTCCCATCCCCTCCACTCATCAACAGTCCACATAGTTAAACGAACCGCACCCCCTATCCAAACCATAGGGTAACGACCACGACCTTCATCCTAATAGGTAGTCAAACCGAAGACATGCGTACTCGTACGTATACAAGATATCCGTACCCTCCACGTCCGACCATACCAACTAACTAATAATTGTGGGTCTGCAGATAACTCAGAACCCAGTCCACACCCCCAACCCACTAGCCCTGTCCCCTACCCGTAGGCCATGCAATCCCTAGAATCCCGGCGCTGCCTGCTCCGCGTCGTGGTCCCGCCCCGGTAGATTCGAGGTCCGCAATCCTTCCGAGTTCGTGTGCGACACAGGACCATACTTCGGGATAATACCTCCTCTGGGCACGGGAACGATCGATCGGTTCAGGGCAAATGCTCATCAAGCGAAGGGGGTCAGTCAGTCATCGGAGACAGAGCCGAACAATCGGAAATCCCCACATACTACCGCTTTCGACAGAGTCGTAATTAAATAGGAGACGGCAAAACATGCAATAGCGGGTATTCGTTCGCTGGTCGTTCACCGATCCAAACTACTAAGCCGCCGGTGTGAGGTTTGTGGGTGGCGGAGCGGACGGGATGCCCGGTTTTCCTCACTCGTTGATCGTATGTGAAAGGAATGGGTGGGCGGGGATGTATAAGCGTTTTCTTCTTTCGCGGCTTGTTGTCGGTAGTGAGCTGTGACTCTGTCGGAAGGGCGGGTTGCAGAGCCTTCGCCGCTGGGTGCGTGTTGACGGGTGCGACCTGGCCAGGGCTATGTCATCCCAATGTTATTTGTCAAATGCACAAGACGCCGGTCTGCTAGTTGAATAGCACGACTCCGTTGCCCGCCTGCCCTGGCCCTGGCCTGCCCTGGCTCTCTATCGGAGAATAGTAAAGCATCACGTCCATCAACAGTCCGACGTACATATTCACATTCCCTGCTCGGCTCGAGATCGGGGAAGGCTCGCGCATATAATCATATCCGTGAACTAGGAAATCTAGAACTGGCAAATATCAAGATCGCTTTCGGTCGAGGATCACGCACCGCCAAGATTCGGATGGGAGTAGGGTAGAGTATGTCGACGAGGGCCTTCTTGCTTCTTGTAAGAGTGATTGGACGGATTCCTTGGGCTTGAGATGAGTGGGAGCTGGTCGGGGATGCGGTCGATGTGGGCGGTGGGGTTGGAGGCTGGACCGATGCGATGTCTTGAGTTCGGAAAGGAGGGAAGAAGCGGGGTTGTTTGCGGAGGGGTGGAGGCGGTAAGGGTTGTTTTGCTTGCGGAGGAGCGGGGTGGTGGTGGGAGGAGTGGGTATAAGAGGTCTTTGGGACCGCAATGTTTTATCGTTGGTTCTGCTGATCATCTGAGTATCCTCGCCAGGGACTACGCCCAATATCATTCTATCCCAGCGAAGCTCATCTTCTTGTAAGCCAATCGCCCACACCAAAGCACGTCCTCCAGCTATCCTCCAGATACCTTAGACCATTCTTCCTCTCTGCCTTCATCAACGCAAACCCTTCCCCCAATCCATAGCCACATCTGAGAAACAAGACCAGGCTCCGCAAGCGTCGCAGCCGTTCAAGCATGCGCCTCACTACCTACGCAGCAAAGCAGGTCAACAGTGCAGCGTCGACGACGGGCCCAGCGCAAACATGAACGCTATCCGAAGTACGACGACGGGATTGCACTTCACGACAAGCGACACGAGGATCCCGGATGCGAGTATATTCCGGCGAGCCCTGTCGACGAGTGATGATCTTCCCCGAGGACGAAAAAGGGGCCGCTTTCTTTAGGATAGTAGATTGGTCGCTGACTGTTGTGCGGTGTTCCGGTGCGTAGCGATAAAGCGGCCAATTATATCCCAACAATCATCAACGCCTGCCGAAGTAATAGTCATGTCGGAGATATGCTCTCCTTTTAGTAACGGCATGCTTTTCCTGCTTGTATTGCAATGTGTTGAGCGTTGACTGATGACTTCTCGAATAGGCTCCTTATTGATAAACTTTAAGAATTCGACGAGAATTAATACCAAGGCTGATCAGTTGCCCCCTAGGCCGAAGACCAATCTTATCGGTGCGTCGTACTTTACATTGTTCGCGAAAGGAATAAAGGCGAGATGTGCAGGATCTCGAAATCGAAAAGAGGTCGATATGATAGGGGAGTAGGGTTTTTGGCTTGATGTTATCGATCTGAGGGAAGGACAAACTTTGCTCAGGGATCGCCGTGGTAGTGGGGTCGTTCTGATGAGGGTCCGCTTGTATTGACTCTGTTGCTCTCTGTTGGTGACATCTAGTCCTTGAACTTCGCACTTCATCTGGGCTGGAGCAACGCAAGGTCATCAACATGATCGTAGACTTGTATTATTTGTGTAGACTCGGTGTATGTAGCCGCTACCGTCAGCTACAAGATGTTGAGGATGGCTTTCAGAACTTTTCTAAACTTAACGAAATGTGCACCGATGACACCGCGGCTTCGAACCGCGTCCCGACGTCCTAACATGTATCGGCGGCTTCCAATACCAAGCATCGTCTAAGAAGCAAGATCATTACCATTGCTCCGAAGTATCAGCCTCGGTGACCGCCATACCCGTGTATATACAAAGGTCCCAAACCCCAGACTCCGGTCAATACCAACTGCAACCACTCAAACCCATCATATCCAATGTGTTCTCTTCTTCATTCTTGTACCAACCTCATGGCTGCCGGAACCCCTGATTCATCCACCCACCTGCCCACTCCTCTCCAAAGATCTCTTCAAAGTTCATTCCAGGGGTTCCCCCGGTTCTTTCTTGTTGCTGTGCCCAACCCCCACCTACCCCTTCTGAGTTCATTCCCATCAATCCATCACCGCCTCTACCACTCACATTCATCCGCCCGCCCATTGATGATAGTCCCATTGAAGGATGGTGCCCTTGCATTATGTATGGAGGTAAGGGGCCAAAGGGCTGTACTTCGAGCGAGTCGTATGGGGTCGAAGGGTTCGGTGGTGAGCCGCTGGGGAAGAAAGTACGATTATTCTGAGCATTAGGTGGAATAAATGGAGGATTCTCTTGCTTGTAGTGTCTGTTCTCAAGGGTTATCATTGGTTGATTGGGATACGCGAAGGGATCAGCGGAAGGAAACATCATTGCTGAAAGATCCGGCAGTCCGCTTTCGTCAAAGCTTTGTGGAACTTCGAACCGCTGCTGTTGTGTTGCACTTGATGGTATGCTACTATTTGCACTGTCCGGCGTTCGCACGTCCATGCTATCGGTAGGCGTATAGATATCATGTGAGCTGCGACGGTAGCCATTATCGGATGTTGGGAATATATGTTGCCGAAGGGTGGAGATATCGTACGGAACGGAGGCACGCTTTAGGGCAGCAGCATTGACGTTTGTGGGAAACGTTGAAGCGCGCTGAATATTGGTGGGTGAGTCTGCATTGATCTGTCGAAGAATATCGGGAGCACTACGCATGGCCTGCGTGGCCTGCGTTGGAGCTATACGATTGGGTGATGGTGCCTGACGTTTTTTCTTGCCAGCCAAAGAGTTAAGACGACTGCGTTTGAGTTTCTCGGGAAGCTGATCAAAGACTCGCTGCACCACTGTCAGCCAATGTCAACCAACACACTAGATCTGTTACACACCGCTAGCGTCACTGTACATCTGTCCGCTGCCATGCTTCTCTGAGAAAGGCTAGCGAGAGTCTCCTTGCCTTCATTCGCATCCCTAAGAATGTCTTGACTTGTAGCACTATCCGGATTCTCCAGTACAAAGAATATGAGCGACAGTATTGCGAAGAAGGTGGTGTACATGGAGAACCAGTACGCTCCGATCAGGAAGCCTCTCTTTTTCATCTCGCCAGTGATATGGACAATGTTTCGTGACACACTGACACCAGCCGCAGCACAAGCGTAAGATCGCTTGTCGACCGGTCTAGTCTGGCAAGACTGTGAGACGTAATGCAGGAATGGACGGTAAAGCATCATCTGCACGTGCGCATACGCTATTCGTAGCAGCTGCTGAACTCTGCGCACAAGGTTAGATAAGTGTTACCTCACGACGGCTGGTATGAGATATACTTGCCTTGCCAACTCAGGACGCGCGTCGCCACCGGGTCTCAAAGACATCGGCAGGTTCTCCATCCACTCTTGTAAGTCCTGCTCGATTTCCCGTATCTTAGTATGGCTGACTAGATAAGATCGGTTCGAACGTCCATGTACGTTATGCCCGAGGCCTTTAATGGGGTAAATGTATTTCACCACCTTGGCTAAGATATTCAGTATTCTCGTATGCGCATTTGTCGCTGCGAACAGCGAGATTTGTCCAGCAGGCATTGATAGGACCCTTTCCGTAGTGATATATTCATCGTCAATCTCAAGCGGGAAATCCTGATCGATATCGTCGTCGCTCAACATCTTCGGCAGCCCTAGGAGAGCCCCAACGTAGGTGTCCATCTTATGGACTACCCAGAAGATGCGTCTGCGTGTTTCCCGCTCTACTGGGTTAAAGTTGATCGATACTGACCGATGAAGACCCATGCGCAATGATGACCTCAACGCTATGCCGATATATGAATAGCACGTGCTCAACTTCGCCGAACATTGCAAAAATAAAATCATGAAGAGGACAGCCTGTAGAGGGGTGAGGTCACGGCAATCAGTGATATCCATCATCTGACGAGAAATCTTGAAAAACTTGACGCTAAAGCCAACGTCAGATCTGAGCTAACTAATAGCTGGCAGGGAAACCTACCCCTGATCTATGGCGTTCTCGTAGCCTTTTTGGTCCAGATCACTGTGTTCGTTTTTGTCAAACAGACAGCCTAACGCAAGAACCACATAAAGCAAAGGGAGAAAGCTGTTTTCCTCATTACCAAAATTTTCTGGTGGGGTACTGTAGATTCGGTCGAATAGGGTGTAGAAGGTTGGCTGGTGCACAAAGCGCATCAGGGCACAAGCATCGTTCAGGGAATTTGAGCATAGTTGTTTTGCACAGTCTCGGGGGGGAAGATCATGGGTGTTGGGTAGATTGGTATCCATCGGAGATTCACCTGATGACTTGGGTGAATCGAAGACCTGCGTGTGTTCCCGAGTCTTTAGGAACACCGATGCTCGACCTTCCGTAGAGCCCATCAGATCACCGAATTGTTCTCGCATGCGCCGTAAGAATATCAGTCCAGATGAATGACCATGGAAGTCCCAGTGTCCTCGGTCGTCGAGGTCTAGTGAACCAGTATTTTCCACCATTAATTCCAATAAGGAATCTTTCTCCACATCTCCACCCAACTCCGATTTGTCCAATGAGGTTTCAGGTCCCGCACTTGTATGACCTTTGGTTTGTTCTTCAGGCTTGACGGGTACGTGCATACGCTGTGGTACGCCAGCGTCGAAGTTCGGGTCGTTGAGGTCTACATCTGGGAGGACTGTCTTGAGCAGTGCTTCGGCCCGTTGTAATCGATTTTCGAGCGCTTCGATATATTGAGGAGCGGGATTGCGTCTTCTGTTTGACGGCTGATCATACGTGCAATCTATCACGCAGGGTCAGCACTCTCAAGGCCACTCTTTCCAAACGCAAAACGTTTATATGTAACACTAACCGTAGCTGTAGACGGTGCAATGTGTGCACGGCTGCTTCCCATCGCACTTGATCTTTTTCCGTCTGCATTCATCGCAAGCCCTTGTGACGCGCCGGCGTTTTTGCATTGGTAGAGGGAATTTTGGTAATTGTGACGATGACGCAGCACTGCTGTCGATAGACGGCGACGTCTCCTGTGCGTCATGCGATTGCTTCCTTTGCCATGAATCTATTTGCATCATGGACGGTTCATCCTCGACTTCCTCTGCTGAGGAATGCCCCGGGCTGAAGGAAGTATCCATTGTTACTGTGGGGGGCGTTGGCATGCGACGTCCGGACACAGAGACGTTCAATTGAGGTCGCAAACCTATCGTCGCAAAGTTGTAGGATTTTCGGACTTATGGCCGAGAAAGTCCGTCATTCATCCTTCGCTACGATAATCGACATGGTAACAAAGCGCTCGCCCCACACCATGCTTGCGTCAATATAAAGTTATGGATGACAAATGCCCGATAGACCACATCTCCACGGGATCTGTACTTCGTGCATGGACCTGTATGATCTGCTTTCCGAAGTAAGGCACCTTACTTTCATCTCGATGACTCCATGTTCATTCGCTTGCCTACTTCGTTATTTTGGTACCACTAGCTCGCAGCCCCTGTCGAGCGCGCATAGCGGTTGCGAGTGTTCCGTGTTCCGGACGGACTGTTGCATTGGCTGCACTTGGCAGATTACTTGATCAAGTACAAGGATAAGTCCAACAGCTCATTGGTGGTCCAGACAAAGTGCTGATGTAACCGAACATTCTAGCGAGCAAGCCTGCGCCGGGGTCTGCGCCTCCTCAAGCCACACACGTTTGACTGTAGATCACTGCAAATCTACAGCGTTTTCATGACTACATGTACTTTACAATGGATGCTCAATGCCAAGCTTTGGTGGAGATATTAACCCTGTTATTGCACTTCAATTTATTTATTTCTTATGATTACTAAGCATACATAAGAGTTGTGCATGTGATTTGACTCATACGTTGTTAGTCATCATTGAGTGAGGTCGTCATGAGGCTCTGTTATATTTCCATTTCTGAAATATAACGCTGACTAGCTGTTATATTTCAGCAATCTATATATTGCAAACTTATGCCCAGAATGCATGACTCGCCAGCCTCTCCCACTTGTAGATCTTTTATCTTTGTGTTTGCTGCGCACAAAAGTGGCGAACATTGACCTCAAGGATTATGAATGCAGAATAACTCACCGCTGAGGCTCTCCAGGCCTGATTCGTTCGCCGTCAATACATTGATCAAGCAATCATGCACCATCTTTTTGCGTGGGTACGTATCAACCCCACAAGACGGCTTCATATCTCGATAAGCGGAGATATACCCCCCCTTCAAGCTACGACAGTCTAAGAAGAGAGGCGATTTATACGACGTCCCGATGTGATCGGCATAGCAAGCCCAGATGACTGGCTAGCTAGCAGAAGCAGCAGAAAGGGGATATCCAAAAATCATGAAGCAAAAGAAAAGGCGCATCACGGTTATTAAGCTGTATCTCCATTATTGGCGTCATCCTCATTATCCTCACGCTAGCGCAGGTCTTGGTCTCTTCTTCACCTCCCACCATGCACATTCTCTCTATTATAACCCCCGGTCGCCATCCCCAGCTGTCCCCCCATCGGCTTCAAATGTCAAGAATTCGCATCCAGCCGATCCTCTTCGGACCCACGCCATAGGCCCAGTCGCCTTCGCATCCAAGGCCTATGCCCAAACTCGTCTGGCCCATATAAGTTTGCTGGCCCACAAGTTCACATTTCCATCCGTTGTTGGCCTTGGGGACGAAGAGCCGCATGCCAAGGATACTCTACCAGCTATAGATCTCCAGGACCTCGTGGGAGGAATGTTTAACTCCTGAATCGATCCTATAAAAATGTTTCTCCATCGGGTGTTGACTTTTGAGCTGCCCGCAATATGCTCAGCATCTGCGAGCATGATACTGGAGCCACGATTCGCATCGCGACGCGATACGTTGTGGTAAAAACATATGGAACCTGTGCTGATTGATACCTCGAAGCCCTCGAAAGTCTTGTCCAATTTTTGGCTTGCATCGGCGAATCCGCTCGAGGTAGTCGAAATGATGAGGCGTACTCCTATATTCTTGCCAGTATTATTGGGGCATACATTCACAATGTCCGGTTTGGCGATTTCACCTCTTTGAGTCCTGATCGTCATAAAGATGCGGAGGTGCTTGATCCATCCATGGGGCATTGCCCTCTATTCTCCCCCTTCTCCACCACTTTCTTCTTCTCTTCACTACCATCATCACCCCCGTTCAGGATACAAGTGCAGCAGTATCTGCCGCACGAACCCCGGACAGTAGCCGTTGCCGGATAATCTGTGGTTTAGGTATAGGCTGCCTCTTCCTTGGATAATGTGTAGACAGTGTTTGATTTGGAGGAGAAGAAGGTCGAGTTTGCGACGAGTTCAAGATGTGGCATGAGGGGAGGGGCCTAGATGAAGCCAAACGAGGTAATGGAATCTACACAACGCAAACAACTCATAAGCACGAACAAGAACAAAAACAGTCACACCCCAGCTCACCCTTTCTGATCATCCTCCATAAGATAAGAGCTTCTCAAAACGCAAGCGACGCTCACATGGTCTCCCTCCACTTGCGCACTTTAACAGCAAATCTTAGCTGCAAAGAATACTTTACCCATGATTGCGTTTGAAGTAGCATTTTGATACAGACTGAGAGATGTTCCAATGATGGTGATGACATTTATTGACTTCCATGTCAAGATTACTAAGGTTTACATGTAGCGATCTGTGTTTTGGTCGTGCTACGGAACAGCCAATCAGAACATCTCTCAGACCTTTCATTTTCACCAGCAAACTGTCGAGCGGCCCTTTCTGAAAGGCCAGCAACCCACGGTCTCTAATAATAAACCACCGGCACTCTTCTCATACTCCGTCGTGCATCATCCTCCACAGCACTGTAAGTTCGTCCTGTCAACGCCTGACTGCGTATCCTTCGGCTTCTCGCGTACGCGGCGCGTGTCTTCAATTTGCACATTCCATCCCACTGACCACATCCTCGGCCACCGTGCAGCCGTTATCGAGCAGCCCTACATCGACAAAGGTACGAAGGCCTTCCTTAACCCTGAGTCGTGTCGGATTATCAAGCACTTCACATCAAGCGCCGCCCGAAAGTGTTATTGAACGTGAGATTATCCGACCTTCCTGACTGACGTCGGCAAAGTCGAACTCTTAACACAAACCGCAATGCTTTACACTACATCAAGCCATCATTCTACTGCTGCGCATTGCACTCTTACCACATGGCCGGAGGCTAACTCTTCTGTTATTAGCTAGACGTTGCATCAATTGCGTCTAAAGCTTCGTTGCCATGCCGCCTTCTTCGAAACGTCGGACCCGTCAACGGGCAGCCGAGCTCCAGGATATGTCTGACGCCGACTTACTGGACTCCTCTCCATCTCGACCTGCGGCGAAGAAAAGAAAGGCATGTTCCACATTTACGGCTGTGTCCTCAGTAGCCTTTTGCGGCTTCCGCGCCTTAACTTCGGTCATGCTGACTGTTCATAATTTCAGACCAATGGCGCTGGAACCCCTTCGCCAAATATTCAGTCAACGATAGAATCAGAACCCGTGAACGAGGAAGGCGCTCATTCAGACGAGGATGATTTCACTGAAAGTCAAGAGCTGGTGAATTCCGTCATCCCGTTCCTCACTGTGGCCAAGGATCCCGTGGCTGTCGCTATTGATCACTCGAACACCTTCATTGAACGAGAATACAAAGACGGTGTACAAGCGTATGCGAAACTGGCAGGAAGGGAATGGACGTATTATGTCAAGACCTTAAGTGTGAACATCGGACGTCCCCCAGATACGATATCACGGCTAAGTGTGGAGGCCGGAGCACAATCCAGTCCGTTTCCTGACTACGATGACACGACTAAGATCCACATCGACCTGGGTCCCAGTAAGGTGATCTCAAGACTGCATGCTGAATTGTTTTTCGATATGAAAGACGAGAAATGGCACATAATCGTGAATGGGCGTAACGGAGTCAGAGTTAATGAGATGACCGTTCGGCGCGGGCAGCGGACCTCACTATCGAGCGGAGATGTGATTGAGATTGGCGGTACGCAAATGATGTTCGTATTACCGGAGGAAAGGGCTGTTATCCATCACACATTCATCGAACGAGCGCAGGCTCTGGCAAATGGAGAGGATCCAGACAGGTGGAACAATCAGCCACATGCCCATCCAGAGTCAACGGCTTATACACAGCGGCCCACTTCTTCGCAGCATCTCCCTGTCAGCACTCGTGGCACTCTTGGTCAAGTACCTTTGGCACCAGCACCTCCGGATTTCAAGCGCCAGAGCACACCAGCAAGCCCCCGCGTTGCAGACGCCGGGCAACGACCAAAACAACCGCCCGCGTATAATCGTGGCCTTCTGCTCGAGAGCACTGAAGAAATCGACTACAGCCTGGACTCTGCGAAAGACCTGAAACCGCCGTTCAGTTACGCTACGCTGATAAGTCAGGCTATTCTGTCAAGTTCCGAAGAAAAATTGACGCTGGCCTCTATCTATCAGTGGATCCAAGAACAGTATGCGTTCTATAGACATTCTAGTTCCGGTTGGCAGGTACGAACGCATCAGAGACCCTTCACTTGCCGATATCGTTAAGACTAATCATGCCCAGAACTCCATTCGTCATAACCTATCTTTGAGTAAAGCGTTCCAGAAGATCCCTCGGAGAACCGACGAACCAGGCAAAGGCATGAAATGGCAGATCGTCCCCGAGCATCGCCATGAGTATAGTAACCGTGGTCCGCGTAATACCAAAGGTGGCGCTCGAGGTTCTTCGGCACCGAATTCGCCTGCAGCCAGAGAAGCTATGCGTACCTTTGGGGGACCCGGCGGCCAGACAGGTGTGCTTGATCAAAGCCACGACGCTGCGATCTCAAGCAATCAGCTTAAACACTCACCACGCTCAACAACCCCGCCACTGAGTTCTTATCCGGTAGCTGCCAAAGAGGCCTACACGCCTGAGCGAGGTTCTCACCTATCCCATCAACAGGCAATCGGCCTTCCTCACGGCCTTCCTCAACAATACGATGATGGATCTCCGTTGCCGCCTCGTTCCAGAAGCGCCATCTACGGGTTTTCAGACACTGCAGCCGCCGGATCTCCACCAACACTCTCGTCATCCGCTTACTTTGATGAAGGTCAATCCCTCATCACTCCCGCACCGAGACGCCAGAATCCAAAGCTTGCACCTCCCAGTACCGCACATTTGCCTTCTACGTACATGCCAACTAGCTCGCCAGCGCCTTTCTGGAAGTTCGCGGACGATGGAAGTACGCCTGCCAGGCCAATGCCGGACCTTAGTCCTTTGAAGACGGGTGGGACAGCTGCCATGGCTGGGCTGCAGAGTAGCAGTCCTCCGCCAGCCGCGAGTGGAAGTCCAAGCAGGCCGAGAAATGGGCCTTTCACGCGCCCTGAGATTAGCCAAGTCTACATGGGAAACGGCCTAACTGCTCATGAGGACGAAGACGAGACGGAAGGTATCGATCTGGCAAGGTAAGGCACCACAATAATGCATGCCTTTCGATAAGGCAGTTCTGTTAACATTGATCTCAGAGGGTTTCAACCGATTGGTTCGTTCCACAAACAAATGACCAATGGAACAACTGGGCCGTGAAGTGGTGCATGCACCTTACCCTCGGTAAATGGCCAACTTTCAGCCATGCAATCTGACCGTTTAAACCCCCAACAGAGATCTTAACCGAATACCACACGTCTTTACTTGTCTTCAGCTCCTGGTACTCACAGATTTTTCTTAGACTCATCAGTGGTCGTGACGAGGTTACCGTGACCTTAACCGCCAGACGACGACCTTCAATCTCCGACGCCTGTCCAGCTTACACTTCGGACCCCTTGCCTTGCTGTCTCGGCTTTCAGTATTCATTTCTCTGTACAAAAGTTTTCCATTGCTCCTTTCTTTCTCCGGCCCGACACTGGCGTTTGGATACCTACACACACACCCGTAGCGGTGATAGTCGTGGCATATCTGACCTTGCTTCATTGCTTTGCCCTAGCTACAGCTTCACAGACCAATTCAGTATCTACTCGCATACTGTGGCTTGTGCTTTTGCTGCTCTCTTTGCATCGTGGCATTTGGTGGATTGAAGCTGTTACATTACCCCTTTTGCCAACCCTTCTTGTCGTCATGATAGGCTGGCATGGTCTTGAGGTAGAGGTAGAGCTAGAGGTAGAGACGCCATGTGTCGTGCTGTATCATGAATGTTGACAATATTTATTTGATTGATACTTTCAGTCCGTGTCCATTGCATAGGCAGTAAGTGAGCTATATGTACAAACCAACGATGTCATACTAGTAGGATCTCTCTGTCTATCATCAGTGTAAGTTGAACGGATTGCAAGTGCAAGTTGTTGAGCTGCCTTCTATTGCTTCAAAGCAGCACAGTAGTGCTTTTGTCACTACCGTCGCAGCTCAAGCTAGAATACCATCCTTGCCTTGCAGCACTTAGCTAAGTCATTCCATGCCAAGTCAATCCACCGGCAACGCCAGCACGAGCAAAGGCGAACATAGCAAAAGTCCAGCCATCATTTGCCCTCTACTGCCTCACTACCAAGCGCTAGCAGCACCGTCCCAATCTCTCGCCTTCGCGGCCTCCCGCCATCCGCTCCTAGCGCTCGGCGCTCCATGCTCTCCGCGCATAGCCCTCGGCTCGGTAGGAGGAGGAGCAGTAAGATGCCTCGCTACATCTCTTTCTTCTTCCGCTTGCTCCTGCGCTCTCTTGTCCGCGAGACGAGTCTTGGCGTTACCCTGCCCGGTACTACCACCACCACTACCGCCCGATCCAGTCTGCGCCACCCTATACGCGCTCCCACCATCGTCACCTTCTTCCGGACTCGACCACCCCTCCGCATCATCCAGAACCCTCTCCTCCGCCTCTCTAACCGCATCCCCGACTCTACTCGCCTTCTCTACCTCCCTCCTCTCGCGGTTCTGTTTAGCGCTCAACCCACGAAACGCAATACCTACCATCGCCTGCAGTGTATACGCAGCGTCATTCCCCGCATTGTGCAGATTCCAGCCGGAGATGCTCAGTTCTAGCAATATGGCGCCTAGGCTACGTGTGCAGCTGTCGCGTTTTAGGGCACGGTAGAGAGTCGATGTGTCAAGGATTTCGAGGAGGTTAGGCAGGTTAAGAGGATTGTAGCCGATTTTCTGGAGGTAGTTGATGTCGGTCGTGGTGTCCTGACCTACGAGGATGATGTTGCGTTTTCCCCCTTGCTTTTCGGTTTGGGTGGTCGACATTTGGTTCCATTCGTCGATGCTGGGAAAGGCTGCGTTGGACGAGGAAGAGGTGAAAGTAGCTGAGAAGGGAGGCCGGAAGCATGACGCTACGATCTGGGGGGCTTCTTTGATGGAGATCCACTCGCTTTGGTTGTCGTTGAATTCGAATCGGTCTGCGCAGCCGACGACGAAATCGACGTTGACCAGGTGGGCGTGCTCCCTGATGCGGAAGTGACGCGAGCGGATCGCAGCCATCCACGCTTTGCCATCTACATCCGGTGGAATAGTCACGAGATCGCCGGTGTCAAGGGTGGATATGCCAATCTCGGTGATGACGTTGTGGTTGCGTTCATAAGATTCCACATCCACACAGATGAAAACCACATCTTCGTCATAGGGATACGGCACGGGTTTATTGACATCAAGAGGTGACAAAGTCTGTCCAGCAGCTAGAGCATGCTCCTGTATGGCAACCTGAAGTTCTGTCCAGCTCAGCGCCGGCTTATGCAGCGGATCCTCCTTCGCAGTAGCTGTGCGCCGCGGTCGAAGGCCTAGATAACGTTGTGTACGTTTCAATTCGCGACACCATTTCTGCTTCTGCTGGACCCGCTCAGTTTGCTTCTTGGCCTTGGAGGCTTTGGACTTGTTTTTGGAGGCTTCTAGCGCAGCTTCCATCTTCTGCTTGAAGGCTGCAAAGGAGCGGTCTGTTGGCTTCTCAGTTGATCGGACTTCACCTGCCAACTTGTAGTCTTCCTTCGGAACCTTGGTTGCCATCGTGTCGAAAGCGTTGCGGGATGTGGATTGACCAAGGTAGCGTGGACGGGGAGTACTGTCGTCGTTGAAGGAAAGAATAAAGCCGAGGTCGCCTGATGTTTTTGGGAAGGAGAGATCGCAGCTCAGTTCTTTGTTGATTTCCGTGAACAGAGCTTGGACTTGGTTTGACGGGATAAGCAAGATCGGCTTCACTGCTATGGTCGTTGGAGGATGGATATAGTAGCTGTAAGGAAACGATTAGCATCTCATCCCATCTGTGAATAGAAAAAAACACAACAGATTTCGGGATGGTAGAAGAAGCTTCTTTTTGATGTAAATTGTTTCAGGTTGCGCCTCAAGCCATCCACGAGATGAGTATGACCATCACCAGAGTGGAAGCGACGATGATAATATTCACTACAATGTCAAACAGAATCAGAAACTCACACGTCCCAAGTCCGCGCCCAAAACTTCCCAGCATTAAAGAATCTCTGGGCCACCGTCTCTGAGAACTGTTTGCCAACATATCTGTAAGGGTACTTGCTGACTGCCTGAATCGGACAAAACGTCTCTTCTAGAGATGCCAATTGACCACGCTGGAGCTCGTGCCCTGGCGTACCGCCACCTGCTACAGATGATTCCGTTATCGTCAACTGTGCGGCACCGGTGAAGGATCCTTGCTTCCCCTTTCTGTTACGCCTCCCTTTGCCGGAAGCCGATTTTGATTTTGGTGCAGATACATTCTCATCGGTGGAGCTATAGATCAATGGCTCAATATCCTCTCCATAGCTAATTTGGTTCGACGGAGTGGTGCCACGGTCTATGACAGCTGTCCATGGATCTGTTAGAGGGGTCGATAACAAGGGAAAAGAGATATTTCGAGTGTCCTGGACCGCTGTTGAGAGCTTTTCGAATGAGCTTCGTGCAGGCTCATCCACCAGGAGGAGTTTCAACTTCTCCTGCTTCGAGAGAGCCATAGCACCTGAGCCGTGGATAGAATGTAGCAAACAAATAGTGATTGGAATTGAGTGATACTTTCTTCTTCAGATGAAGTAGGCTTGCTACTTGAAGTATCTGACGCAGAAATATGTGATAAGCCGACAGTGTTATACCCGGCCGGTGACTTATGTCAACCTAAATCAGGCCTCAGACATACAGAGAGATATGGTAAGTTGTTACAAGGCTGTGAATTGAAAGTAATCGATGAAGATTGTTGTATCATGCCAAGGCGCTGAGCCATGCCCTCATTAGGTGGTTATCCACACGGTGAGCCTCACAGAGAGTATGTTCTCATTGACAAGTTTTTGTACCATCCGGGCTTACGCCAGGACTTCTTGGGTGAAGAGGAGAACGGTAGTATCCCACTTCCTATTGTACTTCGTACTTTCCGGATTAACAACCTCGACTGTCACTCCTACTTCGTCTGGCCTGGCTGTTCTCGTCCAATCGTGTATAGCGTCCCCTGCGTTCACAACAGGCAGACCTTGTGAGCTTGTTAGTAAGGTGTTAGGCCTCTCAGCACTCTGCTGTTTGCACTTATTCTACACTCATCTGGACATGACGTGCATTATACAGCAGTGAAGGAATGGCTGATGGAATGGAAGAGCTGGTGAGGTGCCTTGCAGTAGTGTCATTCGCCTAAACTTCCTCTTTGGTTCGACTGCGATGCGACGCGCAGCTCCCGTTTTTATTGTTGCCGATCCCCATTACTGAGCCAACAGATGCTGAATGTCCATGTTGCAGTACTCTGCTCGATAACGGGAGTGGTTTTTGTCACTTTCGCAGGCAACCTAAGACGTTGATGCCCGGCTGAGGGAAGCTGTATCGTGGTGGCCAGCACAGCAGCAACTAGTCAAGAGGCAGCACCCAGAACCCCCAGTCACAATGTCAGATGCGCTGGGGGAGATAACAGTTGACGTTCCCACTGACCCTGATGCGCAAGCAACTGTCACGGACTTCCTCGACTACACCGAGTACCTCCCTTCCGACCTCGTACGCTCCTTAACGCTGATCGGCAAGCTTGACGAATCCTACCTTACCTCGACTTCTGCTGTTCACGATCTCACCAAGACCTATGGCTCATTGCCAAGTATACCCATTAGCGAACGACCAGATCCTCAATATCTCCGCAGCCGAATATCACATAATCTTGATCATGGCATGAGCGCTCGCGAATCCTCTTACGCCGAGGCATCACGTATCTATGATGTTGTGGATCGACACTACAACCGCCTGACCAGCATCATCTCGAAGCTACAATCACTGCCAAAACCACCATCTCGCGATCCCACACCAGTCCCACAACCTGCTTCACCACAGCTCAATCGGTCGCGAGGCGGGCGTAAAGCAGACACAGATGGTACGCCACCACCTCGTATCACGCTTCGTCTTGATGGCGCACGGGCGGCGGCATCGGCAGCTAGAGCGCCTACATCTGTAACCCGTCCGAGAAACCGAGCTCGAAAAGTTACAGTCCCTGGCGAAGTTCTCCCACCTCCAAACCCCGACTCTCCACCTCCAAGCACAGTTTCAGATTGGGAGTCATTACCACCATCGCCAGTACCAATGCCTACATCTCGTGTTGGAGCACCTTCACGCAGCAGATCCAATAAACCGGGAAGAATCAGACTGCCTAAGCCACCGAAACCGCCCAGGATAAAGCTCCTCAAGATCCCGCGAGGTCCAAGACCGCCTGGCGTCATGGGTACGAATGTACACAGTGCGGTAGCAGGTATCTCCACAAGCAACGCCCTCTCTTTGCTCGAGCCTCCACCACCCGACGCCAAGCCAGGAAGCGAGCATGCTCCGTGGATGCGACTCACCGAGTGGGAGATGGCTAAATTACGCAAACGGATGAAGAAGAACGCAGTTTGGTCACCTAGTGAAACGATGATTAGACGTGAGCTAGCTGATCGCGGTCGTGGTCCCGAGTGCTATCGCGCGGCAAAAGCGCGCGCCGAGTTCACTAGTGAAGAATTTGTCGATGATGATAAGATTGCCACAACAGCTCCTGGAAAGATCCTTGCACCGGGCGAGATCAGTGCAGATTCCTTGGGTATGGAAGAATTGCAACTTAGCAACCGCGGCATGAAGCTCAATGAGGCTAAGAAACTGAAGAAGGAAAATCTAGCTAGGGAGCAAGCTGCACAGGCGGCAATAGAGGCAGAACAAGCGGCGACAAGACTGGGTGTAGTTGGCAGTGTGATCAGCAATTTATTCAGTCCGAGAACAGACGATGTTGGAGAAAGCGTAGTCGTCAACGCTGCCAAGGATAAAGGGAAGGAGGTAGCTAAATCGCCTGCGAGGAAACGGAAAAGAGAT
>JAABUP010001425.1_pt1 | contig 50068 bp, 68 predicted proteins | sample 5559201 | NCBI WGS metagenome assembly JAABUP01 (sample SAMN10711887, study PRJNA513373) | rock metagenome | isolation source: Antarctica rocks | place: Antarctica | reverse complement strand
TGCGACGGACCTACATGCTTTGTGTCTGAGCTCGTGGCCGGCAGCGCTTCTATCAGTTTGACCTGAAGTCAGCCCCAGATCGACAGCTTGCAATGTGTCAGCACTCAGCCAGCCACTGTTGTAATGCAATACTACGAACATGCATATGAAACTCATGCATACTTGCCGATATATTTTGCAGTGACACTCTCTAGTACACACTGAACCCGACAGTTTACCGAGCTTTGCTGAAGAGTGCAGTTTCGGGAACTGATCATCGGATTCATACCATTCAGAAAACTATTTCACTGAATCTTTGTTGTGCATCTGAAAACTCGCACAGTTGCACGTGCTCTAACAAGGTTCGTTTCGGACACCGTGTCCCTTTCGACACCTCAAATGATTTGTTTCTTCATGTTCCTATTTACTGGGCTCATTGACCTCATTCTGATTTGGCACTGGCAATATGTAACCCATGCTAGTAATATAGTTGACTTGTCTGTGCCATTGTCAATCCAAAAAAACACTGCTATCATGATGACCATTGCTACATGTGTAGGTAGCATCAGATGGGCTGAAGATCTTCATACCTGACTCGGCTTCTCGCTGGCAGGCTTCTGATCATTCGACACTTTATCCTTGGCCTTTGCATATATGCTGTTGCCTTTAATTGCCTTCTTGATATATTCAACAAGATGGCCAGGTGTGATATCGTCCTTGATACTTTGTAAGACTTTCTCATAGACATGCCACGCATTTGGAGTTGCTTTGTCACGGCGCTCCCTCATGTAGGTCCATGACTCATTCTTTGCATCCCAACTGCACTCAATAATCTGACCGTTGTGTTGAGCAGCGTCTTTATCTGGGAATGTCACCGTTGCACCTGCAATTTTGCATGAACACAGTTGGCAAAAGACATCTTAAGATTGCTAGCATGTGATCGTCAGACTCTTTGATGCCAGCATCACATCGTTTGCACAAACTTTGATATGGTGTGATGAGCAGCTAATGCAATGATAGCACTTGCAATACCAAACAAAGCACCATGGTCATTTCCATGCTTGGTTGCGACTACCACCCATCTTGCTAGATTGAGTACCTGTGAATTTGAGACGGCAAGACATTCAAGACGTGAACTTACAGAGAGGCTGCGTACTGTCTTGCAAGAGGCCAGTATGGTTTGTGATTGCACATTGCACACTCAGATGCAATTTGATTTTAACCTTGGCATGCATTATGGCAAACTCAATCACCTGGTATTGCTACCTCGCCTGTCTTGGTCATCAACATCAAGCTTGCCCCTACAAGTGATGAAGAATCATTGAGGATGACATGCAAAAGCGAAGCAAGCTATTGTATGGTGAGACAACACACATTCCAAGCGGCCAATGACCAATGTCAAGCATGAGACCTTTGACTCTAGAGGAACCATGCAACAGTCTTGAACAGATTTGTGGATGCTTGCATGTCAAGCTGAACATCAAGAGATGCTCACCCAACACACTGTTGAAGGTCAATGGTGGCATGTGGTCACTGAGAATTCTGTACCTGACTGAGCGCTAGCCCCACTGCTGAGCTTGAAACGAAAGTCCACTGAATTGAGATGGGCAAACTTCCATTTCAAAACCTCCTCACATGTGTTTGGTATATATCGACTCCTCTCTCCAACCCAAGGTTGCAGTATAAGGCCATCTGCCTCATGACACACCCTTTGAGGAATGAAGTCGCTCATGAGCACCTCGGCAGTGTCCAAGGGCCAGAACTCCTTCCTTCGCATGCTAAAGAGCTCTTGCTGATATAGGTAGTGATTGTGGAAGCGACGTTGATGGGGAGTGGGAGTAAGGTCTTTCAGGATAGCTTCTCGCTCTAGGTTGCGTGGCCTGACCACCTTCTCCTCTATGAGACAATATCGCTCCTACAAACAGTTTTAATCTGCTGCTTACCAAAAACAACCCTGACATGTTTTATGCAATACATTCAACGGGCATAATGGCGTTGCTTGTGATGCACACATGCCAATCAATTGCACGCATCCTTTGCAACAACGAGAGTCTATAACAAACTTGTCAACAAGCGATGTATAAGTCCAAAGCACTTGCAATATGCACTCTGGTACCTTGAAGTCACACATGCGGAGCGGGTCGCCCTGCAACTGCATGATGTCATACGCCAAGTACCGCCTTGTTTGCTTGCCAGAGGCTTTCTCCACATCCACCACCATTTCACCGTCCATCAAGGTGCCGTTGTGAGGTGTGTTTGGGTCATACTTTGTGGTCAACTTTTGGTTTGCGGTGGGCCAACGCATTTGCACCCGCCGCACCTTGAAGCTTCGGTCAATGAGGTAGGTGCCCAAAATGCCAATGTACAGCATGTAGCGGGTGCCATCTGCCTTCCAAGTCACAAAATAGCGATGCTCCTTGAGCAGGTGCATATTGGAGGCTGCCAAGCTGACTGGCTGGCTGCCTGGAAAGCGCGGCTCAATGTCTGGGGACCCCATGATGGCATGCATCACCTCCCTCTGCACCGCCTCCCCCTCCTCTTGACTCACCTCCTCCCCAATCTCATCATCATGCTGCATCCTTGACTGATTGGCCACACCTAATCATGAGCAGCTTTGAGTTTAGACAAAGGCATCAAGAATGAGATGTGCATGTGTCAATCACCAGGCATGATGCTAGAATGACGCTGTGCATAAGCAAAAAGCAGGTCTACAATAGTGCACTCAACTGTGCTCAAAGTTGATGCACAGCTACCCGCTTTGACAGTGTCTGGAAGCCCTACGTTGCCTGGTTGGCTGAAGAACTGCAACCAGATGAGTTCACACAATATTCGCCATCAAGGCAATAAGAAATAGTTGCCAACACTATACCTGTCAAGGTGGTACTAGCAAGGTCACCATCGTCATCAACCTCCTTCCATGCTGGCAGCACCGGCCATGGGAACTTTGAGGGCCTGGTCAACACAGCCACACATTGCCTCAGTTATCCCTGCAAGTGCACATTTATAGCAACAAAACTTTTGCCTATGCTGGTCAATACCATCTCTTAGCAGGAAGAACCAACTAGCCCACACAAGTAAAGGGGCTTACAGCAGCTCATGGTTGTATCTGAAAAGTTCTTCAATGTAGTGCCTTTTATATATGCCTGGGGACCGACGTTCAGCAAAGACCTTCACTGCACCCATTGCTGTTCTGCCTTGCAACCTGACCAAGGCATTTGCAATCACATAGCCTGCAGTTGCAAACCAAAGTCTAAATGCTGTGTAACATCACACACAGTCATCACGTAGTGATCTGAGCATGCCTGATTGTCCAGCACCTTTGTTGACCTTGTGAGCAAATTAGACAAATTAAAAAATTGCATGCTGGACTCTCACAAACTCTCACAAACTGCAAATGCAACCACTATGTGCCATCATGCATACATGTGGGACCTGTGCGATTGAAGCCATGGGTGCAATGCACAATGGTCCATAATGTCTGCTCTGAGCTTTGCTGTTGCATGTTATTGAAGGCACATATGCTCCAGCAGAAGTCGTTGACAGCATCTGGCTGTGGGGCTTGGCCATGCCCCTTACAACGGATCTGCAATGAAATGCAGCAAGCTTAGAATTATTGGTGACACAGATGTGTGTGAGCTGTGATGCTTTCGCCCATCAAAGACGATCCAGTCTTACCTTGCGATAGAATATGCTTGGAGGATCATTGCCAGGATACTGAAACTCTGATGTTCCAGCACTTTCATCAAAGCTGTAATATCTGCTAGAGTTTGTCAAGTCTATCACCATACCAACCTGCAAGATGCACCGCTGGGTAGTTGCCAACAATAGAATATCATCTGGGAATAGCAAAACTCAACCAAGTCACAATTGGTTGTGTCGGGATTTGTTTCAAGCTCACAGTGATATTTTGCTCCTGTAGCTCGTCTAGCAGCATTTCTGGAGTGAACTTGTCCTGATCGCCAATAATTTCCCTTGACCAGCTAGCACTGAAAGGGACCTGCATCAGTTGAGCTTGCATAAGCCCTTGCACCTGTAAGGGCTTATTGCAGAGAAGAAGTTGTCACCTTACAGGCAATAATGTTGATGTCTGGTATGACAGTGTATTTAGGACACTGCCGCCATCCTGTTGGCACACCTAATCTTTGATCCAGACTGAGACTGGCCTGCTAGCGGCACAAGCAGGCTTGGAGGAGTGTTTGCTATGCGGAGCTATACGGAAGGGCGCCAAAAGTTCGGACCTGAGTGGCCTGTCTTTTGGGTGATGATGCCAAATCGGCGTCGGCGGGACGTTTCATGCTCCCGTGCACCAGGAGTAAGACGTGCACGAAGTAACGATGCACAATCTTGATCAGCTGGCAGGCCTCGAAACGGCCGTGACGGCGGCGTCGCTCTACATGGCCTGTGTTGTGCACATATAGCGTGAACGGCATTGGCTCATCATCGTCGCAACCGGTGTTCCAAAAGCTTGCTAAAACTCCAAACAGCACTGCTCTGGTTCCGGAGCCCTAATTGCAACTTTGGCCAACAACTTCCTGCCCAGATTCACTGCCTGCACAGCTTCCGTAGTCTAAACTCCCGCAAGCGCGACTTTGCGCAGAATGTGCGTGATCACGCCTGTTGAGATAGGTTCTGTCTATTCTCGATCGTAACTTTGTACTCTGCGATTTGCAGCTGTGTCTCAAGCAGCAGCACGCCTGGCATACCTAAAATCAAATTGATGGTGGTGCTTGGTTCTGGTACACATGCTGCCTTTCCACAGTCTCACAGAAACCGCACTTGAACTTGCTCGCCGCAAAATTCGATATGACTGGTTGTGAACTGATCAACGGCGTTTGTGACAGCAGGTGGTCATACAGCAGAGATGCTTGCCTTGGCTGGAAGACTAGACAAAGAAAGATACAAGCCACGTTGCTACGTCGTGGGACAGACGGATTCTTTAGGGCCAGCTAAAGCAGCAGCAGCTGAACAAAGCTTGAGCACACACATAACAGTAAGCCTTTAGGTCACACTTGTCAGGTCAAATCACTTCAGTAAAAGAGTTTTATAGGGAAAAACAGAGTTTACGAGTCATGTACAAAGTATGTCCATCAGGAGAGCAGTAATGCAAGCTGGTCAGTGCGCAGCTTACCGCGAAGTCGAGAAGTTGGGCAGTCATATCTCACGTCTGTCTGGTCAACACTCAAGGCAAGCTATGCTGCTGTTGGGGTGATGTGGGAGGAAGCACCTGGCCTGGTATGCCAAAATTTGCCATAAAGTAATGCGCTCTGGCCAATTCCTGAGCCACGTGTCAGTTTATATATCTGGTTGGTTGACAAACAAATGCAGTCATGCAAATTGTGTCACCAACAGCCTTTACAGAACACTGTCTGGCTGACTATGAATGCTTCACAGGTGACTTGAGATACATGTGGTGGCACAGGTGCTTGTGAATGGTCCAGGGACATGCATCCCAATCTGTTTGGCTGCCTTTTTGCTCAGGTAGTATGCTCACCTTCCATGTTCATGTCTATGCAGCCACACATATCAAGCAAACATCATATGTCCAGTGTCTCTGCAGGTTGATTGGTCGCAACTGCATGGTGGTATACGTAGAGAGTATAGCCAGGGTAGCCAAGCTGTCACTATCAGGCTGGCTGCTGTACAGTAGTGGCCTGGCAGATGCCATATTTGTGCAGTGGCCTGAGCTTCAAGCAAAATACCCACACAGCATTTATGCTGGGCGCGTCTTCTGACACAACAGGTGGCTGCAACTGGTCGGGGCACCTCACCTTCCTTTGAATCAGTGCCAGCATGAAGGGCAATGCCATAATTGCAATGTATGCGTAAGTGATCATGATGTGTACAAAAACAGACAGAATCCATGAAGCCGTGTGGTCAACATACTGATGATGCCGTCGCCGCCAATGTTTGTATCTCTGATCTATCACCTCTGAGAGTGCCACGTGCACTGAAAACGGTATGGGCAGTCTAGGCTTATAGGATGTGTCGATGGCTATCATGCAGAAGATGTTGCAATTGCAAAGACAGGAACTGACTTCAATATGCTTGAGTGTGCATGACACAACTGGCGCCTGTCAGCAATTTGGTTTGGCAGGTAAGAAAATCTGTCATGCGCTAGAAGCCGATGGTGTCAAGCATGTACCTGCTGAACTTTTAGGGGACTGGGTCCCCAGGCTTCTTCCCCAACATACTTTGAAAGTCATTCTCCAGTTTCCGAGGTCAGCGATACTGCACTGCACCGGAGCAGTTGTAGCGCTGCACTATCGATGCCTCTTCATGACTGAGCTTCAGCAAATGCGCGACAGCCATTGATCGTTGTGATAGGAGCTGCGCAGCTGTCAGTAAGCAGATTCTCCACGAAATTTGACCATGCGTTCAGCATGTGCATGCAACTTGGTAGCAAGCAGCTCTCGTACATGGCGGCATCATGCAGCACCCCACTTAGCTGAAGATCTGCGTGGCAACAGGACCCGCGCTGCTTTCAGACCGGCCTTGTCACTCAATTCTAGGTACTTGCGAGCTTGTTGTTACAAGCTGATACAATGCAAACCAGGACCTGCCAACACTGCTGTATTTTTAGGCTGCCCGGAAAGAGCCGTTCAAGCCGTCTAGTCTCTGCAGCAAAAAGTGAGTCATTAATGTCAATATTGACACTGTTGGCACCTGACCCAGGACTATATAAGCAAGATACTCACCTGCAAATGCATACGAGCAGAGCAAGAGATTCAACAGAAAGTCAGCAAGTGGTCATTGCCGGGTTTCCTTAGACCAAAGCAGAAGGAGCCAGAACCTCCTGCTCCTGAACCAAAGTGGGGTCTGCTGAACTGGGCTGCCTACAACCAGGCTTGGCAGGTGTGGTGTCTCTGATGCTTCAGCAAAAGCAGTACTGTGCATGTGTTGACCTGAGTGTTTGCCATTCACGCAGGTGCCATGGGGCCGAAAGGAACTTGCAATAGGCCTTTTTAGTTGGGCTATAAGTTTTGTTGCAGTAGGCATTGTCTTGGTCCCAATCATTGGCTTTGCTGCAGGAGTCAAGGTTCGATACCTTTCTTCTTGACTCTGTGCTGATGCTTGAAGCAAAAGTTGCCACGCAACTGTGCTGCCTACTGCAGGACTTCAAGTCATTGACATCTTCAGACAAGTCATTCTACGCTTTGGTGAACCAGGTACCCTGAAAGCTTTGCTGGACTCGGACTCCGCAGCCAGCACTTTCACTGTTGCATACACCATTGCACTTTGTATGCTGTACCAATGACTTGAAGCAAGTGATGCAGGTGATAGAAACAATAGTGGGGATTGCAGTCATAAATGCAGCTGTTTCCAGAGCAGGTCCTCTAGAAGATGAGATATTTAAGCTAGATTTCAGGTATTGTCAGTTCAAGCACTCAATGCCAAATGTGGGCAAGTACAATGAGCATCTGATTACCAGAAGCATACATACACCACACATGATGCTCTGATAAACAACAAGCCATCGTTGAGCCTACCACACAGTTGGTGATCAGCATGGGAGAAGTGACAGGCTGGGTCAGATCGAGACATCATGCATGCAAGTGTTCCACCATGCTAGGACCCTGTGGCACTTGCGAAAGGATGCAACTGTCATTGTGCACCGCAGCAATGCATCAGTCTGGTGGTACAATTGTTGCACAACGTGTTATGCAATTAGACTTCAGCTCATTTGGGTTTGAGCCTTGCACGGTATCAGTCTGTGGCCTGGTCTCCCTAGATGCCTTACGATTTGCATCATGCACAGGAATAGGTGCATCACGTTAGTTGTCAACAGCCATGACTTTAGTAGACAAGTAGTCGCATAATACTGAGCCATGTGTCTAGGCTTGTATGTGTGTAGAGTGCACAACAGCTCTTGTATTCTGGAGTCTTCAAAGCCAGACCTGGCATCATGCAGGGCACCCTTAAACAAGCCCAATGGGTGGCTGTTTTGGGGCATCCTGGGGGTAGTAGCAGCTCCAGTGGTAGTGGGAGCCTGTGCAACCCTAGTGTCAGCAGTCGGCTATGAGGTACTGTACCTTTGCTGAAATCTTGGATCTCCCATGATAGATTGTTGCATGGTGCTTTGAGTTTGAGATAGTCACAAATGCTGTGCATAATTCAAAGGTACTGCATTCAAGAGTGTAAACGACTCTGCAGCTGGTTGGTACAGATGCAGTTATGCCCGCAGGACCTGGTCACAGACAAGAGAGGAACAGTGGATGGGGTGGCACAAATGCTCAACGTAGATTTGGGCACCTTCGCAAGCCTATTTGCTGTGACAGCCATCTTGGCTCCTCTGCTGGAAGAGACAGTTTTCAGAGGGTTTTTGCTAACCTCGCTGACAAAATTCATGCCCACATGGCTAGCAGTGCTGATAAGCTCTCTTGGCTTTGGTGCAGCACATGCATCAGCCAGGGATCTGCCACAGCTGGCTGCCCTGGGCACGCTCCTAGGCTTCAGCTATGTTCGCTCCAGAAATCTGCTTACACCAATGCTAATACATGGAGCTTGGAATGGAACAGTTTTGGTGGCTCTGTTCACATTAGCATCATCTGGTGTAGATTTGCAGGAAGTGTTGTCAGCACAGAGTGGTGCAGTGGACTTTGTTAATTTACAACATTGGCTGATGCCTTAGCTTGTACTGCAAGTCGCTGCTGACACTCACATCTTGAGGTTTACAGTGCCAATTATCATGTCTTTGATAGCTGAGGTCTGCTGTTAGAGGAGTAAGAAAGATATGCTGTCCACAGCAGACCACAAACAGACATGTACAGAACTTGGGACTGAAGGGGCACAACCCAGAAATTGATTGATGCTGCCGGCACCCAGAACTTCCAGCCTGCGGATTGTGAGAAGCATGGTTGTATACTATATTGGACTTTATGCATGTACTGAAGCACAGCTTGGCCAACAAGAGTGTAGGCTCACCATTGACCATGGTTGGCACAAGGTCTCTCTTCAATTTATCCGGGACTTCTGAAGCTCTTTGTTGTAACAGAAGATTCCATGTGAAGACAACTGTAGTCACGATAGGTCCAAGAGCCAGCTGATTCAAAGTCACCTGCATTCGGACCAAGCAATTCTTGGAAAATCAAATTGTAGATACAAGGTACTAGGGTCACAGGGAATCTTTGATGCCAATCTTGTGAAGGCAGTCCAGACCAAACCTTGGTGAGAAAGTGGGATGTGCTTTTGAGGGGCCACTGTTGGTTGAGCAGGCCATACCACCAATGTTGGTAAGGCCCATAGAAGAACAACCCAAAAGTGCCCATGCGAGCAGACCTGTCCCACGCTATTGATTCTGAACCCTGCAGGATGCTTGAAGATTGTATGAGTAAAGACATCATATGGGCTTGTGGATGCGACCTTCAGCAAGTCAACAGCAATCAGTGCAAAAATGCAAATTGAGCGGAGGCCAGACCACATGGTTGCCTCTCTTGGAGTACAGTTGCGCAATCAGATCCCCAGCCAAAGAAAGGCTACCAGAAGTGTAAGCCGCTTTCATGACAGGATGTGTCAGCCAGGACTGCAGCGTGAACACATCCTTTGATGGCAGGCGTTGGATGATGTGGCAGGACATGGCTTGTGCATTCTGGTGTGGCCATGGAAAAGCTAGGCAGGATCAGTAGCGACTCTTCCGACGCTCTTTGCCCAGAACGCACCGTTGTGCTTGGACCAGTTGACAGGGGTTGCCCTCCAGCCTGAGAAGCTTTGTTGCCTTGTTGACGTTGCTGCTGACGTTTGAAGCTGTTTCTGCCGAAGAATGGAAAGCCTCGTAGGGCCCCGAAAGCTCTCATATACAGGGCTGGCCACACAGACGATCTTAAAAAGACTTTTGCAGTTGTATATATATTTCGTGATCACCACAACGTTTCGAGACAGCTTTGCTACTGACCCTCAGCTTCAGCGGTGCACTTGCTCAATCAATGCAGGGGCGTGTCGGGCATTGTTGCGGCAAATTTGCCAGCGTTGACCAAGCAAGCAAGCAAACACCCTAACGTAATCCACTGCAGGCACAATTGAAGCTGATCCAGAGCATGCTGTACATCATGGTGAGAGAGAGAAGTTTAACATGTGCAAGGTGTCAGGTTTCGAAAGGGATGCACAGTGGAGCTGGCAGCAGTCCGTCCGCAGCTGCTGCGAATCAGGCTCATTCTGGCTTGCAACTTTTGAAGGTTAATGAGAAGTATTTGCAGATCATCTGGGGTGTGAGGTGCTTTACGTTTCTTGCCATCTTGTTTGCTCAGCTTGGTCTGAAGCCTTTGCAATTTCTTGGACGGGAACATCATATTCAAGCGTTGATGATTGCAATTTTGGAACAAGCTTGCTGCACAGCCTGACTCACCTGTTCAAATAGTCATACAAGACAACATGGTTGATGCTTTCCGGCATCATGCTCAGAACAGGCGTCTGCCTTGCACAATGTATGATTATGAGGTCTGCAGAGCATCAGATGATGTGCCTATGATTGACATCAGTTTGGCTGTGAAGGGCTGGGACAGCCATTTACAGTGCTCCCCACACCATGGCCCTCTTGCAGCGCCTCTTGTAGGTGTGGTGACATGCACTTATAAACAATATATTAGACCCATCAGTTCATCTAGGCGGTATTGTGATTTGCCTGTTTCTGATAGGTGCATGCAGCGCTTTTTGTACTTTAGGCTTATTTGTGGTATAAACAACATGCATGACTGGTGAACGTATTGCCATTCAGCCATCAAGAGCGCCTTTTGCCGATCGAGTGAGGGCTTTGTGTTTGCCTCGTTTTGTGTCAGGCTGCCTTAACTTGTTACATGTTTATTGTGACTTTGATGACTATGATTGAGCCCACTTGATCAGCTGGGCTAACACACACCTGTGATTGTTTCTCTTTCAGCCTTATAGTGCTGAGTACAGGTCATGCCAAAAGCATTTGCAGGGGCCAATCTATCAAGGAAAAGTATTTGCAGGTGCCAGAGGTTCAGAATCGTATAGCGGGCACATGCATGACATGATGATTGGCTGGCAATGGTGAGGCTGTGCAGGGGCACAATATCAAACACTGTGGCGGAATTAGCAATCTTTGACAGCAAACTGTATACATGCTGGCAATCAATGTCCCCTTGATAGATTGGATCTCAGATACGTGTCCCCAAGGATGCATTGATTTGCACAGCCCGGTAAAATGCCTGGATCATAGGTGTTGTGGCAGATACAGTATGCAGTCATGCAAGGCAATCAATGTAGTGTATTGTGCTGCTGGTGGCACTACCTAGCTAATGTGGACACACAGAAAAGGGGAGACAGCATGATGAGTACATATGCTGCCTAACAATCAGATCATACGAAGGTACATGCCTATGTAGTTCAAGAATTAGCCCTTTGCTTGGATGGCACCATTTCAACAGAAATACACTGTAGGGTATCTCCCAAATGGAAATCAGCAAAGTCTGTGAGCATGATGCCACACTCTGTGCCCTTGCCAACCTGGTGGACCTGCAGCTTGTGGCGCTTTATGGAGTTGCACGCGCCTTGGTGTACTGACTTGCCACCTCGCATCACACGCCACTGCAACCCACTCTGTACACTGCCCTCACTTACTCGGCAACCTGCTACTGCAGTTGCCTGTTTTGACTTGACATCAAAGACTTGCAGCACATTGGCCTGTCCTACTATCTTTTCTTCCTCGACCATGGGGGCCCTTTCAGCCATCATGTCATTCACCTGCACTTTCAACAACTGCTGACATACTGACATACGGCACACTGAGCTTTGGCAATGCAGACTTTGGTGCTAGTTTTGCAGCCTGTAGTTTCACTGACCATAATGACAGGCTGAGCATCTGCACATCATGACATGGCTGCCCACCCCGATATCACAACCAAGTTCTGCCGCACAACAATGGTCACAAGCTTACCTCCTCCAGCATTCGGTAGATGATTCTGTGCTGGACTACTTGGACAGCCTGCACCTTGGCCACCCCCTCCACAGCAGCATTGGCAAACTTGACATTGAAGGCCATGATGCAGGCACCGCTGGCCCGGGCTGTGTCAACGTCAGTGGTGGTCACTGGGCCCACCCCCTCAGACACCACCTTCACCCCCACCTCACTGTCTGCCAAAGCCAGTACAGCCTCCCGCACTGCTTCAACAGAGCCCTGCATGCCACCACCAAACCTTACACCTTAACCAGCTTTCTAAAAAGCCAGCTGCTTTACGGTGGCATCATGCATCACCTGAAACATGAAATGAAGCACACAACATCAATCAATCAGCCTATCAGCCATGTTCCCTGATGTTGAGTGGCATACGGTGGTGTCAACATGAGAGTGAGCACATTTCGAAATCTGAATATTCAGGACACCACTGCATTGGCAAGAGTTGATGATTGACCTTCAAGCAACAAGCTGTCAATGCAGCATGGAGCTGTACCTGTACATCTGCTTTGATGATAACAACCAGATTGCGCTCTTCAGGACGAGCATCAAGGGAGGAGGGCTGCCGGTCTGCTGCTTCTACATTGTCATCAGCTGCAGCAGCCGCCTCTGCATCAGCACGCTCCTGCTGCTGTTGCAGCTGCTGCATGACCACTTGCTTCTCGCGCTCCTGCCGCCACTTGTCAGCTCTCTCATTACGAGCATCGCTCACACGCTTTGCTCGCTCCTCGCTGCAAGCAATGACCTCTGTGAGAATCTATTTTAGTCCTCATGCAGCGAAGCTGGCAGCAGCACCTGTCCTGCTGGTACAAGCTGCATATTGATTTTGCATGCATGCTATGTTGGACTGTCGACAAGGCAACCCAGCTCTGGCATTGGATGACTGTATGCTATGCTGGATGCAGACATTGACTCACCTGTGTAAAAGGTGCTCAGCAGATCATGATTGCAAAAGGCCTGTCCTTTCTTGTGCACAGCAAAATCATGCAGACAGCTTTCAGGCTGCAATGACCATGTGTCAGAAGAAGGAACGAGTTGTGACTCACGTAGGCAGCACTTGCAGGTGGTCACCAGCTTGGGGGACACCCTTCAGGCCGGCAATCTCCACCGGCTGCCCAGGCATGGCCTTCTTGAGGTTGACCCCAGCTGCACTGCGCAGGCTGCGCACCTTGCCCCACTGGCTGCCCACCACCACAAACTGGCCCACCTCCAGGCTGCCCTTCTTCACAATGGCGGTGGCCACCGGGCCCTGCCCCTTGTCTAGCTTGGCTTCCACCACCACTGCCTCTGCAGGCCGGCTGGGGCTTGCCTTCAGCTCCAACCCTTCTGCCTGCATTCATTCCCTCCATTCAGACGCATGTTTGATCTGTCGCCGCGAACAAGATTCTGAATGAGCTGTGGACCAGCAGGCTCTTGGCCTTGCACAAAGGAATTTATAAACACACTGTGAGGCCACAAGCCTGTCAATGTGGAGATCTGGTCATGTTTGACACTATGCAGTGTGTACACACTTTTGACAAGGTTTCACCAACAAAATTAGAAGAAATGGAGCATGCAATAGCAGACAAGGTGGTACTATGTCACTCAGTGAAGGGCAATGAGGGGAGCAGTAGCAGTACCTGCAGCATGAGGGCCTCTTCCAGGTCCAGGAGGCCTTTGCCCTTGGGGGCGGCAGTCTCCACCACCTGGATGGACCCCCCCACCTCCTCCAGCTCCAGCCCCTCCGCTATCAGCTGCTGCCTCACTCGACCAGGCTGAGCCTGCAACCAGTTGTACAACATTATGAATGCCGGCACAATATTGAGTCAATCACACAGGTGTGGCCAGCGACAGGCTGTGCAGCATTGGCGGCGACTGCAACAAGTGCGACCGTAGCTTAAGTGGCTGTGATGTGAGCAAATGCAGCAGTGACACCACAGAACATCAGGCTCAGCACATGTTGCAATTCTGCTTACTCACACACCAAGCACATGATGCCAAATGAAGCTACCAAGCATAAACATTGCTGTGCCTAGAGGCAGAGGGCACAATATGTGCATGCCAACTCTCCAGCAGTGGTCTATCAGGAGGAGCAGCCTGGAGTGATCCCAGTGGAAGAGCAGCAATGGTGCTCACCATGGGGACATCACACTTGGTGAGTGCCACAACAATGGGGCAGCCAGCTGCCTTGCAATGAGCCATAGCTTCACGAGTCTGAGGCATCACACCATCATCTGCTGCTGCCACCAGTACCACCTGCAATGTGTCACATGGCCAACATCACATACTGTCACACTCTGACATCAGTTCATTTCTTTCAAGCATTGCACACCTGTCATTCTGCAATGCACACCACATGAGGTTGCTGGTATAAAGCACTGTTGCAGCAGAGATCAGCGGTGTGTAATCACACTTGCCCATTTAGCCAGGCTTGATTGGATTCTGCCTCAAGTCCAGCTGTGGCTTTGCATACAGGCTGTGTTGCTTGATGAGGTGGGGTGGGTGATGAGGGAGAGGAGGAATTACCAGATCAGTGATGGCAGCGCCCCGGGCCCTCATGGCGCTGAAGGCAGCATGGCCTGGGGTGTCCAAAAACGTGAGGGACTGCTGACTGTCTGGCATTTTCACCTCAAAAGCACCAATATGCTGCATGCCAGCACAAGCCACACTAAAGCACGCCAATGTGTATTGTACATTACATTCACTCAAAGAACATACCTGGAAGTTTAAAGCATAATCAAGTTGTGTGAAACAGGTCACAGCAGGGGTTACACAAGTTAACATATCACAAAGCCTTTTGCAGTGAGATGTGCAGAGGGGTGGTACCTGTGTGATGCCGCCTGCTTCACCAGCAGCCACGGATGTCTTGCGCAGCGCATCAAGCAAAGACGTCTGCACCACACAAACCATACAGACCTCATTCCATCCTCACAGCTTGTGTTGATTTCAACTATTCACATACACATGCTTAAGTGAAACAGTGCAGGCACGGGTGAATCATGATGGTTCAATGAGATAGCTGGGTGGCAACAGGCAGCAGCCATGGGGGGAGGTGAGAAGACACCTTGCCGTGGTCCACATGGCCCATGACTGTCACCACAGCTGGCCTGGGCTCAGCATCTGCATCCACCTCTGCATACACAAAGCCATACACTCACCAGGAATGCAATTCCAAGCTGGCAGGAAGTCTTGTCAGGTACCACAACTTGCAATAGAGTGCAACAGGAATGGTCAGCAGACTGCTTGCGGTATGCAAGGCGTACCTTGAGCTTCCTTGGAAATGACGGCCACACGCCCAAACTCCATGACTGCAAGCTCTGCACTATCCATTGGCAGCCTGTAGGCACAAATGAATGCTGGCATGTCTCAACCGTCCAGGTAACCATTGCTGGCAGCAGTGGGCAGTGCATAGCTCGCCAGAAGAAAGTAGATTGACACCCGTCGTGGAAATCGCTATTGGCACACAAGAAGCAGGTGGAGGAGCAAAGCACTTGCGAGGGAGGACAGGGTATAGCAGCTCACCTGTCTTCAAGAGAGCTAGGAGGATCGCCAACATCTGCCAGCACCTTCTCAAGCTCTTGTGTAGTTTGCAGACCTGCAAGGCGAGGCAGTGGCTGATGGCAGAGACATGGCGGGGCAGCATACTGGAGGACATAGCCTGCAAGTTGGGGAGCAGGTACAGCTGGAATACCAAGTGCTGCAGGCAGACCCACCTAGCAACTGTGCAAGCTGTCGCACTGTGACATCAGGAGGTATGACCACTTCTGCAGGAGGCTGTGGCACAGCCTGAGGAGCTGGGGCTGGCTTGCGCTTCAAGTCTGCACTCAGTCCTGTGTAAGGCGATGCAGCTGTGACTCCTTGGCCCTGCTCCTGTTGTTGCATCCTCTTCTTGAGCTCATGCAATGCAATCTGTTTCTGCATCTGTGCTTGGTTGCGCAGGTACTGCTCCCTTGAGGTGGGCACAGCTTGGGCCTGCCTGCGGGCTCGCTCAGCTGCCACCTCTGGTGATACTTGGCCACTCTGTTGGGAGTGAGCTGGAGGTTGGAGACTCCTCCATGGCTGCATGTTTGCATGACCTGGCCGCATGTCACCATTTCTAGACTGTGCTGTAGACAGCTGACTTCCATTGGGAGGTCTGCTAGCCTGAGGTCTGGCTTGCCAGTTTGCTTGCACTGGTGTTCTGCCATTGATGGCATTGCTTGGGGGAGGGGGTTGAGCCCACGAGAGGCGTTTTCGTGGGGCACCTGGCTGCCTGTGTGTTGGTTCTTCACCAAGTAGCCAAGGATCACGCACAGCAGCAGCTTGCCTTCCTGCTCCAATGACGTGTTTGGGTTGATCTGGTGGTGATGCCTGCACCTCTCCTGGTCGCACCCAGTTTACTGGCTTGCGGGGACGTTTTGCTGCAACTGGTTGATTAGAGAAGTTTATGTGAGGGTCCGGTGGCCTAGTTGCTTGGCGATCCTTGCTTTCTACAGCTTGCTGGCTCTGTTGCCTCAGTGGTGACTGCTGCTGATGTGATGGACCTGTGAAGACAGGCATAGGCAGGTGATGATGATGTCCACACAAACTCTGCACTTACTGGGTTCGTGCTTGAGAACGAACCTGGTTCTTGAGTCTGCTGACGTTGCCTCCTCAGGGCTTGCCCTAAGCTGCTATTCTGTCTCATTTGCTGGCAACAACATAGCTGCCCACACCAGTCACCCAAAGCACTGCTGATGGCTTTCTGATTGGATATGCGAACGATTTGATCAGAGGCAGATCTTCGCAACATTCAGCGCGTGCAGCTTACAAGCAGGAAAAAAGGAGATTCAACTTGTAACGGCGACGAAGTGTCCGAGCTTACTCAGCTGATGTGACAACTGCTGGGGTTGATCGACTACTTGGGGAATACCGTGATCAGACAAACGCACTAAGTGTTGCCTTTGAACTTCCCAGGGGCGCACAGTGTGAGTATGTGTTTACACTGTTAATTCTGTGCGTTACATCTGCGGCGGCAACTGCCCTGCCCTAGGGCAGTTCCATGACCGAAGGGCCTGAACAACCAAGCAAGAGAGATCGCATGTCACTTTATGTGGTTCCCATCCAGCTGTAGTTCCCATCCAGTATGAGGTTGACTTGCTTGCAAAGAGATGGGTCTGCTCTCACCGACTTCTGAGCAGTCATCTCAAACTGATTCTGGACGTAGGTATACGGCCTCGGACACAGCCGATAAACAGCGATAAAACAGCGATGAGTTTGGCTGATATAGTCAGTAGGACAGAGGTTATAGCCAAGAAGTAACTTTGTTCTCAGACCTGTCATTCTCCACACTGTAATATCCGTACTGCTAGACTAAGCAAAAATCAATGCTGCTTCCAGATATGAGAAGTTTACAGGCGACAGACCAGATAGGCCGGAGAAGTCAAATGATCCATTCACAGACGAATACACCGATCTGGTGGAGCGAATCAACGGCTTGACCTTGGTAAGCTGAGTCTGTCAACGTCTGGGCTTAACACAGGCGCAGGACAGGGTTGACGTGTAACACTGTACCTGCTGCAGAAAGCAGATGAGATTGCTGCTGAGAAGAACAGGGCCACAAAAGCCGCACTCAATGCAGAGCTGCGGTAAACACAGAGCTTGCACAATCTGCCTGCCTGCCTACCACTACCAAACCCATCCTTTTGCTGCACACTCTGTCTGCTTGCATACTGGTGTTGATCTGGGGTCAAAAATGCATGTGTGCAGACGAAGCAAGGCAGCTTTGCTGGAGACTGATGTGCCCAAACTGGAGAAGTTGATCCGTAAGGGCAAAAATGTCACCAAGACTGTCATTGATGACAGAATGGCTAAGGTGTGCTCCCTGTTGTCACACCTGCATCTAATCTTTCCTGGCATGACAGGCCTGCAATAGCGTCTACAATATGCAGGTCAAGCAAGTCCGGGATGGCATAGCAGACATTCCAGACGGCGTTCATGGACCGCGCAAACCTGGCAGGGTAAGCATCTCAGCATCACTCTGTCAAGTTTCTCACCATCATCAGGACAGTCTGTGTAGTTAACCCATATTTGTATGAACAATGAGAACCACACTTATTTATTCGGTATTCACCACTTTTTCTTTTTTAAAATCGTAATTCCTACTGAGCAAAGAAAACAATGAATACCAAGTAGTACACGAGCCTACTTACGAGACTGCTCATTGCACTAAATACCCTCACTGCAATATGCAGCCCCCCAGGCAAATCAATATCTTACTTGCAAGAATAGTAGGCATCCCCACAGCTGCTATGTCAACCAGTCATGCAGGCTTTGATGTTCCAGGCACTCGCACAAACTTGTTTGATGGTGCAGCTGGGGGGCGCTGGGCGGATACCAGCAGGCGCATCAGCGACGATAGAGCTGTCAGGCCCTGATGCTCGGGCCACCAACAACCCTGGCTACTATCAGCATTCTGCTGAGAGCAAGGCGCTAGCAAATGTAGGCGTCAGCACGCCACCTACTGCCATGCACTGTCACACATGCACCTGTACTGACTGCAAACTTTTGAACTAGAGCGCACTGTTGCAATGCAATTGTGCTGTCAGGAGCCAAAATCGAGACACATACGATTGTAGTCTCAAGGCAGTGCCATGTTTTGTTGCTCTACCCTGGTCCAACAACCTTAAAGCTCTGCGAGCAATGTGGCATGCTTGCTTTGCGCCTTTGGGAATAGACTTGATGCATATAGTCCGTACTGGCCTGCAGGATTGGCAAGTGGCCAAGAAGAAGCAAGATCTCCATCTTGACAACATTGAGAAGGGCTTGTCCACCCTCAAGGGCATTGGTGAGGCTATGGGAGAAACTCTGAAGACCCAGGATGTCTTGATTGACACCATTGATACTAAGGTCAGCACACACAGCTGCTGGCACAGTCAGTGCTGCTAATAACGTTGCACCCAGTGATTGTCTTGCCAGATGACTCAAGAGTAAGATATGACTTCTGCTGCAGATGGACAATGTGACTAAGGAACTGAAGACAAACAACATGAAGCTTAAGGGCTTGGTGGAGTCGGTAAGCTTTGGGCCTGAAGCATGTGTTTGCCCTTGCTGCATCTGCACCAAAAGAATGTCTTTTGTTGCGTGTTTGGAAAGCAGCAAGGCCTACACAAAGCTCTGAGTACACAATACACACTGCTGTGAATGCACAATACTCATTGCTCTGAATGCACAATACACACTGCTCTGAATGCACAATACACACTTCTCTGAATGCACAATACACACTGCTTTGAATGCACAATGAACCACATGCGCTTTGCCTCCGCATGCTATAAAGCGTTGTATCTTGACAGAACACTGACTACATACACGGATGGCTCACAAAGACATGTACATGCAGATGCGGTCAAAGAGGAACTTCTGCATTGACATTACATTGATCTGTGTTCTGCTGGCGCTGGGACTGTATTTATACATGATGTTCAAGAAGTAAATGCAGAGAGTCCAATCTCAAGAGGTCTCTGCTTCAGTCTGTAGCACGTCCACAATGTCACCCTAGCTCTGCGCTTCTTGTATCCAAAAACATGATGTCAATTGTCTAGCTATGATTTACATGCAGCTAATGCTTGCTCTTTCACTGCAGTCTGTACCAATGAATGTGCAGACAGCATTATTTGCCTGCAAGACCAAGCAATTGAACCCTTGTATTTATGAAGCAGTTTGCCTAGACTGCCATTCTTGTAACTGTTGCATTCTTTGTGGCAAAGACACATATGCTGATGAATCTTTGATGTCTCCGTCCTCCAGCAGCAGCAGCCTGAGCACCTCCCCAACCTCAGGCCCATGTTGGCTGCCAGTCAGAGCAACGCGCATGGGCATGAAGAGATGCTTGCCCTTGCGCTTTTGCTCTTTGCCCACGCCTTTCAACCATGTTTTATACCCATCTGGACCGCTCTCCAAGGCTGACTTCAGCTCGCCGCTATTATAGGCTGCCAGTGCAGTGTCTACAATCTGCTTGAAATTATCTTGCAGAACAGCAGTTGCAGCTTCATGCTGTAGTGTATCCATGAGAGGGTACGACAGTATGTGCCGTAAGTCTCTGTCAGCATCAGCAAGTAGCTCTAGAGAGGGCTTCAGAACAGCGACTGCCAGCTGCACAAACGGAGAGTCCTGCTTCTGCAGCAAGCCAGAGTGGTGCCAGACCTCTGCCAGCTGTGGTGCCAGCTCTGCGTCAGGCAATGCTCGTAGATGCTGACCATTCATCCATGATAGCTTGGTTTTGTCAAAAACAGCTCCACTTTTGGTGACTCGCTCTAGGCTGAACTTCTCCTGCAACAATCACTGACGTGTCAGCATACAGAGCATTTGGTCATTTTTGAGTAGCCTGCATGCATGCATGACTGAGACAAGCTAGCGGGGAGTCTTTTGACTTATGAAAATTGAAAGGCAGGATGTCCATGCATGCGTGTACGAATTCATACAGATGTGCAAGAGTGAGGCAGCAAGGGATGGCAAGGAGGTGACCTGCAGCTGTTGCAGGGTGAAGACCTCCTGCTCAGAGCCATCATTCCAGCCAAGAAGGGTGAGGTAGTTGAGCATAGCCTGGGGCAGGTAGCCCTCTTGGCGGAACTCCCCCAGGCTGGTGGCCCCATGCCGCTTGCTCAGCTTGCTCTTGTCCGGGGCCAGGATCAGGCTCACATGGCTGAACTGTGGCTGCTTCCACCCTAGAGCTCTGTATATCAGAACCTGCACCACAAAAAGAGGGTTTGAGACAATATCCAGCCACACAATCGATGCTGCAAAGCTCAGGCTGCTGTTGCTCATCTGCCAAGGTTGTGCCATGCATAGTCAGTCATGCATCATCGATGTGTGCCGCGGGATGAGACATTTGTTGCCACGCAGTCATAATTGTGTGAAAACACATGCAGTGTCAGTTGCACAGTAATAGTCTGTCTGGAAAGTCACACAGAGCAGGTACAGAGGATAAGCTGACCTGGCGCAATGTGTTGGGCAAGTGTTCCTCTGCTCTGATGACATGGCTGATCTTCATTGTGGCATCATCCACAGCAACACAGAAGTTGTAGACCGGCAGACCATTGCTGCGCATCACCACAAAGTCTCCCAAGCTATCAGTGTTCCAGCTGACTTTGCCACGAATGCTGTCTGTGATAGTGATTGTTTTGTTGGAGGGCACCCTGAAGCGATAGCAGTGGGATTTGCCCTGTGCAAGCATTTCATCCACCTCCTTCTGATCTGCATGTGCCCACTTGCCCCTGCACAACCCCACCCCACCAGCCACATCAGAAGGAGGACGCAAGGTTTGACCTTCTGGAGGTGTGTCACATCAGATGCAGGTGCTACTTCTGTGCCTGGCAGGCTTTCCATGCAAGTGCTGTCTGGTAACATTGCCTCAGTTGCAACATGACAGTACCATCTTTGATAAAAGCATTCCAAAATGACAATTGCCACAGGCATGATGGCACCAGCTATGTTGAACAAACCTGTAGATTGGCGGCAGGCTCTTTCTCTCAGCTTCTGCCTTCATTTCTGCCAGCTCCTCATCAGTGCAGAAGCAAGGGTACACAAGGCCATCATCTACATTGATTGGATCTGGTGAAGTGCAGGACATGGTAAGTGGCCGTTCATGGTAGTCGTAGTGCGCACAGGCAACCCCTTTGCTTGTTCATGTACAGCTCTTTGCGTTCAGACTGGCGGTATGGGCCATACTGACCTCCCACGTCGGGTCCTGCATATAATGCGAAAGGGCGTTATTGGGCAAGCATGCAGGCACCACAGCCACAAAAACTATTGTAAGTTGCACCTTCGTCCCACTTGATGCCAATCCACTCCAAATCTTGCAGTACTGCAGCCTCACTCTCAGGCGTGGACCTTGCTTGATCAGTATCCTCCACTCTGCAAGCAATGACAAGGTCAACTGAAGGTCTACAGAGACTCTGCATGCAAGCTGAACAAGCTAAAACCCTCGACCTTTACCGCAAAATCAGCTTGCCACCAGTGTTGCTTGCGTACAAGTAGTTGAAAAGCGCTGTTCTTGCACCACCCACGTGCAAGTTACCAGTAGGGGAAGGTGCGAAACGTACTCTGGGCTGCACAACAATTAGAACGCGAAGAGGTGCAGGCCTGCAGAAATTTCGGCTATGAAATCTGGAACGAGGTGCGTGCGCAACTGACCTCAGACTGACTCGTGTCTTTGTCCTGAATCTTCTGCGCAACGCCTTCCACTGCCGCATGTACAGAGCAAACTACGGGAGTTTTGCTTCCGAAGCAACGTCCCTGCAGCGCACATATCAGCACACCCTTAAGCATCTGTGTACAAAAAATTGGTAACTCTTTGGAACCAGGTATACCACCTTGATGGTTGGGTCAGCTGCGCTCCGTTGAAGTCGTGCAAATGAAGGAGACAACCAAATTCTGCATCTTGTCTCTAGCCGGCCCCCGAATGCAAGCCGGAAACGACACGCCGCGCCAGGCGCTGTGATCAGTGCGGGCTGCATATTGCCGGGGAAACAATTTGCCGAGAATCGGCAGGCAAAGTGTCGAGACTTCCTTGCCACATCAATCCACAGATCGCTCGTGTTGTTAAGCCCGTGCATGCCTCCAGATTCCTGATTTCATTGATAGCATTGACCAACGCTTCGAAGCAAGCAAATGCATGCAAATGCCGACAGTGAAGTGGCATCCCAATAGTCATGTTGTGTCAGCGATGTCATGTAGCTTGCATATGCGAGCGTGCTTTACACATTGATTGCAGCAACAATTTGCAAATTGGTCAAGGGCCTGTTATCAATCCCTTGACGGCTCCTGTCATATACCAGTACTGGTGCCCACTAGTGCCCAGCATGCTTCAGATAATTGATCAATTATGATCCAACATAGTTTATGTGACTTTGCTGAGTTCCAAAGACCTATGATCTTTGCAGCACAGGCATGGCAAGATGGATATACAACACAGTTGTAAAGCTACCCAATACATCCTGCATATACATCCTGTGTCGATTGCAACTAGCAAGCACACTTATCTGTCATAGAGCGGCCTTGTGCAAAAAAGTTGGAACAGGCGGCATATGGAAACAGTGATCGGAGTAGTGTTCACACAATGGTCATGACAGCCGCTGCGTAGCTGACACTAGACTCACGAATGCTCTGACACTGTGCTGACTGGTCATATTTCTGGAATCGGATGACATGCCCAACCTGGGTATGTTGAAGCATCTGCAAGACACACACAGTTAGCAACAATCTGGACATGACCAAAAGCTTGCCTTTGCAACAGGCTAGCAATTGCAGTGACAACTCTTCACAGCAATGACCAACGCTGGAGAATATGAAGAAAAGGAACACACGTTCAAGAGCACTCCAATGGGATGCCTGCCGCAGATGGTGTTGCCATACTGCTCTAGGTAAGCTGTAAAAGCTTCTGGCCTGCCCTGCACATGCATGGGTGGCTGTCAGAAGGCAGACTTGGTACTTGCAAAGATCCACAGCCCAGGAAGCTTCTCTCCAGCAGAGTAAGCTCCGGGCTGCCGCCTTAAGAGGCTCCCGTCATGATCGCTAAAAAGCGTAAACATTTCTTTTCTTCCTTTCCAGCAGAGTACTTCCAGTATTGTGTGTCAACTTGTAGAAGGTAGTCCTCACCTGTTCAATGACGTCCATGGCAAGCTGGTCTAGCCACTGAATTGACTTGGAAATAGAACCCTATAGGAATCATGAAAGTGTACAGTTTGCACATGGTATCATGGACAAAATTGCAAGCTTTGCCATTGATTTCAGCTGTAAAGCTAAACTCCACTCACGTGTTTTGGTGAATCATGATATGTGAAGCCGAAGCGCTGACCCCAGTGACAGAAGTCAGAAGAAACAATGAAAAGGTTTTGGGGATCATCAAGGAATGGACCTAGCAAGCGACCATACAGAGCCTCTCTGCAATCATCATGGACTACGCACAATCAGACATCTGAGGACTAAAGCAAGCCACAAAGCTTGCAAGACCAAGGTGGTGCATACCTGTCAGGGCTGATGGCTCCAACCATGATTGGTATCAGCTTGAAAGATTGTCCTCTGCAACAATGTTTGAGGTATCACATGACTGGTGATGCACTCCAGCTGACTGTTGAAGGGGATCTTACCGCATGATGTGCATGATGAAGGGCATCTGCAGCTCTAGGCTGTGCTCTGCCTGCAGCATTACCAAGTTGATTGATCCTAGCAGCAATCCTGCTTGGCAGCATTGTTGCCTGTTTGCAGAATGCATGGATATTCATTCGTTGCAGATCAAGCTGATATTGCTGGTGCCATTAACTCTGACAGATTGTGCTCTACCAAAAACTGAAAACAATGCAAGTGCTGATGCAGCAGGCATAACACCTCGTCAGTTTCAAGGCGCATGCGTTCAAACTGCCCTGTTTGTAGCAGATGACTATAGACATCCTGATCAATCTCGACTTGACCTGCACAATGAGCATCTTGTTTGCCTACACCTGTCCAACACAAGTGCAGCTGTCTGTCATGTCACCTTGTGGTGCTGAGTAAGCAACAGCCACAGAAAGGAGGCATTGCCTAGTGTACACATGGTGCGAAGGCCCAAGCACAAACACACGTGACCTGCACAATGCAGCTGTTTATCAGCTACAGAATCAATTGCACTGTGCTTCCAGGCGTTCACACATACAAGCTTACACTTGCTGAGGGTCAATGTGCTTGTAAGCAGAAGCCATGACATGTCCGCAGTACCTCAAGCCTGCATGGCTGCAGCATGAAGTTTGGACGCTGAGTCCGAAACATGACAGCAGCTGCAAATGTTTCTTTCGCATACATACGGGCTGATGATCGCTCTGGCATGTTTGCTTCCTGTATCTGCCGCAGCCAGCCAGGCCTCCAGTCCGCTTGACAGACCAGGTTCTACACACAGTCTGTTGGCCTGAATTCCAGCCAGGCAATTCCAGCAGCAGATATGTTCGGACAGTGTTGACAGTTACCTGTCTCATACCAAGTACCAGCATGCAAAGGCCTCCTGACGACTCTCGGCATGTTGTAAAGTAGCTGATGATATACAGGCAGACTTGGGGTCACATGGACACGTGCCAAGCGGGATGTGCTTCAAGTGTGCCTCCCCTGCCAGATGCCGCATGCGAAAGGGGGTGCTGTGGATCTATAGAATTTTGCCGCGTTGAGATTGAACACACGTCACGGCCGTATATACAGGTGTCCTTGCAGAGTAACAGACTTTTAGATGCTCAGAACATGTACCAAGTGACTGACGACAAAACACTACTTTCAGCGTACGCATGCATGCTGTTTTGGGGCAACACCTGTCAGACGGCAGCGTCAGCCTATTGTTGCAAACTCAGCCAAGAACTCGACGTCAACTTCTGCATGAGCAGCTGCAAGAGTTGCTAATGTAGAACGCTCACTGACAATTCAGTCAGTTGCGATTATGAAGTTACAAATTTCGCATGAATGGTAATGGAGTCTGTAGAGCCAAAATGGGAGATCCCGTGGCTGATGCTACAAACACGATTCCAGGGAGCCTGTACCAAGGTGTACCAAGGTGTATACAGAGCAGTGATTCAAAGGAGCATCATGCTTAGACTATAAAGGAGAAAACGTTGTTTTTGAACACCATAGAAAGACATAGCTCACACTCGGAACTAAGCACCAAAACCTGCAAGGCTCAGTCTGCATCCAACCTGGTACACAACATTCAATTCTTTTCACGGTCATACCACTGATCTAGCGTCTTGGATGTAATACGCCTCAACAGCTCTCGTGGGAAGATACGCAGCAAAGTCCATGCTAGATCCAGTGATGTGAAAATACTCCGTGCTTCATATGCTCCCTGCAAAAAGCACACTGTGTCTCATGATCTTACTTTGAGACCTGCAAATGATGTGTGTGAGCAGGCAACGAGATTGAGCAGGCAACGAGACTTTGTAGACATGAGCGCAAATTTTGCCTTAACTTGATGACTCAAAAAGCATGAAGCAATGCATGTCATGCTTGGACCCACCTGGTTCACAAACTTGCTCTCAAACTTGTCCAGGAACTCCAGGTACAGCAGGTCTTCACTGGAAAGTGCTTCCTCACCAACCACAGCCTTCATGGCTTGCACATCTTTGCCAATGGCATAGTTGGCATACAACTGGTTGGAGACCTCACTGTGGTCCTTCCTAGTCATGCCCTCTCCAATGGCAGATTTCTGCAGGATCAGCACCATTTGTCAAGGATCTCTACAATCGGGTGATTAAGGATGACTAAACAATGGATGATTGCAAGCGTAGCAGCCAGCATTTGTGAAGTGTTGAAGACTAAGCAGATGTGTGTGTGCTGGTACAGACCATATGGCAGTGTGGAGCTAGGCAAGGCAGTAATGCTGCCTACCATGAGACGAGACAGGGATGGAAGCACATTGATGGGTGGGTAGACTTGTCTGTTGTGGAGCTGGCGGTCCACATACACCTGGCCCTCAGTGATGTAGCCTGTCAAATCTGGGATGGGATGGGTGATGTCGTCATTGGGCATGGTGAGGATGGGCAGCTGCGTGATGGAGCCCTTGCGGCCCTCAATACGCCCTGCCCTCTCGTAGATGGTGGCCAGATCAGTGTACATGTATCCTGCCAGTTCAGCATGTCCCAGTTAATAAGCAATACCAGAGGTGATGGAGGTGCACTGCATATCAAAGCATGCTAGGTTGTGGATTGGATGCCAGCATGCCTCTGGCACCAACATCAGACACAACTTGCAACACATGCTGAGCGTCGCAAGCTGGATTGTGACAACGAGGAGTTGCCTGTCACAGCAGGAGCTTGAAAGAACCCTGCTGACAGACATGCCACACAATAAGACAATGACTCTGTGTTGAGGTAGCAAATGCACAGGCACAGGCAGGTGCAGAACTTGGGAGTCCATGTGCAAGGAGAGCACCTGGGTAACCACGACGCCCTGGCACTTCCTCACGTGCTGCTGAAACCTCACGCAAAGCATCAGCATATGAACTCATGTCAGTCAGAATGACCAACACGTGCTTGCCACATTCGTAGGCCAAGTACTCTGCTGTTGTCAGAGCAATACGTGGTGTGATAATGCGCTCAATGGTTGGGTCATTGGCCAGGTTCAAAAACAGACATGTCTTGTCCATGCTGCCATTCTCCTCAAAGTCCTGCAAAATACACCTTGGCATTAGGTTATACGTGTGTCCACCAGAAGCTGTGCACCTCATTCAAAATCAAGATGGACATAAATATTATTGCACATGATGTGGAAATGTGCAGTGGTCTAGCGTACAACAGTGTTGCTCTGAACATTCCATACAGTCCTTAACAAAGGCAGTACTCAGATGCTAGGACCACCACACAGCAATTCAGCTTTTGTGCTGCTGACCTGCTTGAAGTAATGAGCAGTTTCCATGTTGACTCCCATAGCTGCAAAGACAATAGCAAATTCCTCCTTGCCTTCCTCTTCCCCATCCTGCAGGCTTGCATGCACGTTTCCACAGCTAAACACTCACATGAACTCATGTGGGACTGGAAAGCACTCAGTCTAATGCACCTACCATCAGATTGGTCTCCTTCTTGCCCTCAGGGTGCTCCTCGCTGTGCGCAACCAGACCAGCTTGTCTGCAGATCTGAGCTGCAATGTCATTGTGAGGAAGACCAGCGGCTGAAAACAAGGGAATCTTCTGCCCACGAGCAATTGAGTTCATGGTGTCAATTGTTGAAATTCCTGTTTGGATCATCTCCTCTGGGTATGTGCGCTCTGCAGGGTTAATTGAGGCACCATTGATGTCCAGGAAGGTTTCTGCAAGGACAGGTGGCCTGCACATCAGATGAAAGCTTGCTCAGAGGTACGGAGCTTTGTCTGCCATCATTTCCACAAATGTACTGAGCATGTGCACATTGAGGAGGTGAGTCTGAGGTGAAAGCTTAGCGTTCCATCTCACCCTCCATCAATTGGTTTTCCAGACCCATTGAAAACACGGCCCAGCATATCTCTGGAGACTGGTGTCTTCAACACCTGCAAATAGGTCAGCCCAAACTTGTTGATTGCAGTGACGTATATTGACCAGTGAGCAATCAGGCTTGACAAGCTTCACCGCAGCTACTTTCAGCATGCAATGTACCTCTCCAGTGAACTCAAGGGTGGTTCCCTTGTTGTCAATGCCTGAAGTTCCCTCGAAAACTTGCACAACTGCACGCTGCCCGTCAACCTCTAGCACCTGACCCCTTCTGCTTGTGCCATCACCAAGCTTCAGGTTGACAATTTCTGCATATCTGGGTTTCTGCAGCGGTGCAGTTGAAAAATGTCAGCATTGACGTCATTGCAAGCAACTGCTGTGATCTGGCACAGCAGCTATGCATGAGGCAGAGTGCATGGGGTCACAATCCGGTTGGGGCAGTGATAGGTTAGCGACGCAAACGAGACAAGAACAAACCTTCACGGAGTCTACAATGACCAGTGGTCCGCTCACACCTCCGATGGTGCGATAGTCTGCAGAGATACCGAGAAAGATAAGAAAGTGGACCACAACGGTATGTGTCCCACCACCGGCATCGACTCTATACCTAGTCGAGGCTGTAAAACATAGTCTCGGTTCACTGCATCAATTTGTGCCTTTCTTGCGGCTTGATCGGCCGAGACATTCCCATTCGACATATTGCGCTGACCGGCTCAGCGATGCCCTTGATGGATCGTGCTTGCTTTTATCAACTTGCCCTTCCACCGGCCTGGAGCCTTTGTGGTAGGCGCGATGCCAAAGTCGAATCTCACTCGGTGGATGATGACCGCCGAGGTTCCCCAGGTTCAAGCGGTACAAGTGGAGTCAGGGATCAACTCAGACAAGCGGTTGAACTTTCAGCAGGAGTGAAGAAGAAGCCTCACGGGGTCGCTGATTACAGACGCACACACACCAACTTGTTTAGCACATTTGAGAGCGCGTTTGTGCAGATCCACTGCCCTGTCGCGCAGGCCCGCTGCAGAAAGTGTATAGCAGCAATGCCGTGAATGCCATCTGTCCAGTCTGCCCTTCATCGTTCAGGCTCTGCAAAGTCGATAACTTGGTCACAGGGAGATCAATCGTTTTTGTTGTTGTTTACTGCTTGCCCGGCGTTATTTGCAGCTTGACGAGCTAGTGCATCAATGCCAGGCATCGAGCTTGACGAAAGTCTGATTGCTGACATAAGTGCCGTGGAGAAACTCACTAGCCTCAGTGACATATCTAGACTGCTACATGACACACTGGCCAAAGAGCGAGGCCTGGAAGCCGAGCTTGATCAGCTACTGCACAGAAGAGGAGAGCTAGAAAAGGGCCTGCTTGACCTGCACGCTGGCAGCAGAGAGGTGACTTTGAGTCTCCTTACTTTGACCATGACAGGTGGCACTTGGCAAGGACCCAGCATTCTGCTTTTTGCAGACATTGGAAGTGGTCAAAGCAGAGGCAGAGAGTCTAGCAAATAGTGTCAAGCGGACTTCAAATCTTTCAGAGCGAGTCAGCAGGAAAGTACGGGAGCTGGACACAGCCCAGTCACGCATAAATGGCACCCTGGAAAGCATCGACTATATTGTAAACAGAACAAATGCTGTTGATGGAGTACAGCAGGCACTGCAGACAGAGGACTACGAAGCTGCAGCGCAATATGTGAATACTTTACTACAGTCTGAGGACAAGTATGGCAAAGTCCACCAAGACAGCTCCATCAAGCAGAGTGAACAGCAGAGCAGGGTGAGTAAACGTACCAGCTGCCTCACAGACCATGCAAGTTGTTGCTGCCATATTTCATTTGCTTGGCCATGTCCATAGTTGTTTGTGTTTGCACTGGCACCTGTGTCAGTACAAAAGGAAGCTTCAGTAAGAAAGGAGACTTGCTATCTTGGTGCAGATACTTGCGGAAGCCCAGCAGGAGCTAAAGAAGGTTGTACAGGCACAGCTGGAGGAGGCTGTGCGCAAGCAGGAACATGATACAGTGGTCCGCTTTGTGCGACTTTACGCCCCACTTAGAATGAAGGTGCTGTGTTCTGCCTGATCATTCCTGCTTGACTTTTCTGCAGCATGCTTTCCTGATCTGCTTTTGAGTGTTATCCTGCACTGCCTTGCCTGAGTGCTGAAGCACTTTTGCACCAGCAGTTGCATTGTGTTACATGGCGATGCATTGTTTATTGAGTATCTCTTGTAAATGCATGGTAACACATGTGTTTAAGTAGTCAACACTGGCTGCTGCAGGATGAAGGCGTCCATGCATTCACAGAGTATGTTCGCAATCTTATTGCAGAGCGGGCCCGAGAAGAGTACAGTGCTTTGGTGGAGAGCACAGGTCAGCTTGTACATTGTTCTTGTAGCGTTGTACACAAAGGCAGCGTAGTGGCCATGCATGGTATCCAGACAACCTTGTGCTGCTTTCTTTTGAAGCAGCTTGGTTGCACTGCTAACAGACTCTAGCAAACGTCTTGTCCCGGCATGTCTTGCTTACCTTCTTGGCATCTTACTGTGCAAATCTGTGTTGGGACAGGGCACTCAGACAATGACACAGACTTCATCAGCGCCCTGACAGGCTTGTTCAAAGACATCGCTACAGCTGTTGAAGAGAATCATGATCTGCTCCTCACCAACTTTGGTGCCACCTTCCTGGTTGAATTCACTCTGGGGTTGCAGGCTGAGTGTGATGTGCAGGTGTGTCCTTTTTCAGCATGGATCGTGTCGTGTTGTGTCCTGTCAAACTTCAAGCTGCTGAGCTATTTGTCAGACAGTGTGAGTTGAATGTGTGCCGAAGCTCTGGTGAAAGTGCTTACATGCAGTTGCTAGTTCTGCGCTCATGCTGTTGGCCATGGTTGACCTGCAGTTTGAGCTGTGCCACAATGTGTGGTCTGCCATTTGGACATTCACACACAGCTGCTGGCTGCAGGGAAGCCGTATTGTACAGAGGTACATTGATCACAAGAAGCTGCAGCGGCTGATGAAGGACATCAGTGGCTTCACTGCCTCTCAACGCATGGAGCCTGGCCAGCCTATCACCAGTATCGACCCCAAGCAGGTACACTGTCAGCCTGCCATGAAAACAAGCTGCAGACTTGCCTTTGCCTACTTTTTTGTTGCACCTGTCTGTCCTCTAAACAGCTCACCCATTTATAATGCCGCTTTTGACCTGCTGCAAAAAACAATGGCTAGCACTATGGCCCTGAGTCCAAGGCTTGACATGCACTCCCATGCAATCACTTCGCACATCAGGGCCACTACTTCCCTGGGCCACAATGTGTCCGTCTAGCCAATGTGCTTCACCGCTGCCAATCCAAGGTTCACTGGTGATGCTTGTCTGTCAGCAAAACTGTGCTCAAATGATGCGACACAGGGTGCTGACAGGTTTGCAATGATTCAGGTGGCAGGACATCTGGAGGAGATGCTGAGCCTGGGCAAGAGCAGTGAGCAGTACAAGCAGTACATGATGGGCAGCATGCAGGATGCTATGGCCCCCGCCCCACTGGACCCCGACCTGGAGAAGCGCTTCCACTCAGGCCAGTTCAGTGTGACCATCAGGGAGCTGATTGCCTACTACATTGCCATGGTCAGCCCCCCTCCTGTCATAACCTTGATTTAGACATGCAGCACAGCAAGCAATCCAGCAGTGTCCTCCCAGACATAAGTCTGGACAATGCCTGCCGTTTTTTCAAGATACCGCTTGTAGACATCACAGCAAGCCATCACAATGAGTCCCAGATCAATTTTTGTTTGCCAAGGAGGATCTCACACCCTGTAAAGCCGTCAGCACGCATGGTACGGCAGTCTGATCTGCTGCTTGTTGTACCGCAACAGAAGCAGTTACGCCGGCATGCTCTGTCATACAAGCTGACATGCTGCTCACAGGAGGAGTTCTTCATGGAGCAGAGCGTCGATAAGGCCATCAGCATTGATGAGTGGACTGGTGAAACTCTCAGCAGCTCTATGGTGGATGATGTCTTCTACATCCTGCGCATGTGCTCGTATCGGGCCCTGGACACAGCGAACCTGCAAGCCCTGACAGCAGTCCTGGGCCAGCTGAACACGCTTCTGGCCTCCAACCTGGCACAAGCCCTGGACCAGCGCTGGAAGGTGCTCTCATGCACTGCTGCCTTGCTATGCTATGTGCTCCTGCCCATCTGTCATTCGTGTATCAAGTCACGTACCTCGGCAGTTCTCCTGCTGCACAGGCTGCAAAGCCATGTCAATGCCCTGTGCATACTTGTTTGTGTCTTGTCACCTGCTGATGCTGTCAAGCACTGCCAATCGCATGAGTTGACATGTGATCTCAGGTGTTACAGCTAGACCTAGTGCTTAGCATGCAAGGCCTACAGGCACAGTGTGATGCAGGCAGGGTGCAACAAGCTGCTGAAGAGCCTGGGGGCTGCATTGGGGGAAGCAGGGCTGCCCTCCAGCGTCCCTTCCACCACTAGCCATGCTGCCCAGCATGCCGCTGTCCTCAACAACTCAGACATGGCTTCCATGTAAGCCTTCCACTGCCACACATCACATGTGAAGCACCAACAGTCATGCTTACCACATCATAAGGCATCACACCAGTGTTGCAAGCAAAGCAAGCACTGCTGCACACACTGTGCTGACACTTGGTATCTCAGGAGTTCTCTTTGGCAAAGCATACTGCTGACAGAGCATCACTTGTGTTGAGTCAGGTATGTCCAAAAGCTGCGCAGTGAGCTAGAGAGCAGTAGCAGCCAGATGTTCCCCTCTGCCAGCCAGCATCAGCGCATCAAGAGTGTGCTCACTGATCTGTCCAAGACCGCATCAGACCTGCGCCATATTACCTCCAAAGCCCTGGACCATGTGGCTAACGGGCTCATGCCCCAGCTCAGGTATCTTCCTCAAGTCTGTAGTCAGTATTGACACTCATGCGTTTTGGGCCTCTGTCCAAAGGAATAATTCGGAATGCATCAGCCACCCTCTGTAGCCATCTGTGACCAGCGTCACCACATACTGATTGCACACTAGCTACATCTCGCAGTCATGATCTGGTGTGGTCTTGAGAGCATTACAGCTTGTACTCAGATTGGAACAGGTTGGCGTTGTGCAGGCCAATTTTGGATGAGGTGGCGCAAGTGCAATATGAGTTGAGTGATGTGGAGTATGCTGCTAATGAAGTGGAGGACACCTGGGTGCAAAGCCTGCTTGGACGCTTGGGGGCATATCTCAACACCCTGCAACCCCTTCTCACCCCAGCCAATTACGAGCAGCTAGTCTCACTTTTGTTGGAAAAGGTGAGGCAACCGGTCTGCAATATGCAAGGATGCATTGCTTGCTCTACTTATGTCTGCTCCTGTGAAGATGCATTATTGTTTGTTTCTGCTCCTAGCGTGCGGACACGCTGCCTACTGTGCATCAGAACAGACGGTGCTGTATGCTATTGCCAGTAAGGCTATTGTACAGCATCGGCTTTTGATCTTGTGCCGACCTGCACATTGGCATTCACTCACATAAAGCCCAGGCAAGTTGAGCCAATGCACTGACTATCATGAGGCAACATGTCAGCTGTACGTTTAACTAGCTTTGTGGTCCAGGTCATTGATCGACTGGATGCCACAATGAGACTGAAGAGGTTCAATCAACTAGGAGGACTGCAATTAGACAGAGATGTGCGAATATTGACAAGCACACTAGCAGACATCACGCAGCAGGCTGTACGTGATCATTTTGCCCGGTTGAGTCAAATGGCAACCATTTTGAGTCTAGAAAGCGTCTCAGAGTTCCTAGATTACTGGGGTGACTCGAGCACAATATCTTGGCGGTTTGGGGAAGCACAAGTACGAGAAATTTTACAACAAAGGACAGATTTCTTGCAGGATGAAATTGTTGCGCTACCTTTGTATATACAATAGTTAGTTGAACTGATAGTTTAAGCATGTTTTTCGAGCTTTCCCGAAGAGCTAGACTGAAATACATTCTTTTTTTTTATAGCAGGTTTTACAGGAGTCGTAGCCCATGGTGCGTTGACCATTTTTAAGGATTCTAGATGGCAGCTGACTGATTCTGCATGGTTTGAACCACGAAACGGCCGCACAAGCCGGCCCAACACGATCAACGAGCAGCCCGTGTTGAAGGGCTGGTCAACGTATCGTGTGTACAGGTATGAGCACATCTGCTGCTTTGCCACGCTCTCAGTTCTCCAGTTGAGTGGCTCAAGGCATGTGGCCAGCTGTTCCTCTGGAAGCTCAGCGTCATTGTCTTTCAACACACAGACTCAGCAGTTCTACGTCAGGCAGTGTATTTGCTAAGCCTCTCCCCCACCACTTGTATATCTGTCACAGTCATCTGCAGCAACCAAGGTGCATCGTCAGAACTCTCTTGCCACAGCACAACAGTCACAGAGCACTTCCAAGGCGTGCAAAGTGTCACAAGGTTCAGTCGTCCAGAGCAGCAGCTGATGGATCGCAAGCTGCACCTCAGCCTCGCGCTCTGCCCAGATCCAAACGGTCAGAAGTTCTCTCGAGTGTACAAAAAGCTGGCAGAAGACAGCTGCGCAAGCTTGATGGCTTATGGGGGCGCTTTATCCCAATGTGCACGCTGTAAGTGAACTGCAACACATGCACGACATGTCTCTTACTACTGCAAGCAGCAGACATGCTGAGCGCGTGTGCAATATTTAGGTTCTTCATGATGGCATTTATCAATACCATCTTGGACAGGTATGTTTGGCCACAGCTCGTGCAGCTGCTCAGGCATGCCAGTCCAACACATCTATTTTCAGACATGGATCTCGTGCAAATGATTGCATCTTGTGCCTCATGTCTCATTGTCGCAGTGTTCTGCAGCTTGGCAAATTCGCTGGTGATCACAGCAGTTGGAGGAGGCACAGAAGTCATCCCCTTCCTTACAGGCAGGTCGCTGCGGCCAGGCCCCGCTCTTGACAAGTATGCATACACACAGGCTCCTTCTTGCTAACATGTGGTACCCTGCTTGCAGTGTACGGCGTATTGCCTATTTCCTGCATCTTTCTGGTTCTGTATTCATACGCCACCCAGCGCTTCTCGCGCGCAACCCTCTTCAACATAGTAGTCAGCACCTTTCTAGCCTTGTACTCTGGCTTTGCACTGCTGTATCCACATCATGAGACCATGCACCTTCATGGCTTTGCAACCCAAATGCTTGAGAACTCGCCTGCTGGTTTGGCCGGAGCCATCGGCATGGTGCGCAACTGGATGTTCACGCTCTTCTACTGCACATCAGAGTTGTGGGGAGACGTGGTGTTGAGCTTGCTATTCTGGGGCCTGGCAAATGAAACCACTAGCCTGAGGGATGCACCTCTTCTGTACCCCCTCTTTGGTGTGGGGGCCAACGTGGCTCAGACACTAGCTGGCAGGATTCTCAGTGCCTTCAGCAAAACAACAGCCAGCAAGCTGTCATATGCGCAGCAAGTCCAATTTTGTATGGTGATGGTGCTTTGTCTTGGCTTGGGCATTCTTGCCATGCACCACTACATCAATGTGCGCTTCCCTCACAACTATGGGGACACACCAGTGCCAGTAGCCTCCACAAGCAAGAAGCTCACACCTCTCACCAGATCAGCCTTGCCTCAAGAGAGCAACTCAAATGGAGCCAGCACAAGCAGTAGCAGTAGCAGTAGCAGCAATGGGGCAAGCAGTGCAAGCAGTACTTCTGCTGACCAAACAAGCACCTCAGCAGAGTTACATGGCGATGGCGGGCCTGAGGTATCCACTTCAGAGGCTGGCAGATTCCAAGCCAGCCCGGGCGTGAACAGCAACAGCAGCAGTGACGCCTCCAGCAGCACCACTGCACACTCACCCCCCAGCCATCAGTGCCACAACCGGCAAGGCAACCGATCAAAGCTAGGCTTCAAGGAGGCTGTGGTCTTTTTGGCCAAGTCACCACAAATACGGTGCCTGGCCATGATGGCACTGGCTCAGGGCCTCACCACCAACCTGCTGGATGTGGCTTGGAAGCAGCACTTGCACATGCTGCACCCCTCCCCTGCCGCCTACTCTGTGAGTGCCTGCCCCCCTGCCTCACTGCGCTTTCATCTGCCGCTGCTTGCACTGCCCTCTGCCATGTACATGCATCGCTCAATATCACAATGCCTTGATCTGCACCAGTGAATGTTGCATGAGCTTGGCAGAAGGTGAAGGCCCGCTGTGTGGCAGGCGTTCATGGGAGAGGTGGCCATGTGGACTGGCCTGGTCACCGGCACACTCATGTTTGTGTCACCCATCCTATTTGACCGCTTGGGATGGAGAGGGGTAGCTGGAGCCACACCCCTCTTCATGCTGTGGGCAGGCATGCCTTTCTTTGCAGGAGTGGTGTTGTACACCTTGTTGCCCTCCACTGCCAGTGCCACCTTGGCGCCCTCCATGCTCAGATTCCTGGTCATCACAGGCGCCATCATTCAGGTGGTCATCTGATGAAATACCTTGTACTGTGACACTTGTGAAGTCAACTGCATTGGAACGTTTACCAAGAAGCGGCATTTGCTGCTGCAGAGCCTGCATTGCAAGTCAGCCATGTACCATAGGGCTTGCGTGACAAATCACTGTTGATCTGAATATTGTACCTGGCTGCTTATATGAGCCTGTCTGCAATCATACCGTTTGTTCAACAGCAACAAGTTGTGATCATGGCCAATAGAAATCAGCAGGCCATGTCAAAGATTGCCACAATGCGGGTTCAGGTGTTTGCCAAAGGAGCCAAGTTTTCCATGTTCAAACCAGCAGAGGAGATGGTATACATTGGCTTGGATGAGGAGAGCCGCACCAAGGGCAAAGCTGCCATTGACGTAGTGGGTGCTCAGAGTGGCAAGTCAGCTGGCAGCGTTCTTCAGCAGGTCACTCCTCTTTCCAGCTTGCACATGCTGCAAACACCAACTGTCTGCCAGTATGCTGAGTGCATGTACAAGACTCAGACAACAGTACCTTGCATCTTTCAGAAGTATCATCACCTGAAAAACGTGTAGCTCATGACTGTGATTAGCAATGTAATGCAGGGTGCAAACATGCATTGTGCTGACAACATTCATGTTCTGTACAGTTCCTTTTGGTTGTCAGTGGAGGTGCAAGCTTGGGCAGGTTGCCAGTCATGGCTCTGGCTTTCTTTTTCATGCTACGCAGTTGGTTGGGATCTGTCCGGAAGCTGGCTACATTCTCAAATTGCTCTATGACACATGTTGAAAGCACGATTGATGAGCAAGATGAGGACAATGACAGATGGCCTCCTACGGATATTGCAAATACAGATCTGCAAGCAGTGCCTGTACTAGGCAAGCAATAACATGACTAGCATTTGACATGCTGGATTTTGGTTCTGGGTCTCATGCTCACCATGATGGCCTATTGTGCTATTTGAGCATCTGCCCCGGGTATTGTGTCATGCAGGGATGCAAATGGTCACTGGCCAATTTTGAAATCAAATCCTATGAAACAGATCTACATCATGATGTGAATCAGGCTTTGAACTGTCTTTCCAGTAGACATTTGTGTGCAGTAGCTCAGTTGACCTTTAATCCATTGTGTGCACGTCTCTGTTGTTTTGTTATCCATTGGTCTGACATTCGTTCATAAACCAAGAGTTCAGTTGTCTTTGCACTACTATGACATGCTTAAAAACCCACCAGTGTACAAAGCAACACAAAACATCTATGACTGCATCAGCAGCCTCTACATACGTTGACACAAGCAAACCTTGCATAAGCATACTGTCATCCTGCAGCACTTGTTCTTAAGCTGTGACTGGTGTCTGTCTAGATTACTGTCAATACAACTCAACAGGGTGCATGGCGAACGGGGCTGGGCGGCACAGACTGAAGTCTCCCCTGCTGTTTCATGCTCAGGCTGCCTGCACATAGTATCAAATTCAGCTCATCTGCATTGGCATCAACAGCACGATTGTGTCAATACTGTCCAGGCTGGGCAGTAAAAGGCACCACAGCACAAATGGTGTTGATATATCTTTTACCTGTGGACTGTTCAGGATCAGCTGAAGAGCTGTCCAGGTCCAGGGCATGCGTATAATCTGCCACAGCCTTCTCATACTCTCCTAAACTGTCATATGCGCTGCCTCTGTTGAAGTAGGCATTTACATTGGTTGGGTCAAGCTTCAAGACTGTAGTGAAATCTGCTACTGCCTGCAGATCATAGAGGGTGCATTTGTGGTGCAGGTCTGCCAGCCTTGTGACAGCAGTAGTTTGTGTTTAACAGTACAGATTGTGCTGTAAGAACAGAGATTTAGCAGGAGACCTTACCTCCTCAAACTGCCCAAGCTTGTCAAAAGAGATGCCCCTGCACATGACGTAACAGTGTCAGCAGTTGGCTCTTGTTTAGTGACAAGGGGCAACAGCATGCAAGGAAGCACACCTGTTGTGATATGCATGAGCATTGGCCGGGTCCAACTGGATGACTTGCTGGTAGTCCTGGATGGCAGATTTGTACTTGCCCAGCTTAGCTAAGCAGTAGCCACGGTTGTTGTACAAGCGTACAGTGCCAGGGCTCTGCTTCAGGGCTGCTGTGTAGTCCTCACTGGCTGCAGCAAACTTGCCCAGCTTGCGGAAGGCATACCCTCTGTTACTGAGAGCTGCTAGATCTGCTGGACAGCGCTGCAGTACCCTGCAACACCATCATCAGCTGCATCACACTTGACTGGTGCTTGCAAGTTGGCACAGGCAGGAACAATGTGCTCTGCAGGGATGGCGCTTCTGCATTTAGAATGCCTGATGATCACAATCGGACGGGTAGCATGCTGCAAAATCATCACTGCAAAATGTTTGGCTGTTGGAGAGTTCTGTTCTTGGTTGCCACAGTGGCAGAGGCTCACTTGGTCTCTGTGCGTACCTGTCAAAATCTTCTACAGCTTTGTTGTACTCTCGGCGTGCCCGGAAGCACAGGCCTCTGTTGCGCAGGAAGTCCACGTTGGCAGCCCCATCCAGCTGCACTGCCCTCTCAAAGTCAGCCAGGGCAGCGTCAGGTCGCCCCATCTTCTCCAGCAGCAGCCCTCTGGCATTGTGTGACAGAGCATTCTTGGGCTCTATCGTCAGAGCCTGCTCAAAGTCTGCCAAGGCCTCCTGCAGCCTGCAACCAGAGTCAAGTGTGATTGTCTGCTGCAACTGACAGTGTCTGGCAGCCCTGGCATGCACAATATACCATGTCAAAAACACAACTCTCAAAAAAGTCCAGATATGACATGAGAGCCCTTGCTACTTAAATAAGCCAAGCTGTGTGTATTGTAGCAGATCCAGAGACTTTTGGTCATGGTAGACACACATCAGCAGCTGTATGTCAGAATGAGCTGTAGAGCACATGTGCATGCAGACATAGCAATACAAGGTTTGACGTTGCTTCTGATTCATGCCAGCCTCTACTTTTGCACTCATTGCATGGTGGTTACTGAAGGCTAATTGTCCAGCAGCATGTGCATATGTCCAGTTCAAGTGCAAAAGCTGACCTGCCCAAGCGTTCAAACAGTGAAGCGCGATTGTGGTATGCGGTGGCATTGCCAGGCTGTATGTCCAAGGCCCGGGTGTAGTCAGCCACTGCTGCATCATAGCGGCGCAGGCGGTCATTGGAGAACGCTCGGTTGTAGAAAGCTCGGCAATGGCGCGGATTCAACTGAATGGCAGCGCTGTAGTCCCGGAGGGCTTCCTCAAATCGACCCTGTACAACACAGCAATGATTGTTGGACCTGCAGCGACGGGCATGCAACCTCCCTCTGCACCTGTGCTGTATGCCATTCAGTGCAGTGTGTAGTGCAAGTCGTACTTGACAAGCAAAAATGTATTTGACAAGCAAAAACATGCAACAGCACTGCCAAGACAACAAGAGAGTGTTGTGTATACGCCTTGTGGACTGTTTCAGCTGAGACTGCTTTCAGAATCAACACGGCTGCTGTAGCATGTAGCGTTGCCAAGCAAGGTGCATGCAGGCGGCACTGACCATCTTCCTGAGGGAGAAGCCCCTGTTGTGGAAGAAGTCAGCATTGGCCGGGTCCAGCGTGATGGCATGAGAGAAGTCGGTGATGGCGCCCTCATAGTCCCCACTGCGGTCCCGGGTGATGCCTCTGTTGTAGTAGGCATAGCTGTTCTGAGGGTCCACTTGCAGGGCCTGCGTGTAGTCCTCCACAGCACGCTCATACTCTCCTACCTGTATTGCCATCAACACTGCCTCAGCAAACGTGTCAAAATCCTACCTTGCAGCTGTGGGCCTGCTGTCATGACACATGTGCTGACCACAGGCAGCAGCAACACTGTCATGAGACAGTGCATGACACCGCAGCTGAGGTAAGCAGCAAAAATGACAATGAAAGGTATCAGGGGTGTAAGCTGGAGTGCTAGCTTGGCGCATGCAGATACCTTGTCCCATGAAAAGCCCCTGTTGAAGAGGGCTTTGAAGTGTTGAGGCTCAAGAGCAATGGCCTGGCTGTACTCCTCAATGGCAGCAGCAAAGTTGCCCTGCTTGCGGAAGCTGTAGCCCTGGCCATGGTGCTCATCAGCTAGGCGTGCCCGCTGAGAGGCTGAGGCCGGCCCTTCCCTGCCACTGCGCCGCGCCCCCTGCACACCCCCCACACACTCACCACCACACCCACTCACACTCACACTGAGTCGTGTCACAAACAGGCAACATGCCAACAGTTGCGAGGTCTACCAGCTGTGCTGAATCCATGTTCAAAAGACTACTGCATGCTGTGCAAGGTCTCTGGTATGAATTGAAGCTTGGCATTGAATGTGTGGCGCAATCTTGACTGCAAGCATAGTGCATTGTGGCCTGCCAAGCAGCGCAGCATAGGGTTGTTACATACGCTAGCATACTGTACCCAATTGTAGTTGACTGTTCAGACGCCGTTTCCCAAGATTGTCCTTAAAGTACACCAAAAACAGGTGGTGCCAAAAATTAGTCCAAACCTGCCTGTTGCAGCAACGTCCATAGGAACTCCATTTCATTCTAATATTGCCAGACAAATCACACATCCTTGTCACTATGTAACCTGTTTCAGGTACAGAAACCACACACTTAATAGTCCTAGCCAAAAGAGCCATTACTTGTTTGTTCCAGACTAGACTGCAAGCTTTTTTGTACCAAGATGATGTAAATCATGACTTTGACATGCAATGTAGTTTAGCATTCTCATACTCTGTACTTCCTGCTTTACACAATGTACTGGTCAATGTCGCACATACTCACAGACATGGCACATGCCCTCCGTATGTACCCATATTGCATCTACACAGCACATACATATATGATCTCAGGGTCAGACAACATGTATCAACAGCCTCAGTGCAGCATAGCATTAGTCAGCTGGCAACAAGCAAGGGTTGCACACCTGCCTGGTGGGCGAGAGAGGTTCCACAGGCATGGCCAAGCTGTCCCCAGCCTGCAAGCTGTGCCCTCTGCTCATGTCTGCGCACACATTACATATCTGCTTGATGCGCTGATCTTGCCTGCAAACTCATGGTCTTAATCATGATGTGTGGTATGCTCCACACAATAAGAGTGCCTTCTCCACGGTCACATCCTAAAGCTGATATGCAGCAAAGTGTCAAAAGTGGTGAAAATCAGCTTAGGATTCGGCTGCTTGTCATGGCTTCAGAGCTATGACGTATTTGAAGCAGAGCCTGCATGCTGCTTTTCAGCCTGAAATTGCAGTTCTATGCACCTGTTTGGCCATATGAGCGAGCACTGTTCTGTGGCTCATTCTCCCAGTCCATTCTGTAGCTGGAGCGAGAGGACAGCGGCGGCTCTTGCACAACAGCTCGCCCATGCAGCTGCTTAGCAGACAGCTTGAAGTGTGATGTTGCTGGCTGCTCCTCCCCGCTGCTGCTTCTCCTATGCTGACCAGCTTTGCCTGCCTTGCCAGGTGCTGCAGAGGAGAAACTGGGGTTTCTGCTAGGCCTCTTGGTGACTGCTGGCTGCTGATGCTGGGGGTAAGGCAGTTGAGCATTGAGCATGCTGGACTGAGAGGCTTGGCGAGAGGCAGCTGCTGTGTCTTCACCTGACGGCGAGAACATGCTCAAGTCCAGCTCGCTCAGACTGTGCTCAATGTCCTCTCCAGTGACACGTATAGGATGGCTCTTTGGGCGCATCAACTGTGACATGGCTAGCGATTGGCTGCTGCTGTTGTCTACATGCTGCCCACTGTCAGCTGTGCTGGTGCCTGTATGGAGATTGGAGCGGTGAGACTCAGGGAAAATATGACCTGCCAAGTTCTCACCTTGGAAGCTGGGTGAGGCCTCTTCCTGGGGACTAAACTCTCCCAAGCTCCCTACAAGGTTGGCAGATGCTTCATTGATGGAACACTGTATGAGCAAAAAGATAAGTGATAAAACATTACCTGACTGCAGAACAAAGCTTGGGAAAGCTTCTGCTGGGGTGCCTGGGCGTGAGTTGAGGTGGGCCCCGTCTAGGTAGGGTTGATACGCTGCCGTAGGAGCTGTGCGCGCAGATGGGATGAGGCCAGTCTCAGGTGACAAGCTATTGCTGACGCCACCTCGCCTGCTGCTATCTGAGCTCGACTGAACATGGCTTTTGCGGCGGGGTTTTGCTGCCTGCTTGTCCTTTTCCAGAGCTTTGGCATAGTCCTCTGTAAGATGCATGCACAGGTCTTCAGTGTTGCGGCTAAGTTCTGTGTAATGCATGGAACATGCAAGAAACAAGTGCAACATCTAGGCAAGTTGTATCAGCTTGACGGGCTTTTGTGACCGCGGAAGAATGGCTGTACAGTGTTTCGGCACAAACAGCCACTGTCCATGTCTTCTCCTTTTATACAAGCTGCTTTCATAGTATGAGAGTCCTTACCAATTGCAGGTGCAAAATCTCCTTTCAGATTCCTGCAGGTACCCCTGGCATAGGATGCTTTGACATGATCAGGCTCCAAACTAAGCACCTTGCTGAAATCCTGGATTGCCTCATCAAGTTTGCCAAGCTTTTCATACACAGTGCCTCTGTGGAATGTGGCTTCCACATGCTCTGTTTCTATTTGCAGGACTGTGGAATAATCACTGACAGACGCATCCAACTCGCCTGAGAATACAACATGAACAAGGTACAGGCAAAGATGACACACTGAGCTTGCAACAGTCATGAGCTGATGCGCATGCACATGCACAGAAGTGCCAGAACATAAAGCTTTTACCTTTCTTGACATAGGACGCAGCTCGGATAAGCAGGGCACGCACATTTTGTGGATTGTGCTGCAGCTTGTCAGTACAGACTTGAATTAGCCTGTCATTGTCTGCATTTCGTCTGTAGTACAATACACGATTTGGAGCGTTTCTCGCTTCCTCCTCCCTGTCTATGAAGTCTTTCCTTTTTGTCAGAGTTGCGCTGGACAAATATTCTAGTTCATCTTGCTCAGCAGGGGCCAAGGTATCGGACGCTGAAAGCTTGACCGCGCTTGTCATCGCGTGACCTTGCCGGATCACTAAAGTTCAGCAAATGCAGCGGTATCCTGGCAACAGCTGCAACATCTGAGCAGCAGTGCTGATCACTGGAGTTGGGATGTTCCGTCCAATGACACTCAGGACTTTAGCTCCTGCGCGGGTAACGGTACGAACCGATCGCAATCAATTGTGCGCAATTCTGCTACCAATGTGGCTCTGAGTTGCTCCTCCCTTTACAGACTGGGTCAAAGGGGTCAAAGTTGTTTGCTTTCAGTTTACTAAATGCTGATTGCCTAAACAAGCACCAGCTCAGGCTTTTTCGCAAGCGCGCATGCATGCTCTAAGGTCGACGCGACACTGCCACACAGACCTTGTACTTTGCTATTGCAGTCCCAGAGCTTGCATGTTTGACGTTCCGACTTCAGTCGAGCATGCGCTGCGGTGTACGACAATCTTGAGAAGCCTCGCATTATAGGTCAGCTGGCCAAATGCAACCCGCGGTTTTGCCTTCTTGCGCGTCGGCCCATATTCGCTCGGTGTGGGGATCTGCTGTTGGCAAAAGCCGGCTGTCCCAACGTCGTTCACGAGCTGCGTCACAGGTGAGTGAGCTGATCACTTCGTGGACGTCACGGACGTACAGCAATTTGTTCATAACAGACAAGTTTGGCCCCGCAGCGCACTGGATCATTGCGACCACTCAGTTCTGCACTGTGTCGATGCATCGCCGAGGTAAGGCGGACTTCAGCTGGTTATGGACTTGTCTGTGGTGAGTCAGGTGTCGAGTCAACGGAATGTTGTGCAGAGCACAGGGGCCCTGCGAGAACAGCAGGAATTGAGCCAGCAACCCTCAGCAGCAGCTGGAACCCAGATAGTACTCAAGTTGCAAGTTGCAACGTCCATCAGTGAGGTACAGGCTTCAGCATACTTAGCTCGAATCTGCATACCTCATAGACCTGCTCTCACTATCAAGGTGCTGAAAATATGTCCAACAGGTCAAACAATCAGCCTGGGATGCATGCGCAACTGGGAGTGGCGAGATGAATCCTTTCCTGTTGTGGTGTTTCCTCAATGCCCTTGAAGAAAGTGGCTCGGCGGTGAGCGGGCATCTTTGCTGATTTCAAGCCAACGTTCCCATCCAGCATTGCATTGTCAACAGCATGTCCTATGCAGGTCAAGCGTCAAGGCTGGATACCTCAGCATGTACTTTTGTATGATGATACCACTTCAGAGCTCATGGGATGTGTTCCATTATACCTGAAAACACATTCATATGGCGAATATGTGTTTGATCACAGTTGGGCATCCACGCACATGCGATGCGGTCTGCCATACTACCCCAAGCTGCAGTCCTGTGTACCCTTTACACCTGTCACTGGCAATAGACTTCTGGTGAAGCCAGGCCCAAATGCTGCTGCAGTCACAAAGGCCCTGGCCAAGGGCTTGCTTGAACTGACAGGTATGACAACACCGTGACAACACCACACAGCCCTCATTGCATCATGTTACCCACTGCTCCTTGCCCTGCCATGGCGACCTGCTCTGCGTCTGACAGTGCTACAGGCTAAAAACAACGTGTTGAAAAGTAGGCTGACTCGACTGGGCTTGCTGAATCTTGCAGATCAGTTTGCTGTGTCCAGCCTGCATCTGACATTCAACACTGCTGAGGAGTCCAATGCTCTGGCAGAGGTGGGGTACTTGCAGCGCAGTGGCATTCAGTATCACTGGGAGAACAGAGGATATACCACCTTTGAGGACTTCCTAGCAGACTTGAAGCAGAGCAAACGAAAAAACATCCGTCAGGTACTGTGATCTTGCCTTTGGCTCCTGCATCCAAGCATGTTATGTCTGAAGCTTCATCAGATTGAAGCGCCTTGTATACACTGCTACTATGGTGACCTGAAACACAAGAGCTGGCTGCACTGCAAAGAATGCATGCACTTCTGACGGTCACTATTGCATGTGTCAACAGCAGCAATAGTACTGAACCTGGGTTTCTTGTTGCAGGAGCGCAAGAGTGTTGCCAATGCTGGCTTGACAGTGAGGAAGCTGAGTGGGGATGACATCAAGCCACATCACTGGGAGGCCTTCTACCAGGGCTACATCAACACCACAGGTGATTGGAGCGCTGCATAAAATTCCCAATGTGATGGTGTGAAGTATTTCAACTTGCAGCGAGCACCTACCAGAGTCCTCACGCATTTCAGTGTGATTGATAGCCAATGCACTCTGCAGCGTACTTAACATGCACTGGCCTGTCTTGCAGATCGCAAGTGGGGCCAGGCATATCTGACACATGACTTCTTTCACTGCTTGGGGCAAGCAATGCCTGAGAAGGTGCTGCTGGTCATGGCAGAAGACTCAGCCAGTGGCAAGCCTGTTGCAGGAGCCCTGAACCTCATTGGCTCACATGCTCTCTTTGGCCGCAACTGGGGCTGCATGTATGGCACTGCCATCAAGAACCTCCACTTTGAACTGTGCTACTACCAGGTAAGCAGCCCATTCATGCAACTCACAGCCAAGCATGGGCAGAGTGGGCTGTGACTCTGTATTCAGCACCTTGTTTCACTTACTTGTTTATCACTGCTGCAAGAATGTTGGTGCGGGTTTGCAGACCCGGCTGCCCCCCTGCAGGCATGTTGCGCTGCTTGTTTGTGTGTCAGCACAACAATGATGCAAGTGGGCTTCAGGAGGATATACCTGTTTGATGCAGGCCATAGAGGCTGCCATAGAGCGAGGTCTTTCTCGTGTGGAGGCGGGTGCTCAAGGGGAGCATAAGATTCAGCGAGGCTATTTGCCTAGCCTAACCTACTCTTCACACTATATCAGAGATGGCAGGGTGTCAGCAGCCATTGAGGATTACCTGGTGCAAGAGAATCACCAGATCATGAACCAGCTTGATGGGCTCACCATGCAAGCTTCTCCATACAAGCCACTGGCAGCTGCAAAGCTTTAGCCTGGTGCAGTTTCAGGCCATGAGCTACAAAATATCCTTCTGGCAGCATAAAGATTGCAGGGGGTATGTTTCCATGTACATTAGATCAGATCAAATGTGCAGGTAATCTGATACCTTAAATGTATCAGGCAGCTTCAATCTGTACACTGCTCAGGGCTACCCACACAGATTGTGTAGAATAGCTTATTGTTTGTCCCAGCTCCTGCGTCTCTTCAGGATTTATTTATTGCTGCTTACTGTATTTACTTTCACTCTGGAGGTTCATTGCACACTTCTGCAGTTGCTGCTTTGGTTTCAGCTCCAAGAACACAGCTGATTCGGACACGACCATGATCTGCCCATGCAGCGAATGGCCCTTGTTCTGGATCTCAATAAGCACGCAACTGGCCAAGTGAGCGACAAATTGTCACTGACAATGTCAAAAGGACACTGTGTCTCATCCATTGTGTAAGCTGTACATCAGTCATTGGGTCTTCGTGCTGTCATTGCACAACATTGATATCTGCCATTACAAACTTGAGGGCTGGATGACGTATCGTTTAAGACAATCCCACAATGTGGCCATTGCTGTCAATGTCAATCTCAAAAAACCTGCAGAAAAACAAACATAGCTGAGAACCAGACCTGCACATTTTCAGCTGGTACAAGTTCTGATGCCAAATGTACACTCTAGATGACACAGTAATGTCAATATTGCAATTCGTCCATTGGTCTGCTGAGCAGGTCACTTTGAATATGATTGCACCCCTTGTATTACAACAATTTGTGGTGACTGCCAGATATGGTTGATGCATGGAGGCTTACCCGGGTCTTGTGGGGAGGCCTGGCATCATCATCATGTCTCCTACAAGAGGATATAAGAAGCCTGCTCCCACTGAAGCTCGCACATCTCTTATGGGCAAAACAAAGCCAGAGGGTGCCCCCTTTGCTGATGCATCTGCGCTGAACGAGTACTGGGTCTTTGCCATACAGATGGGCAAACCATCAAAACCCATTTTGGTGTACAGGTCTATTTGCTTCTCTGCTTGAGGCAGGTACTCCACACTTGCTGCGCCATACACATCTTTGGCAATGGACTCAATCTTTGCCTGCAGTTCAGCAAAGTGTTTCATCATGTGTTGGGCCTTTTACTTGCATCATGTCCTTGGGCAGCCCAGTATAATACATGGCTTCTCATTGGACTGACGCCGAAAAGCGTAGTCTTTTGTTTTCTTTTCTTTCTGCAGCATGTCACCCATGGAGTCTAGTGTTGCATGCACTCCTGCTGATGCATTGCTGCTGTGACATGCCCATTGTAGGCAGTGTACCTTGATGGTCTGCTTGAGGTCATACAAGAACTTGAAGTCCACTTGTTGTTTGCAGGCAGAGATGACTGCTTCACCCAGCTTGGCAGCCCCAGCTCCTCCATATGCGTGATGCTCACACACCACCGCATCCACAGCCCCTGCAACCAAGACGTTACTCAAACCCTTGACAACTATTAGTTAACAATACTCAGCAGATCGAAGACTAACAGCCGATCACAAGCTAGCAAGTGCCCTTCTAGCACAGGGCCCTAATGGAACAGTGTCTGGTCAAGCTCAGCATATATGGGAAGCAGGACACATTTGCCCAGTTGCTGCCGCATGCAAAGGGTCCTCAGAATTGCAGAGACTGAACATCGACCAGAGTCTTTATCAGTCTTCAGTCCTGTCACAGAAAGTGCTCAACAACAAGCTGTGTGTGACTTACCAGCTTCCAGTGCAGCTTCCCTAACCACTGCCAGCTCAGCATCGGCGTCAGTGGCGAACTTATTGATTGCCACCACAACTGGCACCCCATACTTGCGCGTGTTAGCTACATGCCTGGCTAGGTTGCAGCAGCCTGCCTTGACCAGGGCAGTGTCCTCATTGGTGTAGGCATGGTCCAGAGGCCGCCCTGCTGTCACTGTGGGGCCGCCTCCATGCATCTTCAATGCACGAACTACATCACAACCCAGCACAAGTGAGCACGCGGTGCAGCAGTGGTAGTCATCTTGTGTAGTGAAGCTGATGGCAGCGACTGGACGCACGCCAGGACACACTACTGAGTGCAGGAACCTGGCCGTTCTGCTCTACGTGGTCTACTGCTACCACAAGCCAGCAGTCTGGAGCATTGATGCACAGAGCAGCAGAGCATATGACATACTGTGCATGACATGTGACAAACAAGACGAACAGAGGTGCTGAATAGGTCATCATTCTGAGCAGCAGCATGAAGAGGGCAGCATACCTGTGGCCACAATGACAGCACAGCTAGGCTTGAGGCCGCTATATCTGCACTTGATGTTCATGAACTTCTCTAGCCCAATGTCAGCTCCAAAACCTGCCTGCATGAAGGTAGACAAGCATTGGTATGCAACATTGGCGACTGTGAGATACAGAAGTGTGACTGTTAGCAAACAGACATTTAGGCACTTACAACTTGCAGGCAGATGCAACAGAGCATGTGACCCTGGTGAATCAATGCTATGCAGCTTCTGCCATGCTACTGCAAGTGGCAAATGGCTAGACCCTTCTTTGCATTGATACTGGGCATCACATGTGTGAGTAGGTTACCTCTGTGACAACAAAGCCATCTTTGCCCACTAGCTTCAAACCAATTCTGTCAGCAATGATGGAGGAGTTCCCCGGGGCAATGTTTGCGAAGGGGCCAGCATGCACCAGGACGGGGGTCTCCTCCAGGGTCTGCATCAGGGTGGGCTCTATGGCATCCTTCATCAGCACTGTCAGAGCACCCCCCACTCCCAAGTCATCAGCTGTCACTGGAGCGCCTGCACATCAGTGCATGTTTCTGCTGATTTTAGCTTCCTGAGAAGCAAAATGGCAATGCAGAAACACTGGATATGATATGGGCCTGCTATTGCGTAGTTGTTATGCACAATTTTATTGTCATGATTGCAAGGCAGGGCTGTGCGGGATGCAACTTGCTGCAGCTACTTGCACGCACAAGAGCAAGACAGTCTTAGGCAGATCAAGTATGTGGCAGAATCCTTGATGAGAACAGGCATGCATTCCATCATCTCATAACACATGACCAGCCATCATCTGATAGCTGCATTTTGTCTGAGGCCAAGTCAATGAGATTGTGGCTTGCCTTGCTTTGAGTTGGCCACAACCATGTTCCCCAGACGTGATCGCATGTCAGCTAGGTCTGTGGTGAGAGCTAGCACTGCCATGATTTCAGAGGCCACAGCGATGTCAAAGCCTGTCTCTCTCGTCATGCCTTTCTCTGTGGGCGCTTGCCCAACGGTGATCTGTCGCAAGAAGCGGTCATTGACATCCATGACTCTCTTCCAGGTGATGGTGCTGGGGTCAATGTCCACACGCGCGAACCTTCAGCAAGGCATTTACATCAGCAAGTAGCTTTGCTTCGACAGTGAATGAACAGTGTGGAGCTTAGAATAGCAACCAATGGTGAATGGCAACGGTGAATAGCAATGGTGAATGGCAATGGTGAGTAACAAGGTCTGAGGTAAACACCGCAGGAGGTGAGACCAAAGCAAAGCTGGAAAAGGTGCGTGTTGCAAGCTATGCAGATGCGTGTGACAGGCTGACAGTGTTAGGCCCTGGAAAGTGATGAGGTCTACACTGTAGAGCATGCAGGCAAGTCACAAAACACTTCTGAGGCAGTCACATGCTTGTAGCTAGGCAGTACCATGCTTTCTCCTCTGTTGTCAGGCTGTCAGGGTCATCCTTGTCAATGCCTAGGTTCTTGAGGCGCTTCAGCATGACAGGGGTAAAGTTGCGCTTGCCTGCCTTGTTGGGCGGGCACAGCCGGTTGAAGAGGGCTGTGTCACTTTGTGTGTTCTCATGGAACATGCGCACATCAATGGCAGCTGCCAGCAGGTTGTTGGCTGCTGTGATGGCATGGATGTCACCTGTCATATGCAGGTTGAACTCC
>JAABUP010001424.1_pt1 | contig 50083 bp, 46 predicted proteins | sample 5559201 | NCBI WGS metagenome assembly JAABUP01 (sample SAMN10711887, study PRJNA513373) | rock metagenome | isolation source: Antarctica rocks | place: Antarctica | reverse complement strand
TCGATATCCTTGTTTTGAGATCGAATTGGCGAGTCTTGTGGCTGTTCTGGGCGAAGGGCGGAGAAGGCTCTGTCTTGCTGCGGTCGATATTCGGGCATTGAAAAGGTTTGCTGCGGCGGATAGCCCGGGCGGATACCAATTATGTCAAGGCCATCACCACGTCAATGTGACTTCGGACATAGTCTCAAAGATACTAGAGCTCACAGGAGTACACGAGAAATGTCGCAACCATTGGTGAATTCCGAGAAGGAGCGGCTCATAGAGATCAAGACGGAGGAAAGCTCTGAGATGCTGCCGCTTGCACTTTTGGCAAATCTGCCTCATCATTTGTTGAATACTTGAGTGAATGTTCCCTGACAATACTCCGCGAATCACATTTTCGCGGAGAACTATCAAGATCATCATGTCTTCTTCATTCCGGTCCTGCATCCTCTGGTCTGATTCTGTCAAACACGCTGTTAAATTAATAATGATCATTTGCGACTGGTTCCCCATGCCACTGCCAGGAGGAGGTTGCTTGGCAAGGCATTTTTAGGCGCATGCGCGATAATCGCGGTAATTTATCGATTTGCGCTAAGCCCTGTTCAATGAGGTTGATCGCGCCTTGGGTCTTGAAAGAAGTTCTTTGAGAATCAATGAACATTTGACACCCACTTTACAACATCTACACTTTTTGACGAACAGCCATATTGGCCCTTCAGACAAGTTTTCGAAGCTCAATAGTCGACTATCATCTAGACATTATACAAACGCAACTCAGCAAACCCTTTCAGCTCTAACTCCGCCTGATTCATCATCGACAAGAGCAATACAGTCGATAACACATGGTACCCGGTGTGCTTGCTGGGCCAAAGAAGCAGCCCACTTGGGCGTAACTCGTATGGCTCCTGGAGGTGGAGGAAAGAGGAAGAGAGGTGACAGGACATACATGGGCGATGGCAGAGACGACGGCTCAAGACCTTCACCCCACCGACCAGGAAGTCTGACATTGGGCCAACAGAGTAATCAACAGCAGGGCCAGCAATCGCAGAGCTACGGTAGAGATCAGTATGATCAGCGTGGTGGAGGCAGGAGAAGAGCTAGCCGAGGAGGACGGGGAGGGGGCCCTCAACACAGTCCTATGAATAGTCCCAATGCCATGCAGGTCCAACCACATCCTAACAACCATTCTCCTAACGTTAGGTCGCCGCCGTTTCCTCCAACAGCGAAAACTATACCGGAGCCCCAAAGCAACGCTGTAACACAAGCAACAGCATCCAATTCTGCCCTTCCCCAGGCTTCAGAGCATGCTCAGACTGAGATTGTTCCTTACGACTATGAATACATTACCAATGAAACACTATCTCGATGGGAGGAATCTGGGAGAGAAGATGTCGTGAACAATGGTATCAAAGCTCGAGCCAGCGAGGATGCCGTCCAGTTGGGTCTTCTATTCCAAGAGCTGATCAGATCTGGAATGGATGGTCGGTTGGATCCTACGGATGCTGGAGATACGATACATGAGATTCGAGGAAAAGATGAAAAGCCTGACCTCTCGACCGATGCTAGAGTCGATAAGGTCACATTCGATACGAGTTCATTGTTCCTCGATTGCCTTTCGATTTTCATCGAAGGCTCGACTGCTACCCCATCATTGAGGACCATGGTGGTCGCCACCGGCATACCTCCTCAACAAATGCGCCGTGAATTGGATAGCTCACTGTTGGAGAGTCTCGGAATGATCCGCAGCACATTCGTCAGGATGGGCATTCGTCAGCAGACAAATTTACTTTACCGGCAATCGAACTACAATCTGCTCAGAGAAGAGACAGAAGGATACTCAAAGTTGTTGACAGAGCTGTTCACGACCAGTAGCAACGAACCATCGACAAGCGAGGTTGTCGAGGAAACCTTTGAGCGTGTCAAAGGTATGATTGGGGCCTTCGATCTCGACGTAGGACGAGTCCTCGATATCACACTCGATGTATTTGCGGCTGTCTTAGTCAAGCAGTATCGATTCTTCGTGAAATACCTACGAGCAAGTTCATGGTGGCCGCAAGATAAGGCTGCCGTGCAGGTCTCGGAAGAGTCAGCATTAGGTCCACTGCCAAAGTGGGCGCTGCCAGGATCGCAGGGTCGGCCACTGGATGACGAAGAGACAGGCAAGGTCGTGACTTGGAGAATGGAACGAGATCAAGCTTTCTGGAAAAGGAGTAAAGACATTGGAATGGCCGCGTTTTTTGAGATAGGGGGCCGAAGGGCTGAAGCTTCAGCTCTTAGTGCAGCAACCAACAGTAACTCTGGAGACTACTTACAGGACGAAGAGGATCGTAAATGGATCGAGATTACAAAAACGCTGCCACCACCTGGTAACAAAGTCGCGGCACAGGTCCTCGGCTTCAAGCTCCGTTTCTACAGCTCCTCATCACGGGACACTGCAGACGTTCTCCCTGTCAATCTCATCTACCTGGCCGCTTTACTTATCAAAGTTGGCTTCATCTCCCTACGAGATCTCTATCCTCACATCTGGCCTGCTGATCCGGATATGGAAGGAGTCCGAGAGGAGAAGATGAAAGAGAAGGCAGAACGTGAGAAATTGAATCGTCCGGGAGGAGGGGCAACGAATGCTCTACTCGCTGCGGCACCTTTGCCAGACGACACTCTGGAAGGCAAAGCAAGAGAAGCTACAAGACAACGAGAATTAGAAGCCGCCCGAAGGCACGCGACAAGAGGAGACGAACCTGCCGAAAGATCAACACCAGTAGCCCAATCTGAGGAAAAGGCCGAGGAGCTCCCTGAGCCATCTGAACAGAAAGTCCAATTACTGAAGAGCTTGCTGTGCATCGGGGCTCTCCCAGAAGCACTCTACATGTTAGGACGCTTTCCCTGGCTCCCCGATGCATTTCCTGAGCTTCCTGAACACATCCATCGAATTTTGCACCACTCTCTCTCTAAGATTTACGAACCGTTGAGGCCACTTCAAAGTCAGTCGGCTTTGCGAATCTCGGAAAACATACTTGACCCCGACCAATCCGGAGTTGGCAAGGGCCATGTCAAGCTCATAGATGCCCCTGCCCGGAAGACCATGCGTTGGGCGCAATTGGATAAGGAGGACACCAATGAAGCCATCGATTTCAAGTTCTACTGGGATGATTGGGCCGACAACGTGCCAGTATGTCAAACAATCGATGATGTGTTCACCTTGTGTTCGACCTTGCTCAATTTCACCGGAGTCAAGATCGGCCTTGATACAACCTTGTTGATTAAACTGGCACGTATCGGAAGCCATTCACTGGCTAACGATGCATCAGACTCCAACATGTCTCGGTGGATCGATCTTTCAAAGCGTCTTATTGTGCCAGCGTTATCGTTTACGAAATGTAACCCAGGAGTGGTCCACGAGGTCTTCGAGATGATTAACAAATTCTCAACACCCATTCGCTATTCCATCTATGCAGAATGGTACTCAGGGCAGACGTCTCGGTTGCCTGACATGAAAGCAGCATTTGAACAAGCAAAGGCCGAAACAAAAGATGTCCTGAAACGCATCAGCAAGACCACTCTGAAGCCTATGGCCCGTGCCTTAGCCAAAGTAGCATACGCAAATCCAGGCATTGTGTTTTCGGTGGCAATTGCTCAGCTTGAGTCATACGAGAACATAGTTGACGCAGTGGTCGAGTGTGCCAGGTACTTTACTTTTCTGGCCTATGATGTTCTCACATGGTCCCTTATGAGCGCCCTCGGTGGTACTGGAAGAAACAGGGTTCAAGCGGACGGTATGCTAACTAGCAAGTGGTTAGCAGCTTTGTCTTTGTTTGCCGGAAAAGTATTCAAGCGCTACTCTGTCCTTAATCCCACACCAGTCGTCCAGTACGTTGCCGATCAACTTAGGCGAGGAAATTCGACGGACCTCATCATCCTCGAAGAGATCACCAAATCCATGGCTGGTATCATCTCGGACACAAATTTCAATGAAGCGCAGGTCTTATCGATGGCTGGCGGCGAGCTTTTGCAAGCGCAAACCCTGCTACAGTTGCTTGACCGACGTCACGAGTCCAGAAACACGGCAAAGCGGCTCATGAGGTCTTTGACAGATTCCAAACTCGCCGGACAAATTGTTGTATCTCTGGCTCAAGAACGGCAGACCGGCATATTCAGGATCGAGGAACAGAATGCTCACCCTAAATTGCTTGGAAATCTGTTTGACCAGCTTCACCGAATACTCGTACAATATTTAGATCTTCTGAGAAGCAACCTATCTGTCAAGGAGTTCGACGCTTTCGTGCCAGATGTTTCTCGGCTAATTGCGGAATTTGGTCTCGATCCGAGCATTGCTTTCTGGATTAGTCGTCCGTCAATCAATGCTGCTGTTCTGGAGTATGATGCAAAGACGATCAAGCGTGACTCAGAGTCGACAAAATCCCCACCCAAAGAGAAAGTCGAGGAAGTTGCCAAATCAGAGATCGAACCTACAGGGAATGGAAGTACTGCTGCCGATGCTACGACAGCTACCCATTCCGAGGATGACACGAAGATGTCAATAGCACCAATCGATGGGGCCTCAAGCACAGAGAATGGTGGTGCCGACACAAAAGACGCAAAAGAAGTCCCGGCAGTGGTGACTGATCCCCCGGTCTTGGTCGAGGCGGCGCAGCAGCTATGGCATCCGGTCCTCCAAGGGGTGATGGATGTTTTACGTCCAGCTTTGCCGGCTGAGACTTGGGAAATCCTAGGCCTCCCATTCTATGTGACCTTCTGGCATTTATCGCTTTCAGACTTGCAGCCTCCATTGACAAGCTATTCCGATGAACTCACTCGGCTGACGAAGAAGATTCAAATGATTAACAGCGACCGCTCTGACATCAGCATTGCTGGCACGAAGAGAAAAGAAAAAGAGAAGGAAGCGATAAACGATCTGCAAGATCGTCTGCGTGCAGAGTCCCAGACTCGAGTAAATCTTTACCAAAAAGTGAGAGCCAGAAATCTGAAGGAAAAAACCCACTGGTTTGCTGGTCTATGGGGTAAATGGGACGCCCTTAATGTCGCGTTGATCGAGCATTGCTTCTTTCCCAGGATTGTGATGTCACCATTGGACGCCCTGTACACATTCAAGATGTTCACATTCCTCCATTCGAATGGAGCGACGAATTTTAGGACCATGGGTGTACTAGACCAATTTTTTAGAGAAAAGAGGCTCACGTCGATGATGTTCCTATGCTCAGCCAAAGAAGCCGAAAATCTCGGTCGCTTCTTCAATGAGATCCTCCGGTTACTCAGTAGATGGCATACGGACAAGACTGTCTTCGAAAAAGAGGCTTTTGGCACGAAGAAAGAACTCCCCGGCTTCACCTTGAAGATGTCGATTGATAAATCCCAATTCACATTCTTGGACTACGAAGATTTCCGCCGAATCCTACTCAAGTGGCATCGAAACATCAGCTCTGCAATTAAAACTTGCATAAGCAGTGGTGAGTACATGCACATTCGAAATGCCGTGAACGTACTCAACAACATCCATCAATTCTTTCCCGCCGTCAACTGGATGGGTCAAAATCTACTCAACAGTATCACGGATCTTAGTAAATCTGAATCTCGCGAGGATCTGAAAGTCGCTGCCATGTCTTTGATGGGGGCACTCAAGAGGAGAGAAAAAGACTGGGTACTCCCACAAGCCTTCAACCTGGTAAGCACTATGCATTCAAATACATGATGACACACTCCCCTAATATCCTACTTAGGCACCCATGGAAAATGGTACATCCATCATCAATGGAGCCCGGTCTGCATCGGCGAAGCCTTCCACACCGCGGCCTGACGGTGATGCAACTAAGGCTTTGAATCCCAAAGCTCCTGACTTTCGACCGAGTCCTCGACAATCGTGAGTCTTACGACCTCTAATATTACGTCACAGCTATTCAGCTAACACGACGGTCTACAGCATTAGTGGTGTCTCCAAGATGGATGGATCCGCCGACAAAATCGATGCCGAAGATGGTGAAATTGAAGATGCAAAGATGTCAGATGCTCCAGTCGATGACAGTATCATTCCAGACGCTGTACAGCCTTCCAATCAAACTTCGATGGATACTGCCAATGCAGTTACCGAATCAACGCTATCTGTGGCACCATCAGAAGCGCCCAACCTTCAGCATAAAGGCTCTCCCGCACCGGTCTCTATGGTCGATGATATGTCGTCGAGGGCCTCCAGACTCGAGTACAAGCCTACATTGCCTGCTCCCTCAGGGCCTCCACCACGACCAGATATGAGCCGAACCCCATCTCTGGGCCTTACCAACGGACGTGCGCCGCATAATCTTCCTAGCAAGCCAGAACCATCTCAAAACAGACCGGGCGACCATCGTATGCTTCCCAGGACCGGTGAGCGCCTCCCGCATGATCATCCGCGAGAGCCTCGCTACCCTGAGCGTGTCGAGCCTAGAGATATTCTACGAGACCGAGGACTTGAGCGCTCAGCATCTGGCCCGTATGCTCATGGCGCTGAACGACCGCAGGCGATGGAGAGAGACCGCATGGACCAACGTTGGAACAATGCTGGGACTTCACAAGGCCGCTCCAGTGTTGATGATCGTCACAACGGATCACACGGGCGAGATTCGAGGTACTCAGCGCGCGACGATAGACAAGAACGACCGCCAGATGATAGACAATTCTCCGAATCGCACCAAAGCCGCCGAGACGTTGATGCTACACCGCAGCAACCAAGAGACGTGGTGATGCCTCCGCCGAGATCCAATATATCCCAACATCCCATCAACCCTGAGAGGGCCGCTCTTATACAGGGTGGCTCAACCCAGGATAGAGGTCAGCCGAGTAGCATGCATCCGGATCGCCGGCCTGATACTTCACGTTACGATGATCCCCTACGTTCTGAGCGTACGTCTCGGGCCCCTTCTCCGGCACGAGGTGATGATCGTCACCCTTCTCGTTATGATGGCCGGCGTGAAGACCCTCCATCAATGCATGGGCGCCGTCCTACTGATGACATAACACGTCCAAGATTCGATGAGCCCCACGCTCCGACAGGTCCAAGAACAGGTCGGCCAGCGAGCACTGGTGCGGGCTCATTCAATTCGAACGACCGCTTTAGGGAATCCATGAAACCCTCAGCCGTTGCACCACCGATTGATCCAAATCACGGCCGACTGAGTCACGAGTCAAGCTTCCCTAATAGGCAAGGTGAATCGCAATACGGCCGGCTCAATTCAGACAGCGATATTCCATCTGGTCCACGCATGCCTAATGGGAATCACTCGACACCAGGACATGGTGGTCGGAACGTCAGTGCGCCTCAGCCTCGGCTTAATACCCAGGTGGCCGGTCAAAACCAAGGACCTCCCACCCCTGTTCATGACAGGCAAGCACCAAGCGGTCCATCCATGAGAGGATCGCCTCGAAAACCACCGCCCTTCTCGCAGCATCCTGTGAATACCTCCGCGCCTCCAACACCGGTGACTCAGAGTCCTGATACGGGCAGCATCCACCCAGATCGATTGAGAGCGCTGCAAGGTGCAGGAGCTGTGACGACAGAGGATCTACCCCAAAACAGGGGAGGGCAACGGCAAGGCCCCTATCCAGTGGCAATGCCACCCAGAGGGCCCATGAATAATCAGCTACCCAGTCCTGTTGGGCCACCAGCAAACCATCGCGGACCACCAACGGGCCCAGCGATGCCTAACGATAGAAGTGGCAGAGACAAGCGTACCTTGACTGGTATACAGACTGTGCTTCAACAAGCATCAGGATCTACAGTACCAGAGAGATCTGGTCAAGGTGCAAGCATCAGAGGCAGGGGCGGTCGAGCGAATAACGCTAACGGACCTTCACCTGGGAATTCTGCTCCGCCCACCCCGAGTTTTCCAAGACCAGATCAGCCGCTTCGGGAAGATCTGTTCGCAGGGGGTCTCAATGGAACAATGGGTTCTCAGCAACCTGAAGACGATGCTCCGTATGGTAGGGGTGGCAGAAGGGGTGGTCCTAGGGATGGCCCAAGGGATGGAGACCGACGGAATGGGAGCCATCGAAGTCATTCAGCTGGGAAAGACAGATCAACTGGAGCGCCTCCTCGAATGCGAGAGGACGAGATGCTACAAGGCAGAGACGGGCCAAGGGATCGCCCAAGAGGCAACGAAGGCCCACCAAATAGAGACACTAGAGGTGGCTCAGGACAATTAGAAGTCAATGTTCGAGGCGGTGGGGGGCCCCCTGAGCGAGACTTACGCGACAGAGGACCACCACGAGACACAAGACGCCCTGGAAGAGACGACGGGCAATTCCGCGATCGCCGTGGCGAGCCTGACGTGCGAGACGGTCCTGATCGACGGGACGATAGGGATCGAAGAGATGGGGGCGGAAGTGGAAGGAAGAGGGGTAGAGGTGGTGATGAAGGGCAGGGAGAGCGGAATTTCTCGGACAGTAAGCGACCTAGAAGGTGAAGTCTGGGAAGTTGTAATATATCGGCATTGAGGGCGTTGTACTTTTTTGCATGAAGGGCATTGAAAGCGAGTATGCAAGGCGCTCTGAGCATCTGCGGAATCGTAGAAGCTGGTGTTATCTATCTATTGTTCTAAAAGGACCAAATCACTTGATTCGTTCGTTTTATATCTAGCGAGAAAATAGACGTTCTGGACTAGTGACTCCGGGAATTACGATATGTGGTGATGGAACATGGGGCTGGAATCTTGCCTGGCTTTGAGGCAATTCCTTTCCACGATCAATGCAAGCTTGAATTACACTTCTCCTCCTCTGTTTCTTAAGAATTTAAGGCGAGGAGCAATGAGAGCAACAAAAATGCTATGGACAATTTTCCAAAAGGTCACATTCAGTCTCCAGTCTAAAACGGCTAATTGATTTACTCTTCCTCCTCGTCGTACTGTACGCGTTGCGGCCTAATTAAGAACAAAACAAGAAGGAAAAAGCATCGAAGAAATTAGTCCGACTCATCGACCACTAAGATCGTAGATTATCTTTTCCCATCATACCCAAATCAACTCAAAGCAATGGATCCCCTGTTTAGTAACAGCGTAATCCTCACCCAATTGCCCCAAATATCAGGAAACCTCTTACCGTGCGTATTTCTATTTAATACAACCTGCATGCAGCCATTAGCCCGTGAACCCAATGGAATCATGATGAAAACCCAGGCTTGAAATGGCGTTTGCTTAAGAATGTCAGCGCTTGCTCGAAATACGGCACGTCCATTAACCCTTTCCGCTGCTGGACTTTTCAGTCGAGACCGAGACCAGGACGAGGCCAATTTCCTTGGCATACAGTCCATAGTCTCCAGAGTCCTCTAGACGTCTCGATTATGCCAGATCCCGTTCTTGGGGCAGATAGTTCAAAGTATTTTGGGAGCGTCGAGAAAGGCAGCCAAGAAGATCAATACTCTTAGGCCAAGTGTGGACCACGTAGTCCAAGATAAATGAGTCAGCTCTTTCGTAAAGATTCATGACTGTACCTCTAGCATATTAAGTAGACAGTAACAGAATAGAAGAAAAGTACCAGAGCTTCGTGACACTGGACAAATCCCACGCTGCGTTTTTCGATATGACTGTGAACGGCATTCGTCATCTTGCCCTCTATACGTGACGCCTTTGTGAGACCAATGCTGTGATTATCAGCAATAATGGAGAAAGAGGTAATGGCAAAGTTAGAAGGGCTCGAATGGGTGGGTCGTCAGCCCTATGAACTTAGCGGGCTCCACCCGTCCCCAAAATCTTTCCCATCGAATTCTTTGCTTTTCCCTCGTTGAACTTTGACATATCTGCCACTTTTCTGACCCACTGCAACTGCAGTTGCGTTATTTGAAGCAGCTCTGATCTACGTATATTCATCCGCACATTTTGAAACCCAATTGAAAGCCTCTTTTTCTCTCATCGACAATCGCTCAACGCCTCTGTCACCCCACATAGCGAGTGCTAGAGCACTGTCGCGCTTATGCGTTGTTCGCACACCGTCTATACTTCTCAGGATTACATTTCTGGTATAAGTCCACAAGAGCCATGACACAGATACGACCTCTCTGACAACCCATATATAGACCACCTCTGGAAAGCCTCAGCGATTTAAGACTTACGCATCTGCACGAATACTACATACATACCAAAAATCCTCGAGAATGTTGACTCAGCTTTTGCAGAAGCCTACAGTGGGGCTTTCGACCGTGACCAGGAGGCCAGGATTCCAAGTACTCCAGAAACGAGCCTTTGCCAATGTCGAAGGCAATACGCCTCGACAGATGCCAATTTCCAAGCCAAGGCAAACTCGTGTGTCTCATGACACAGCCAACCTCACAATCCGAGTATGTAATCCCACATGGGCACATGGCGAGAGATGCTAACAGATTTTGTAGGGTGGACCTATGTTTACCGGCAAATCCTTCGGTGCTAAATCAAATGTATCCGGCGAGGCTGTCTTCACGACTTCCCTAGTGGGCTACCCAGAGTCACTCACGGACCCCTCATAGTAATATTGGCATATTTGTCTTCGAAAGTACTTGCTAAATAATTGTTTAGCCGTGGGCAAATATTGGTCTTCACTCAACCACTCATTGGGAATTATGTACGTTTGACGTCTGGAATTGTATATCCTGGGACATACACCGGCTGACGGAAGTAGGGGGTTCCATCATCAGCTCGTGATGAGAACGGCTTGCTGCGCTACTTCGAGGTAAATACGCCGATCAATCAATCTGTAACGTATCAGAGGATATTTATACTAACTACTTCTCTGGAGTAAAAGTCTCCCAATATTCAAGCTTCAGGCGTGGTCGTTGCCGACGTATCGGAGCAGTATAGTCATTGGACAGCGGTTGAAAGTCTTTCGGAGTGGTGCGCCCGAGAGGGTGAGTACCTTGTTCACTCCTAATCCCCTTAACTCTGTCACAGGGGCTCGAGACATACATTGGAGGTGTGGGGACGGCTTTGCGTCTACAATCATACTACCCTTGCATTTCTAGAGCGGCGACGTTGACGCAGACATTATCACAGGAGTGCCTGCCATTTCAGGGGTTGATACCCGCGCTATAGTCACGTATCTTCGTGAGCAAGGTGAGCCATTGAAGGGGTAGACAATGAGGGCTGTTGTTGACGAGAGATTCAGGGAGCTCTCTTGCTAAGATTACCGTCGGAGAAGAATATGACGAAGAACAGGACGAGGTACGTTGATTAAGAAGGCTTCTGCTTAAATAGTTGTGCAAGAATCCAAACGTCATACCCATTTTGCAACGCGACTACTGACTTGGGGTTGAAATTTAGGCCTTCGTCGACCCAGAGCAAATCAATCTGGTAAGACTCTCCTATCCCTTTCGGGTCGATGATAACTTATCAGCTCTTAGGTTAGGCAGGTCTCGACCAAGAGCCCCTTCCACGTATCCTCCAGCACTGGGGACAAGCATGTAGCCGTAATCGGTATGTATTTCAGACTAATTTCTCCCCCTAAGTACCCCTTTCTGGCGCTTGCGAGCTTGAAGAGACTCAAGTTGCATAGATAACAGACTCTCGCTGATACATAGCACTGATTAGATTGTGGCGTTAAGGAGAACATTCTCAGATCCTTGGTGGGCAGAGGGTGCTCGGTTACATGCCTTCCTTATGACTATCCAATCCAGAAGGTAGCTCATCACTTTGATGGCGTCTTCATTTCAAATGGTCCTGGCGACCCTACTCACTGGTAAGCCGTGTGATGCGGTGCAGTTTTCGAGTTCAGGAAGGCATGAATTGTACTAATAATATTTGACAGCCAAGAAACGGTCATTGCACTTCGAGAACTCATGAACTCAAGCCAAATTCCCATCATGGGTATCTGTCTTGGTCATCAGCTGTAAGACAAACTTCAGGGTTCTCATCCTTTACTCTTGCTACTGTTGTTTTCAAAACCTCTGCCAGATCATTAAACCCAATTTGTGCTCTAACCGGGAAGACGCTAAATTCAGTCTGCTAGTGTTGCTCTCGCAGTCGGCGCCAAAACCATAAAACTGAAATGTAAGTCATCAATTCTTGCTACATCTTCCCTTATGTACACTTCAATGCTCCTCGGACCGCTCCAGAGCTATTGGCTTCTCCAATGAATATCCACCAGGGAATGCTGACACCGAATTTGTAAAGATGGCAACAGGGCGCATAACATTCCGGCTCTTGACCTGACCACAGGACGTTGTCATATCAGTAAGGCTATTTGATCCTACTACGCCTCACGATGACTGACCATCTTTCAGCCAGCCAAAACCACGGGTACGCCGTGGACGTCCAAACTTTACCCAACGACTTCAAAGAGTATTTTGTGAATCTGAACGACTCCAGCAGTAAGGCATCGCAATAAACCGATTCCGAGAGGAGAAAGCTAACCCATCTAATTGTGCCAGACGAAGGCATCATTCATAAGTCCCGACCAATCTTCAGCACCCAATTTCACCCTGAAGCGCGGGGTGGCCCCTTGGATTCTTCCTATCTATTTGACACCTATCTTGAAAGCGTAGCAAGATACAAGAACACCCAGGCCGCATTCCAGCCGAACAGGGACAACAGGCCAAGCCCGTTGCTGAAAGATCTCCTTGGGAAGGAGAGAGTCGGGGTTGTGCCGACCTTGGGAATGGAGAACATGGCAAGAGCGAACGGTGTGAAGGCTTCAACTGCGGCGAGTGCAGCGTAGGAAATGTGTGAAGGCACCGTAGGTATCATGATCATGATTTACGGGCCTGTCTTGGTTACAGTCGAGGTACAGATGCTCTCGTTTCTGAAAGAAGAACTCTGCTTGGGATACTGTGAAATATTCCGTATGAGATGACAAACATGCAGAAAACATGCATCTATATGTCGGATATTTTGATACTGTTAAAAGCTAGAGAAATATTGAGACGTCTAAACGTGAACAATATGACAGCCTCAGCTTTGATGGGTTCCATATCTTCAATCGAGGACAGCGCCAAGTCCATACATGTGAGGACCGATCATCTCCCCTCTCCCTCCATTGCAACTGCCCTCCCGCACAATCCCCTCTTGCCTCCCATCCTTCAACAACTTATCCTAGAATTTCCACTCTTGAAAACTCCGCAGTCATTATGCCACCGATACCACCTCTCTTCACCCTCCCCATCCACCCTAGTGGTCGCGTGACCTGTACCCAACCCGCCGAAAGGATCTACCTACTCAGCTTCGAATCCCCACCCGACAATCGCATCACCCCTTCCTTTTGTGCTACTTTCATACTCGCGCTCGATATCCTAGATCACAGACTGCCTAAGGGTGTGGTTGTGACCACATCCAGTATAGCAAAGTTCTACAGCAATGGCTTGGACTACCAAAGCGCCATCAAGTCGCCCACCTTTTTCTCCGAGAGCCTGTATCCGCTTTGGCGGAGGCTATTGACGTAAGTCGCTCCTTTGCATCCAGTGTCTGTGGGGAGGATTCGGCTAATTGAATGTGACTTGTTTATATAGCTACCCCATGCCGACCATAGCCCTCTTGCCTGGTCATGCCTTTGCTGCTGGCTTCATGACAGCCATGATGCATGACTATCGCCACATGAATCCTCACCGTGGCTTCCTCTGTCTTAACGAGCTTGACTTCGGCGCTCCCTTGCAGCCCCCAATGGCGTCCATCTTCCGCCAAAAAGTACCGAACCCCAACACCTTCCGGACAATGGTTCTAGAGTCGAAAAGATACGGTGCTTTAGAAGGGCTTAAGGAGGGCTTCCTCGATGGGCTGGGAGGGATGCCAGAGGTGATCACTTTCGTCCAAGAGCTGGGTCTGCTTGACAAGGCCAAGAGTGGGGTTTATGGGAGGCTGAAGGCGGAGATGTGGGGCGAGACTGTCAGACTACTGGACGGGTTTGAGGCGGCGAAGAAAGAGGCTGCACTAGAGGCTACGGCTCACAACAACCGACAGCTTGAGGAAAAGAGGGGAGTTGAGGAGTGGGAGAAAGGGATTGGTGCTGGCAAGCCGAAGCTATGACACTGAGCGTACCTCAGATTGCAGCCAACGAAGCGGACGACGTTATAAACCATCCGAGGAAAACAGCGGCTTGAGGAGATATGGAAAGACAATCGGTTTCCTACGGGCTGCCTTTCCTGATATGAGGGATTTGAAAGAAGGTCTATATTTCTCAAATGTTTCGGAGTTGCCCACATTCGGCGCTCAGGCACTAAAGATACCATTGTGCTCCGGGCATCGAAACACCAAGCGAATCTTCAGCAAGTTTCGGCCTCTGCAACGAGAGCCCTTGAGCTGCCAAGCCACCTGACGTGCACAAGCGGCCCTCTACCAGGACAGGCTAAAGCATTACAAATGACCATTGAGTCACGGCAGCCTGCAAACCACCAGACAATCGTTGATGATTGCTGATCAGCCACCGATCTCGCATACAAAGCAAACAATTGTTCAGCTTTGTCAAACCAACCTTCCTACCACCACCCATTTACTCTACATAACCCAAAGCATACTCGGACATGGCATCCACCACCTCGCCGTCCAAAGCGGGATCTCCGTCTTCGTACACCACCCTTGAACTACATACCCCTGACACCCTACTCACTTCTCCACACCTCCCCGCCCTCTAATGTCTCATCAACTACACCTTCGACTGCGCCCACAACAGCGGTAGCCGATCCCTCCTCCCACACTCCGAAACCGCACGTCTCGCAACCTACGAGCAACTAGGCGAAGAGGTCGGCCCAGATGGTTTCATACTAACAATGCTGCAGCAGCCCACCGCTCAAGAAACACAGAGTGAAAAGGAAGGCAAGCAGACGGGTTGGGGAAAATTTTGTTCACCTGGCGGACAGCGAGTCATTGGCACAGCGAGTGCGAAACCATACACAGTTGCAAAAACGGACGGCAAGGAACCAACAGATGGTGTGCATCTGCTCTTCAAACGTGTCCCAGCGCCTCAGACAGATGTGGATGATGGGACCCCGCAATGGGAGTGCCTATCTATGGTTGTCGATCCCACGCTCCAAGGCCGAGGACTCGCTACCCAGCTGATGAATCTGACAGTCGACGAGATCAAACGCCGGTGTGGATCTGGGTTGCGAGATCCGAGTGCGACGAGGGACATGAGCGAAGCAAAGGCTTCGGACGGGACGAATGATGAAAAGAAGAAAGAACTCATGCTGCCGCTTTCCACATTGAAAGATTTGAACGAGGGGTATTATGCGAAGAGAGGGTGGACTGCCACGGCGACGAAGGAGTTTCCGAAGGGGACGAGGGGAAGTCGAGATGGGTTTCGGATTATGGAGATGTTTAAGAGGGTGGAGTTGTAGGTGCGAGGGGATTGTGGAGGGCTATAACGAAGTGATGATTATGAGTTTGGAGGGAGGGTAAAGATAGGAGTCTACCTACTCTTGGTCTGTCTTGGAATTCTGGTTTGGTAACGCATAACGTATAGCGTGGACAATAACAAATTAGAACAGCTTACGTGGAATGAGTGGGAGTTATTACCTTCTTGTCACTGTTTTCGAGATTTGCAGTCATATAATCATGTATGGATGAGGTGGGGCTGTGAGATGGTAAAGTTGAGATATAATTTCGTTCGCAGCTACAATCCGTATAGACATTATCTGAGAATTTTATATTATGTACCTCGAACTCATTCCCAAGCGCCTCCTCAATGGAGCACACTGTATGTGTCATTTATCAATCCACACGCATGCGCTTCATGAAAATCATAACTCAAACAGGGGTATTATGGGTGAAAGATGGAAAATGAACCGCAAATCAACCGAGCCCTACCTCCTCACCTCGCAGCAACAGCAGACCTCCTCCCACCCTCCGCCACCCTCGCCTCCTTTCCGCCAAACATCCTCCCCACCCTCCCCTTCAATCCCCCTTTCCTCTCCCATTCCCCCGGCCCCTTCTTCGTCGGACTCAAGCCCTCCAACAGCGTGACACTCGGCGTCGTCACCTCCTGAACTGACATTGCCCCCTTATTCACATCCATCGGTCTCGGGTACACCCCCATTTCAACCTCTTTCTGATAGCTGGGTCCACGGATCATAGGCGGTGGCTTATTGGAGTGGGAGCCGGCGGTAGACTCGGAGCCGCGGCGAATTTTGGGAGACTTCAGGGGGATCGAGTAGCGGGCGGAGTGGCGGGAATGAGAGCGGCGGGGGAGCGAGTTGGAGGAATCTTTGCGGAGGGCGGCGGTTTCTGCGGGGTGGGTGGAGGAGTCGCGGCGGGTTTGGGAGTTGGAGGGTTGGCGGGCGGGTTCTTGCATTATTTTGGATTCGCGGTAGCGGTGGAGGGTGCGATCCATGCTTTCATTACGGAGGATGGGGTTGGAGATGGATTCCTTTTTGACGTGGCGGTTCGATTGTTGGGGATCTTGTTGGGGGTCGTGGGCTGCGTCTGGTCTTTTGCTCTTCTCTTTCTTGCGGCCTCGTGCGCCTGCTTTCATGAGTTGGCCGATATGGGTTTTCGTTTCCTTGTATTGGTCCAGGCCTGGGAGAGCGGGTAGTGGGCGGTTGAGGTTGGGTTCGCCGTTCTTTCGTAGTTTGGAGGGTTCGTCTTGGTCTGGACGAGTGCTTCGAAAAGAACTCCAGCTGCCTTTCCTTCTTAGTGCGCCTCCTCGCCACCAGCCAGTACTGTTCCTCCGACTCATACTGCTGCTTCGGCTCTCTGATCTCGAGAAACCCGACGCAGAAGAACGGCCAGAGCGCATGTTGTCCTGACTTGCGCGTGGTCTCATATAGTGGCTTATCCCACTCCTGATGCTTTCCGATATGCTACCGGCTCTGCTCATAGGTCTGTCATACACCGAATCGCCATCACTGCCCCATCTTCGAGACCTTTTGGACGCTTTACTACCAGGTCTTGCTGCGCGCCCACTACTGTTGTACTTTTCTTCGGCGCGTCTTAGAGCTTCTTTTTGCTCCTGCCATGCTCGCGCTTGGGCGCTAGAGTCTCCACTCCTGTACGAGTCGTCAGACGGTCTTCGCTGGAATGCATCCAAAGAGAGCTGTCTGTAATATGATGTTCTCTTGTCGTCTCCAGGTGTGATGACCGCAGAGGTCACAGCGGTCGAGGTTGGTCGGCCACGATTATCGTATTCGGTATTTGAGCGAGTGGTAGATTTACTCGAACCACCCGAAGGACCGTCGTAGTCCACGGTGGCTGCAGCGGACGTTTTCGGGCGCTCGTGAAGACTAGCACGAATGTGGTCCAAAACAGGTTCTTCTGCTTCTCTCTGCCTGGGTCGTGTATTTACAATGGTTGCATGAACTGGTGGAAGAAGCTCTAGTCTGGTTATGCTTCGGGTTTCTGAAGGTTGCCGTTGATACGAGTGATCGACTTCCTTTTGCTTCCCTTTTGCCTTGGTTGAAATCTTTGTATGAGTTGGTTCAAGCGGTTCCATAGCCGGGTTGTGAGTTTCTGGTGCTTTTCGACGACTCATGGGGCTTTCGAACGAAGCGGCATGTTTGGGAATGTACACTGGAGGTTTCGGTTTGGGCCCAGAGGATGGGACATCTTCTGGTGGGCGGCGTGTGGAGTATCGACGAGGTTGCTGTTTCTGGGGCTGTTCTTTGACAATTCCTCCGCAATTGCCCATTCGAAGTTCCGCCTGCCGTTCTATAACCTTCCTTCGCTGTGGTTCGGCTTCTCGAGCAATAGCTCTTCGCGCTTCGGCCTCCACTTGACGAGCATACTCTTTCTGTGCCTTTTCCTTCGCTCGCTGCTCAGAGCGAGTCATGCCTTTCTGCTGTTTGGCCTCCACCATCAGTAACTTCGCTTCGGCCGCACGAGCCTGGGCTGCTTGAGCAGCACATTTTGCTTGCCTCTCCTCTTCGAACTTTCTCAGCATTTCCCGGTGATCTGGTTCTTCGTCGGGATCGGGAGGGTTCGTTTCGTTGACTATGACCGCACATGCTTGCCGCAGGTCAAATATGAGTTGAGGGTGTATGCTCGGACGCTCCATCTCGGATGGTGTAGGACTGTATGGTGGAGAAGTGTCAATATCGTATTCGTCGCCGGCCTCAATCGTTGGCGAAGTGGTTTTCTGTAGAGCGATTAGATCTCCTGCAAGACCCATGATACTGAGGTCGCTCTGCACAGAGGGGGAGAGACCGCAGAGGAACTACTGTACGAGACTCACAAGGCGCAGCGAGGCCAGCGAAAACTTGGGTTTCGTAATGCCCATTTTGAAGGGTGTGCTGGGGTTGCTGACACCGCGTTCACGTAGCACGAATCAAAAGCGGCCCCAACAGGTTGAAACGTCGCCGTGCCTGCAGTCAGGGTTGGAGGATGGGGCAAAGTCCAAAGTCGCAACGGTTAATATTGGGGGCCGATAAAGAAGATCGAGTTTGTCGACTCGGGATATGTCTGCTCTCAAGTCATGATGCAGCGAAGGAATGAAGGGAAAATGCGAGTAGTAGACTGAGCAGTCGCGACTTTGCACTTTGCTAGATAGGCGGAGGGAGGGGCGACCAAAGAGGATTCTGCCCAGACAGCAGAAATCTGCCTACCCCAGGGCTAGTCAATAATCACCAACAGATTGAATAGTTCTAAGTAGTAGCGATGAATGAACTTGCTTCCTAAATTTGCCATCGACGATGCCCACGCCGACTACTGGAATTCTTCTCCCCCCAATCTCAGCCAGTGCCACTGCGCCGAGACGAGACGCCAAACCCACCACCAAGGCCACCAGTGGTTCGTGCGCTTTTTGGCCTCAATCTTAATCGGGATTTAGAGCGTGCGTCGGCCTGTCCCGGCCGACCTGTACGAAATCAGACACCGTCACGTGATTGGCGGCATTGGGAGATCTCGACGGTGCGATCTGCATACTGCCAATTTTCCTTTCATCTCGTCTCTCGTGCATTTTCAAATTCTTGTGCCGAAAATCCCGTCCGTAACCAATGATCAAGTGATGCCTGCGTAGATATCCTTCTGTCGGAAGACAGGCTAGAAGAATTGATCAATGCTGAAATGAAAGCTGTGCTGGTGATATCTTCTCCCATGCTTTGACCCTCCATTCTTTCCACACCAAGGTCAGCTAGATTTGGTGAGCAAGGGCCTCTGGGGGGCATCACTCCGCGCAACAACAAATGTTCTCATAGATTCAGAAAGTCGAGCCAGAAAATCGTGTTGCTTCCTGCTGATTCGATCTTGAACGGGCATGATCGCCTTTATCAACATATCTAGTCAGCCGGATTCCCCTTTTCGAGAATGGCAGAAGACTCACCGTCCTCGAAAGGGCGGATGATTCTAGGGGGTGGTCTCGCAGCACTGGAATATACAGAATAGTTCACGGTGGCTCAGGTTATGAGGAAGAGAACCCTGTGGACACTGGATCTTGAGACCGTTGGCTTAATCGCTGTAGCGCAAGGTAGGCGAGGAGAACAGACGATCAGAATGAATTGCCATGGGCGTTCTTCTCCCAATCTGAATGCGTGTACTTGTTACAGCCCAAAAACTGAAATCAGAATCGAAGGGACTGCTTCTGAAGTCTTCGGATCCTTCTGTGATTGACTCGGACGAAGGAGCACACAGTCACATTTTGGAGAGCATGATGGAGAGATTGGCTCCGAAGGGAACCAAGGTTTTCGATGACATTGTGCTTTATTATGGATCAAGGAAAATACAATTAATGAGATCTAAACACAAAGGGGTGTACAATTTTGCCATGTCAAAATCAGTCGCTGTCTATCTTGATCTGCGATGTTCACGATGGACAGTACGTTCATGCCGTAAAAGGCCGTCGCGCCTTGGGAACCCTTACTCTGCATAGGGGCAATCCTGGTGAGAGCAATAGTATCGGTCTTGTCTAGCACCGGCGTGAACGCTGTTCATGTGACGCTTTAGATCAGGCCGCTTTGCGAAGATTCGCGGACAGAGCGGACAAGGCTTGTCTCGTATATGGGATTTCGCTTGTTTCCTGGAGGAGAAAGGTGGACGTTAGCATGGACGGTTTTGGGAAAAAGGGTTTAATAGACTGCAAGGGTACGTACTTGAGATCACAGCGTCTTGGGAAGGACTTCGGGCAATGTGGACAGATGAAAGTAGGTGTAAGCTCGGGACGGGAAGCACTATCCTCTGGTGGCGCCATCTCTTGAGGCCGGAAGCTTGGAGGATGCTGCAGGGAATTTGGCAATGTCGTCCGCCCTGAAAAATGGGGCTGTGCTGTGCCTTCTGGTAGGGGATGATGCTGCGCAAATGCTTGAGGAGATGCAGGGGTGCTTGCTGATAGGGTTGAGGGGCTGCCTGAGGATGTCTCGGAATTCCATCCATGCGGAAGGAATGGTGACCTTGGGTTCTCTGCCGGGATTGGAGACTGCGCAAGAGAAGGTAGAGTAGGGTTCACTTCCTCAAGACTGGCCGATGGATCCACATACATTTGCATCGGGTTGATGGTACCATGCTGTCTAGGACTGACAGGTTGACCCAAAGGTAGATCTACAGGCCGATTGAGCCCACTAGCCTGTGAACCCAAGGGCTCAGCGAAGGCTTGGATAGAACCGTCGCTCATGAGATCTGATACCCATTTTTCGTAGTCGTCGGGGTTGAAATTGGCCGGGATTGGATTCGTGAGCGTCCGTGAATTATTGCCAGGATGGCGGTACCCATGCTGCTATGAGAAGTCAATATCTGCTACCTTGCTCTGACAAGGCGGGTGATTTACCTGTACAGGGTCCGTCTGAAAACCAAGGGCACTTGAAGAAGCAGGAAGCAGATTGAGAGGCCTTGATAAAAAGGAAAAGTCGGGATCAAAGTCCGAGTTGGAATTCAGCGCTGAAGAGGGCGACTGGAAGCTAAATTTTCCATCTCCTGGCGGCAGGACCTCAGTCTTAGACGAGGCAGCCCCTGAGTCGTATGGATTGAGCCCCACAGAAGCTGATGAAAAAGAAGAGCCGTAAACATTGACTGGAACGAAGTGCTATGCCAGATGGTAATTCTGTTGAGCTGGGAGACTGGCAAACCGATCTCCTTGCACTGGGATATCAGCCTCGGTGAAGCATCCCTCCAGACCGATCCCATCGAGCCTCGCCGCCGGTTTGGACGGAAAATATTGTTGATTTAGGCGACGGGAAGACTGATGAGTCTGATATCCTTGCGTCGGGACATCAACCTCAGTGGGGATAGCCTCTGAACGGCTGTTATGGAGCTGCAGAAATCCGACTGCTCACGAGTACGTGATGGATTACTCCCTTCGCGCAACTTAAGAAATTGACGGATAATCTCCAACAGGAGCGGTGCGTCCTGGGATTTTGCAATCAGATTACGAATATCGATTATCAATTGCGATTCTCTCTCGAAGGGAGGTGTGCCTTCAGTGTTTCCAATCAGATTGAGGAGACTGATCAGAGCCTCGTCCAAACTTTGAAGGGCTTCTGATATAGATCTCGCACCGCCAGACTCGACGGCATTTGTTAAAATAGCACCTTGGATTGCGTGAAGAAGCCTTATCAAGCCCTCGACCATGCCTGCGACACTCCCCAGAATTTCCATCTCGCTGGCAAGCTCTGATTCGTATCCAATTGACAACAAATGGGAGCAATTGAAGCAGATCAAGCACGGTGATCGCGGTTGCTCAGAAGTTGATTCATATCTGCGTGAATGGTAAGAGAACAGAAAAGCTTTCGGGGGATTTGGGCCGCAAGTTAATACTTTATAGGTCGGTGCTGGATGCCCCCGTATTGCGTATTGGAGGCCGCAATGCTTGGCGTCGCTAGCGCCGTTATGGTAGCGCTATGGAGGCCTCCCTTCAGACTGCTCGTCTCAGCGAATCCGACATAGCAGCCCCTCGTATCGAAGTATCAAGCCTCGCGCTGAGCCCGCTTTGACTGGCCCCCGGGCCAATGAGGCTCTCTGGCGCAGTGGAACAGGATTTTTGTCCGGGGCTGCACTGTTCTGCATTGAGATGACACTGCGTACTTCAGCGAAAATCTTTCCCTTCTTATGTCTTCTCAGAAACGCAATCACGCAATCAACTCTCGACCCCCTCCACTTCATACTCGTTACCCCATCCCCCGGACCTTTCCTAATTCCCTGACCCTGTTCCCCACACGGCACCAGTGACCTAGCACCACCGCCCATACACCCTTCTCCATCCCCGCCCATACCACCAACGCTGAACCGCGCGCTGGGCTGCTTGAGTGCTAGATCCTCGGCTATCGCGACCATTGGCTGAGGCGGGGATAGGGAGGGGATGTGGCTCAGTCAAAGGGTAATTGGGGGAAAAGGGGCTAGCTAGCATTTGGATAGCAGGAGCGGAAGTGTAGTGGATTGAGCTGGTATATTGTGGCAATTCTCGTAGTGGAAAGTGAGATAATTAAAAATGTTCGGGAGAGGAAGGGAGAAGGACAACTGACTCGGCTGTTTGCATTCTCAATTGCTGGAAGGGCAAAAGTCTCTTCTGAAGGATGGAAAAATGGACAAACTATCGTTGATGCGTTGCAATATGAGATGTTTACACCCGTTATACCTTTCCTCCACTAACGTCAACGACCTTCCTCACTCCAAGCCCCTCCAACCCCACCGCCTCCCTCTCCTCCTCATTCGTCGTGCCCCCTTTTGCAAACGTATAATTTGCTGTTGTCGGCCAGTCCCCCTGCAACCTCTGCCATTTCTTCGAATCCTCGCTCTTCTGTCTCGAGGCCTCATCGCTCTTGTAGGAGGATGGGCGGAGGATGCCTTGCAAGGCGGACGTTACCCTGCGGACGGGCTTAAAGATCACGATATCGACGAAGGGGAGCATGGTTGGGAGACAGGCGCAGATAACGCCGACGGATGATTCGATACTGCCCCAGATGGTTCCGTTGGTTACGTCCCCTGGGGTTTCAGTGTTATTGAGTACGCCTTTAAGTGAGGGGTGACTTGAGCAGTGGTTGGCTTACAAGTGACGTCCTTGGAATGCGGCGCAGCTACAATGGCTGCTACAGATCAGCGCCTTTGGATTTTGCCATCGTCTGATGTTCTTCGTGCCCGTTACATACCCTTTCGGCCCGTGGCGCATGCGCCCGTTCGCAATTGCGAAAGAGACGGTGCGCGGCCAAGCCAAAGGCTAGTCGGGGTTCCCAGCCGTTGGCATTAAATTGGCATTGATCGATGGAAACACAACAAAACGCTGCAAAGTCCAGTTCACCACATGAGGCCATCTGCTGCGGGGAGTGGGCCAAGGGATGCAATCGAGGTGATCCGAACAAACCACAGTTTCCAGCAGTCACGGTCTTCATCGCAAGCTCACTGCGCACTGTATCCGCCATCAACGGCCAATGGCACTCCAGTGATCCATTTGGCATCGTTGCTGGCCAAGAATACCGCTGGTCCGGCGAAGTCGTCGACTTGGCCTAACCCGCGGAGAGGGTGCATGGCTGCGAGAGCTTCTGACTGGTCCCTCATGTACTCGAAAGCTTTCGCCAACACCGCCATATTTGTATCTGTAGTATTACAGTGAGATTAGAGTTCTGGGGCGGGCAAAAGGACCATCATAGCAAGTAGAGGGCTCACATCCTGGACATATTGCATTACAGTGGATTCGGTGCTTAGCGTAATCAATAGCCACCTGTTTCGTCGTTGACACTATGGCGCCTTTCGATGCCGAGTATGGTGCTGGATTCCAACAATAGTATGGCTACAGGAGTCTGTGGTGTCGGCCAGGCTCACGGGTTGCTGCGCAGCCCACCAATCCAGTGATTGATGCTATGTTGACGATCCAACCCCGGTCTCCACTTGGGTGCGGTGCTTGTTTCAGCATTTGAGTGGTGGCATACTTTGAGCCCAAGAACACTGAGCGAGCATTGACCGCCATCACCGCGTCCCATGATTCCTCCGAAGTCTCGTGTATGATGGATGGTGGGGGAGCAATGCCGGCGTTATTAACCATGCTATAGCGGGCCTGTAAGCTATTACACGGCTGAAAGAGAAAGCAGTTATCGATCTGCCGTACACATCCAGTCGTCCGAAACGCTTCACTGCCTGTTCCACCACGGCCTCCATATCCTTGGCATTGCTCACATCGGTTTTGACAACGATGGACCTGTCCTGGCCCCCCTCTTTCTGCAACAGCTCGAGTGTAGTGGCCGTGGTCTCATGACTGATCTCGGGGCGGGCGTTGGGTGTCTGGTCTGCACAAACAACCTTTGCGCCTTCACGAATGTAGGCCGGTGCGATGGCGCGCCCGATGCCGGAGGACGAGCCTGTGATAATGGCAACTTTGTCGGCCAAACGACCGACAGAAGTTGTATGCGACGTGGTCGAGAGAGACATCGCAACTTGGTGTGGGCGCTGATTGCAGTGTGGAAAGCAGGGAGATGGGAAAGAGTACAGCGTCGTCGATGCATATGGATTTAGCCGCACGACCAGTCATGGCGAAGACGGCGCATCTTGGCAAGACAGTCTCGACATAGGCCTCCAGACGAATCCAATTGGACCAAAGCAGCGAATCCAATAAGGCAAGCAATGGCAATTGCCGGGTGCCCACCTGCTCATCGAAGGATCCTTGAGATTCCCTTTCGAGCCTTGGCAATTTAAGGCACGTGCCGTTGACCGGCGCGAACGGCTAGAATAGACTATCTACCTACACGCGCATTCAATGCCCCAGCTAAGACCGTGGCACTCTGGTCTAGACAAAGCTCCTGCTGGAAATCAGATCAGCGCTAATTGCACACCAACACCGGCACCTTTTCTATCTGACTTACGACACACCCTGCATCATCCGACGGGTCTAGCCACGTCGTTCGTCTGCCAGCTATCAGCTTGGCTCAGTATCGCTCTGAATAGAGGCTTATCTTCTTAGTCATTCGCCAACGGTGCTAGGTCCGGTAAAGACACTCCTTCAGGCATGCGATCAACCACGCTATCCTGTGCCCAACCAAGGCGTCATTTCGTCCGAGACGGACTCGGTTGACTTGCAGCTTCGGCGCGAAGGATCGAGCCATGGAGCTAGGGCCCGCTTCTTCAGGTATCATCCATGGAGCCAGAAGCCCCAAGCTCGCCAGGTCCGTTCCACTTTGCAAAAGTATATCTGTGCCACAGCCGAGCCTTCATCGCTTGGCGATATCATCAATATCATGCCAAAAATGAATACAGAGCCTTGCCACCAATTCGGTTTGGAGGACGATATATCAAACTTCCTGCAACGAACTGTGAGCCGCTGAGAAAACTCAGGTCGCGGGAGAACGATCACTATTTTACGAGATGTCGGACTACGTCAACCTGAATATCTCGCTGGCAGAGCTCAATCCCACCCTGATATCGACGCCAACTTCCCCAGCCGTCACCTATCAACAGATGCTTCTGTGGGCCGCGGGAATTGGTGTGGTCTCTCATCTAGGATACTTTATTCGTGGGGAGCATCATCTAGAGGCCCCAATCCTTTTCAGACTGTCCATTTTTGCCCCCATCTTGTTCACAATAATCGAAATCCGGCTTGGCCGAATTGGAATTCAAGATGCCATCTGGAATACTTTTATCATCGCGGTGTCCTACTACACGGCCCTGTTCACCAGCATGATCATTTATCGGGCGTTCTGTCATCTGTTGAATAGATTCCCTGGTCCAAGAATGGCAAAAAATGGGCGCTTTTCAGGAGGCCGATGTCCCAAGATCTGCGACTCTACGAGTATTGTAGTCATGAACTGTCAATCGTGCAATTTCCGCGGCCTTGACCTGTGACTTTCCATTGACCACTCGGCAGTCTCACACCTTTTCTGGTTCATTTTGTCCTTTAGCGGTATCAGAAGACTGAATGGGCTCGACAGTGACAGGCAAGCTGCCTTCATCATCCTCAGGCGTACCGCTCCTACAAGCCCAGGCATCTACGAATCTCAACGTCCCCCTGTGCCACATTCTGTTCATTAGTAGCAGCCTAATCGGTACCAGGGCGATGATGATGACAGGGAAGACTGGCGCCGCTTTGGTCAAAGTCACAATGAAGATGACGACTGTCACCATTATCTGTACCATGGTATACACATGGATACCCCAGTAGCCCGCGACTTCTTCCGGTAGTTTCGGTAGTTCAGAGGGTGGCGTCAGGAGGTAGAAGAACCGGTAGAGTATTGGGCTGGAAGGAAAACATCAGCCAAGGACTCAAAGATGGACAATTGGGACCTACTTGATTGCGAGGCTTTGCTCACCCATGAACATGAATAGCCCTGCCAGTACGCTCGTAGGCGTGAGACCGAGAACATGCTGAAAGGGCGGACTGATAAACAACAAAATGGCTCCAGCATGCATAAAAGCACTCCATCTTTGCTCGTACACTCGTTTGACTTCTCGGATCTCTATCTTCTCCTCTCCAGAGACAGTGGTCATGATGTCTTCTTCTTCACTATGTAGAAGGCTCTCTGAATGTAAAGGTGCTTGAGGGAGCAGGCCATTTGCCGGAGGAATGCCAAGGATGCCGCAGAGTGCTGTTGTCGTTCCGAGAAGGACAATATCCCATGCAAACCCCTTCGGCTTCCTTGTTCCGTATCGGTCGATAGTACAGATGATACTGCTAACTTCATGATCAAAGAAAAATAAAATGGTGATAATCAAGCCAGGAATTATAGCAGCGAACACCCAAGTGATTGGCAAATGCCAGAATTGGACAAAAAAGACCGAACGATCTGGGCTGCTCGGCTTGAAGGCATGACTGCTCACTTGCAAGGTCTGCTTGTCCAACGAAGCTAGCTCCCCCACGTACGGCATGCCTATGAAGATGATGATGCTAATTGCCGCCGCGTACTCCGCCAAGCCCATTCGAATGTATCTATGAAACAGAGGTTTCCAATTTTCTGCCGTCGAGAAGAAGATGGCAACCATCATGGTACCAATCGCTCCGATTACAGCGTACAGAAATGCTGCGAAGGAGAGGGCATCATGGGCGCGCTGCAGCTCTTGGACGGCTTTGTGGAAATAAATGATGCTGTTTAAGAGGGAAAAAATCTCAGTCGAGAAGGTTGTCACATACCCCATTGTCCAGTCATGAGCATTAAGAATAGCGAGGACATAATGCATCCATCCGGCATGGATAAGGGACCATGCCATGAAAGGGAGGAAAGGTATCTGGAAAGGTCATTTCGAGATCAACGACTCATGGATGAGACTCTTAACATACATCGAAAGAGTTGATGCACAGCGAATAGATGTTTTCGGCAAGAACACTGAAAGGTCCAGTGACACCAAGGATTGTGAGCGGTTGGATCGAAAACCTTGATTACTTGAAATGAGTTCGATGTCTTCGGGGGAAACTCGTAACAGCAGCACTTGATACAATGGCTTCATATGCCTTCATCTTCTACGAAGGTAAGAGATTTGATACACCTACAAACTAAAAATAACCCCACACAACCCCGTACTAAACACCACCTCAATCGTTCCCCATGACTTTCCAGTCAGCACATACAAATCACTCGCAAACGTAATCCCCGGCAGCAAATTCGTAAAGAAGACATAGACAGCCGAAGCCACAATCAGCTGATTAAAGACCGTCCAGTCCGAGACGTAGCGAGTGCGGAGATTCTTCAGATCCTGGCGGAGAAGGCGAAAGGGGCGGAGGGCTGGAGGGATATGCATTGCGGAAGGAAGCTGGTGGAGGGGGACGAGTATGCATTGTTGTAACGATTGCTACGAGAGGCAAAGGGATTATTGTAGCAGATTTTGACTTCGCCAGGATGGGTATTCACCATCGTGAATTGTAGCACGTTTCTCATTGGTCGGGGTACACATGCGGCGGGTAATCTGAGTCTTCACAACATCCGACAATGAACTCGAAAATCCTTGAAATAGGAATAGCGTGGATTCGTCCAAGGGCAGAGGCTGCTGACGCTTAGACGCGGCTGCCGTCGGCTAAAGCGCGGCGACAACTTCTATTCCTCCCGTCTTGACAACCCAAACTTAGAAGACACCATCATTTCAGAATTGAAGCTTGGTCGTTCATTGACGGAATGTGGGAAAAGTCGAGAGCTTTGCTCGCCTGAACCTTTCGGATGATGCGCCAAATATGAGGCCGCCACTATGCCTTGGGCCATCCCTGAGAAGCGTGTGCCTCCGTTGCAGGCCATCATCGCAGCTATATGGGCAGATTAGACCCATTGCAACTCATACATACAGTCATCATGCCTCCGCACTCTCAGTGTTACCTTCGAAGGTTGACAAGTCCTCGCCGGAATACAAAGACAATGCAGCGCAAATGGGCGAGGTCACGGCGCGGATGCAGGAGCTACACCAAAGGGTTGAGAGCGGAGGTTCAGCAAAAGCAAGGGAGAAACATATAGCGAGAGGGAAAATGCTGCCGAGGGAGTATGTCGTCTCGAAGTCGGCCGGGATAGGCTGACAGGGTCCTAAAACAGCCGCGTGACTGCTTTGATAGACGTTGGAAGCCCGTTCCTGGAGCTCTCGTCTCTTGCTGGTCAAGGTGTGTATTCTGGTGAAGACGTTCCAGCAGGTGGTATCATCACGGGTGTTGGAACTGTACAAGGCGTTCAATGCATGATTGTAGCCAATGATAGCACGTATGTCAAATCACATTTAGTTTCACAAACCACGGTTCACATGTGTATTAGGGTCAAGGGAGGCACATACTATCCAGTAACAGTAAAGAAGCATCTACGGGCACAAGCAATTGCTGAAGAAAATCGTATAGACCCCTCCAGGTACTCAGTCGCTGAAATACGCATAAGCTAAGATGCACAGGACTACCTTGCATCTACCTTGTCGACTCTGGTGGCGCCAATCTTCCCCATCAAGCAGATGTGTTCCCAGACCGTGATCACTTTGGACGTGTCTTCTACAATCAAGCTAGGAGTATGTCAAGTTTTCCTGTGGAGTGTTTAAGCTGACTGCTATAGTGAGCTCATTGGGAATCCCTCAAATATCAGTTGTCATGGGTCCTTGTACCGCTGGCGGAGCCTACGTCCCTGCCATGTCAGACGAATCGATCATCGTGGAAAACCAGGGTACAATATTCCTTGCAGGCCCGCCGTTGGTCAAGGCAGCAACCGGCGAGGTGGTCTCAGCGGAGGACTTAGGCGGCGGAAGACTCCATAGCTCAATCTCTGGCGTTACGGATTACCTCGCAGTGGATGATGCTCATGCCCTCGTACTCGCTCGAAGATCGATCAGTAATCTCAATTGGCCACGCTCAGGCAAGAAGCCGGAACCATTCAAAGAACCGTTATACGACCCCGAAGAACTTGCTGGCATCGTTGGAACCAATCTCCGCAAGCAAATCCCGGCTCATGAGATCATCGCTCGCATTGTCGATGGCAGCGAATTTGCGGAATTCAAGAAGGACTACGGTACCACGCTCGTGACTGGTTTCGCTCGGATCTATGGCCAACAGGTCGGTATACTGGCTAACAACGGCATTCTTTTCTCGGAATCCTCGCTCAAAGGGGCGCACTTCATACAGCTTTGTACCCAGCGCAGTATCCCACTAGTCTTTCTGCAGAACATCAGTGGCTTTATGGTGGGCGCCGAGGCAGAGAAAGGAGGCATAGCGAAGAATGGCGCCAAACTTGTCACCGCGGTCGCCTGTGCTGATGTGCCCAAATTTACAGTTGTGGTAGGGGCCAGTTCGGGTGCTGGTAATTATGGCATGTGGTAAGTCGATCCGAGAACTTGCGCTTTGTACATGCTCAATATGACAGTGGCCGAGCCTACTCCCCGCGGTTCCTTTGGATGTGGCCAAACGCCAAAATCGGCGTCATGGGCTCGCAGCAGCTCTCCTCCGTGATGGAAGCCGTAGGTAAGACGGTCGATCCAGAATTGAAAGACCGTATTGAGCGCGAGAGTGATGCTGTATTCTCTTCTGCAAGGCTGTGGGATGATGGCATCATACCACCGGCACATACGAGGCGGGTGTTGGGGTTGGGGCTCAGAGCTGCGCTCTCCTCTACAGATAGTGGGATAGATATGGAGAAAACCAGATTTGGGGTCTTCAGGATGTAGATGGCATGCATACAATCATTTCCTCTGCTCATCAGGGCGCCAAAAAGAAAGTGGTTGCTCGAGCTCAGGATCAAACTGAGGTCTCCAGATTTTCCACGATGAGCGGAACGAGGTTTCAGAACATTATGAAAAAGTCTACTATTTCAAGACATTGTGAAAAAGTCGACCCTCACATGGATCTGGCGTGCTACCACTGCACCACTCGAGCTCCTTACATGCAGGAATAGGTCTTATTCCCATACATATCTTCTCAAAATTTTACCAGCTAGCCAGTCTTTCATATTCTTCACTACCCACGAACTCGTACCTATCTAACCTAGACCCCCCCTAGTATCTGTAGTGGGTGGAAGTCGACCATAGCACACATGACATCTATCTTACTTATCCCGTTTCCTGCTAAAGTGGCGGCAAATAGCCCCCTTCCTTTAAGGTACATTTCAGGGCGCGGCCGCTGACATTAGCTCGAACAGGGAGATTGCTACAGGGGCCAGAGGGTATCTCATGGGCCTGCCTGTGGTCTTAGTAAATGGAAGTTAGGGGAGGGGACCCCTGAATTGTCTCGCCTAGCGGGAATCAGGATATACAAGTACCAACTCTATATATTACTTCCTTCTATACCTTCACCTCCAAAGAATCAGGAGCAATTTTAGTCATGAATCCGTAGACGAGTTGCATCCTTTGGCTTTGATTATAGACTAACCGGCTTCTAGCAAGACGTACACCATCAGAAATCGAAGGAACAATGTCACCTCCGGATAGGAGCTGTCTCTCCTCCCCAAGCATCTTCTGACAGGCAGATAATTCCTCAAAGCTGAGAGCAGACGTTGATCAAACGATGTTCGCGACAACCTTCCCTTCTCGTAGCGGAAGATTCCTGTCGACCTGTTACCCCCTAATCTCTGTACCCCTCCTTCCGACGCTCTCGGTCAATCGTTTCTTCCTGCTACGGATTTCTCTCCTATTTCCTTCCTTGGGGTCGAATGTGACACCCACGACTTCCACTGAATGGGTCGTCGGGTACTGAGAGGGTTTTGCAATGGGCGCAAGGCCAGGAACCATAAGAGGGCGTGGGTACCGAGCCGCTATCTCATTCTATAACGATTCATGTTAATGATCTGGATCTGTATGAGAGGATAGCTGCTTGTCAAAGGTGCTGATAGCCTGATACAAATCGTGTGCAGCTAGCTTTGAGCGGAAGGAGAGAGTTAACGAGATTTATTCTGTGTGTACCTCCGAGGCACCTCTAGCCCGCAAGGCATTGATTGCTTCCAACTTATCCTCTGGCCATGCTATTGGAGAGCCAGAGGCAAAGCCAACGGACAAGATTCCCAAAACGAGGAGCTGGACGGCATGCTTATGGTGCATGATGCTCAATGTGGGGGTAGAAGCGTTTGGACAACACGCTTCGGTATGACCGAATGCTGGATTTAAAATGGGAAGGCAAGAAGACAGCAAGCGGAGCAGACATCTTATGACATGGAGGGGGCCGGGCTAAAGGAGAGACAAGAGGTGCAAGGCTCGGTGGTGGATGCATGAACGGTGTATCACACACATTCCTTGCATCGCATGAGAAGGCCAAAAGGGAGCTGGTGCTAGAGGTAATGAACTAGCAAGATATTTTCATGGGCATTTCAATAAATAAATCCAATACAGATATCCGAAACGTCTCCATCAGGTTGCAGTTGTTTGCTTTTCCAAAGGCTTTCGTTATAAAATGATGGGAAAATCGCTTGAAATTGGAAGTGAGGTGTGGTAGAAGTCCCCATCCCTTGCATATGGTTGGAATGTGTGTGGGGCGTGTCAGTCTTTGGTAGACAGATGACTACGCTACGCTAGACAGATGAGACAGTTTCTTATCGCTTGGAAAGCACAGACAACCTCCGGCTGGCAGGGGGGCGAAGCTTTCGTCTCAAGGCCAGTCCAATGATCGTGCTAAATACAGAAGCAGGCTATAGGTCTTCATTTTCCACCGATTGAAAGCACACATCGAAGCCGTTGGTGGCTGTCAAGTAATATGCCGAAGCTTTTGTAGAACTCGTTGATTGGCGGACGCTCCCGCCCCGTCTGCGGCCTCTTGACGCGGCTCCAGGTTGAACAAACTTGAGACTCCAAGTTTCTAGAAAGACTCTCGAGCCTTGACTGAATCGCATGGGCTCTACAGAGTGGGCTTTCGCTCCATAATGGCTTCCCATTATCGCCCAAACAATGGCTTCCTTCGCGCCTCGACGAGTCTTCCCAACCCTAGACTCCCTTCCTCGGGCGTACTTTCTCGGGCACCACCGCGCAGGTCTGAACAAGATGAAGACCATGCTCACTTACATAGATCTCGTGATTGAATGCCGAGATTACCGTGTTCCCCTCACCTCTCGCAATCCTTTGTTCGAAGAGAACCTGGCTGGACGAGAAAGGCTGATTGTCTACACGAAGCAAGATTTGGGAAGCGGGGGAAAGCAAGAGGACAGAATTGTATGTGCGTCGCTGTTTCACATCTTGTATTCTTAGCACTACGTGGGAACTCCTTTGCTGACCTGGCTCTGTGTAGAGAGAGAAAGTCATCCAATCGTCCCAGCATCCCACAGCTGTGCTCTTCTCAGACCACAAAGAGAAGAGCTCCGTCCGCAAAATATTAAACTTTGCCCGTGAACATGCGACCGCCAAGGACTCTCTCACCGGCTCTAGGATGATGGTTGTTGGTATGCCAAATGTGGGGAAATCTTCGCTCTTAAATGCGTTACGGCAAGTTGGCGTTCACAAAGGAAAGGTCGCCAGCACTGGCGCTCAACCTGGAGTCACAAGGAAGATAGGGACCACGGTGAAGATCATTGAGGGTTTGGAGAAGAGCGAAGGGGTGTACTTGATGGATACCCCTGGAGTCTTTGTGCCTTACGTCCCGAACGCAGAGTCTATGCTGAAGCTTGCGCTTTGTGGAAGCGTGAAGGATACGATCATTGCTCCTACGACTCTCGCAGACTATCTACTGTACGCAATGAATCTATACGACCCTGAGATCTATGCAGAGTATACCACTCCCACTAATGATGTCATGGGCTTCTTGGGCGCAGTCGCCCACAAGACTGGAAGGTTGCAAAAAGGCGGAGTACCGGACGAGGAGGCTGCAGCACTGTGGGTGATTTCTCGATGGAGAAACGGCCATCTAGGAAGGTTTCTGCTGGACGAGATCACAGAGGAGAGTATGGAGAGAGCGATGAGAGATGCTGAGGGGCTTGGCAGTAGTTTGAATCAAGCACGGCGAGCAGATAAAGACCTCAGGCGACAAAGGTCGAAACAACGTCAGGTCGAAGCCGGCTGATCAATTGTATAGATCCGTCGTAATTACCATTCATCACAATCTGACCGTTCTCAGATACTGCCGGTATTGTTCTTCGTCCAACATCCTTGCAATCTTTATGATTATGTGTACGAGTACCTTGTGGAAAATGCGCATGACTAAGAAGACGTGTAGCAGTGCAACATACCAATTGGATGTTTATGAGGATCCGTAAGCCTTCTACTCTCGCTCTCTTGCAGTCAATCCGTTACTACCATCTCATGAGCACTGTGCAGATAATCGTTTCTTTGTCAGTATAGAAACGCTCCTGGACTTTTCGATGTACCATTTGATCAAGTTGGTACAGCATGTGTTCCATGCTTCAGAGTGTATTACCTCTCACAATGTAGAGAAGACCACCCCCTTTCTTTCCAGCTTTGCTTGGGAAAAGTAGTGTTTCTATACTTACGATAACTAATGGGTTGAGGACGATCAAGAACACGGGGACTACCGCGTCGGATCGTGCCTAAAGCTAGGGGAATCATCTTGGTAATTTTGAAAGAAGCATATCTGGTCTGTAAGCTGGAAGCCCGTGTTTGTGGAGAGAGCCTAGGGGCTGCAAAGGCTTTGCGAAAGAAAGCGTGCTGAATTACACCGCTCTTAAGGGTACCAAGACAGTAAAGTGACTATGCCCCAAGGGTCTTTGTGTGACAAATTCAGGTGCCAGAATTACTCGAGGATTTCAAGCGCAAGTAAGAGAGAGAATGAACTGGTTAGAGAAGTGTGGTAATCGCTGAATGCATTTGTGTTCAAGCAAAAAGCCATTGAACACCTCCAACACCTGACCCAAATGCCAAGGAATACAAATATCCAAATAAAGGAAAACTTGCAAAAGACTCACAGCACAGCCCAGGCGTTGTTAACGATGGGGTGTACTGTTACAGAAACTCTTACGAGTTTACTTCCGTAAATTTCTCACAGTGCTTTCCGCTAGAATGTCCGCCCTGGGGCGTACTAACACTGTTCGAAATTTCTTATCAGACATTTGCGGCCTGTCAGGCTCGAACCTGGACTAATCTAGTCGATGTGACATTATCAATTAGCTTTATGAGGCGATTGTGACTTCCGCATGTGACCACTAGGCCATATGTCCGACGATAATTTGTTTGGGGCTATTTGAAATATATTCCATTGTTCCATGTCTTTCGTATGCCAATATGAAGAATTTTGGGAATTAGAAAATGTGATGCCACCGCAAGCTTTGCCTGGATACTCGTACTTAACGCAATGCTCGACGTACTTCCTCTCTCAGGGTGCTCAAATTATCCTCCATGGGCGGGAATGATTCACGATCTTTGATGCGCAGCACAGACATGGTAACATTGAATTTCGCGCAAACAAGCTTCAACGATCAAGCAGGTACAGTAAGGCTTGATATTGTGATCCCATTCTGAACGTTGCACTGCTTAGCTTTCAGCTCCCAATCCTAGGGTAATTGTCTCCTTCCAGTAGTCTAATTGAAACGCCACATGGAGACTGTTGCTACAATAGATGGGAGATTGCTGCTTGGCCGACTTCGAGGGAAGTGCATTACCATGCCAAACTTCTCTCTTTGTCTAGATCTTTCAGGGGAGATCGAAGTCAGGCAGCAAGAATCATGGATCAACCGAGGATTGCACCAACTATATGAACATAACGGTGGTGTCCCATGCAGTTGGAATTCCGACGGCTATCATTGAAATTCAAGAATTACCACATTTGCGTAATTATGGCTTCCAGTAAGAGCAGAAATTCTGTATGTCGTCCTTTCTTAAAGAAGCTAGAGTTGCTAGGGCTGACGCAGTGGCGCTGCGAGCGCCAAGATTTATCCTGCCAAACATGACTTTCCATTTGGTATCTAAGCTAATCCACGTAAATGCAATTGGGGAAGAGACCGAGCGGGTTGTATTCAGTAGTAAAGACTTGTGTTTTCAAGCGCGGATTCCGAGCGACTGGGGCCTTCGGAGCAGCACCAACGGGCAAAGATGTCGTCACTGAAGTGTCACGGACGAGAAATATTGGCATCATCGCTCACATCGATGCGGTATGATTGTGTTTGATGTTGTGTCACGATACTTTTGGTTGACATGTAGTTAGGGCAAGACGACGACTACAGAGCGTATGCTCTATTACAGTGGTCATACGCGCCGGATAGGAAGTATGTGATTTCGTCGTTGCTTCAAGTCTCTGAATTATGGCATATCAAAAAATACAATCAATATCATCGCTATCTGTATCTCATTTGACATCTATCCAAATGTTTTCAAAAAGATATCTTCTCACCTTTTCCGCAGATGTAGATGAAGGCTCCACGGTCACGGATTTTCTACCTGCCGAGCGAGCAAGAGGTGTCACAATCCAATCAGCAGCGATATCATTCCACTGGCCTCCTTTAAATAGTGATGGCTCAACCCAGCCATCCCTAAGTGCACCGGCTCTAGCTCCTCACAATGTGAACCTCATTGACACACCTGGACACGCAGACTTCACTTTCGAGGTCCTCCGTTCTTTACGCATTCTAGATGGTGCAGTCTGTATCCTGGATGGTGTAGCAGGTGTCGAAGCCCAGACTGAGAAGGTACTGTATCAAGCCGCGAAGTATGACATTCCAAAAATCATCTATGTCAATAAGCTAGATCGAGATGGTGCTGCATTTGGGGAGACCGTCAGGCAGATTGCTTCTCGGCTTCATGCCTGGCCTGCTGTCTGCCAAGTTCCTTGGTGGGAAGGAGGCAATGGGAAGTTTGTCGGTGTAGGGGATGCAATTGGTCTTCGGACTTTGAGGTGGAGAGAAGGAGGGGATGGAAAAAGCTTTGAGATCACCGCCCTTGACGATTCTCATTCATCAGAATCAACTTTGGTTCATGAAGTAAAGAACGCTAGAAGGGCGCTAGTCGAGCTCCTCAGCGAGAATGATGATCAGATGGTCGAAAGCTATCTTGACGCTAATGAAGACCATCTTGCAATCTCGGAAGGAGCAATCATCGCAAGCTTAAGGCGGTGTGTTCTCAATCCGGAATCGAATGTCGTCCCCGTCTTTGCTGGAGCAAGCTTCCAGAACATAGGCGTACAGCCTCTACTGGACGCAATCATCCGACTTCTACCCAATCCAATTGAGGCTCCAGATCCCACGGTCGCCCTTGGAGGCACAGAAACCACGCTTTCGAGCTTAGAGAGCGGAAGTCTGCCTTCTACCGAGAAAAACGTGAAAATCAAAACCTCAGTTACAAAGTTCAAGCAAGCGAACACCGCCTTGATTAAGAAACTAGGAGCATGTGCTTTGGCTTTCAAGGTCGTCCACGATCCGCGCCGAGGCGCACTTGTCTACGTTCGAGTCTACTCAGGAAGCATTGTCCGTCAATCGATGTTATTCAATACTAATCTCCAAGTATATGAGCGAGCACCCCAATTGCTCAAGATGTATGCATCCGACTCAGTCCAGATTGACGTCATTCCTGCAGGCCAGATTGGCGTCATTCCAGGGCTAAAGCATGCCAGAACTGGCGATACCCTGATCTCTTACACAGGAGCAAGCTCCAAATCAGGACCACCACCGCCTCTCAATACGCTCCAGCTCCGACCCATTGAAGTGCCCCCGGCCGTTTTCTTTTCGAGTGTAGAGCCGCAAAGCTTAGGGGAACAGAAGGGTGTCAAGACCGCACTGGACTTATTAATCAGAGAAGACCCAAGTTTGCAAGTCTCTGAAGACGAAGAATCCGGGCAAACACTCTTGAGTGGCATGGGCGAATTCCATCTTGAGATAGCGAGAGAACGCCTCGTCAACGATCTCAAAGCCAAAGCCTCGATGGGACAGATCGAGATCGCTTACCGAGAATCTATTCTCCAACCATCCCAGCCAGACATGTACGCCTTCGATCGCGAACAGGGTGGCAAGCAGGGTCGAGCGTCATGCGTAGCCTATGTAGAACCACTGTCAGAGACCACTCGCACACCAGCCCATGATGAGTATGGGTACTCCGCATTTGAAGATGGCAACAGAGTTACTATAACCCTATCATCTCCCGCCGACCCGTCTGCGGATCTACCAGAATGGAAGGGGGAGTTACCACCCCATCTCTCTGTACGTCTAATACATAACGCCCTCAAAAACGGCGTCCAAGCCGCTCTAGGCCGCGGCATCAATTACCAATTCCCAATGCATAGCACACACGTCCATATAAGCCTTGACCCCCGCAAGCACCTCTTCGGTACCGAAACCACCCTCGCCGCTCTTTCATCAGCCACCAGACTGGCCACCAAAACAGCGCTGGAATCCGCAGCCTCGAAGCATGGCTCCGCCCTCCTAGAATTAGTAATGAACGTGACAATCACCACCGACGAAGCCAGTCTCGGTGCCGTTGTCAACGACATCTCCTCCGCCCGCGGCGGCCACATCCTCTCCCTCGACGACAGCGGCATCACCTCCGGCCACGCCATCAACAGCACCTCCGACCCTACTCCCCGAATCGACTTGAGCAAAGTCTACGCGCCACCCGACCCTTTTGGCTCCAGCCCGTCCCAGGCGCAGGAGCAAGGTTTGGGGAGTGATGGGTCTAGGCAGAGGAACATTACGGCGAGGGTGCCGTTGAAGGAGATGGTGGGGTATTTGAAGCATTTGAGGAGTTTGACGGGGGGGAGGGGCACGTTTGTTATGAGCGCTGATAGGTTTGAGAGGGTGGTGGGGCAGAGGGAGAAGGTGCTGGTGAAGGAATTGAAGGGGTTTTAGGGTAGGGAATGCAGTGGTGGAGGTTGTATGATAGTGTACTATTATAAATCAAGTGGCTTGGAATCGTTGATGTCTTCATCTCTACTCATATCCCATACTCGTATCACAAAAAATGCGTGCTATCCAAATCACCAATCTCCCCACCCGTCCTCCTTCCCACCCCCTCCACCACCCTTCCTCATCGCCGCCGTCCCTATCGACGAACCGCCCTTATTCTTCTCCGCCCCCGCATCCCCAAACGAATCCCAAAAGTCCTGCCGTTCCGGCGCTGCTCTCGATCTCGTCGCATTCGACCCACCACCACTCCCCTCACCAGTATTCTCAACGAAGTTGTTGAATTTCTCCGCCGCGCCTTTCGTTCCGGTTTGGATTCCTTTTGCGGCTTGAGTGGCTGTCTGGCGGGCTTGGGCTGCGAAGTCTGATTCCGCTACCTGTTGTATCTTGTCAGCTTTCCCATTCCATGATTACGAGTTTAGCAAAGTGGTAGACAGTACCTTCTGTGCCGTGGGCTGTATATACCCCTCATTCAGCGTCTTCGCTCCTTTCCCCACGGCTCCCGCAAAGCCCCAGAAACTCTTCGTTAGAGCCGCCACTGGATCTTGCTGGAACTCATCTGCGCCTGCTACTGTACCACCAGCTTTCGGAGCGGGCGCCGGTTCGCTCCCAAATCCTCCGTACTTTCCCCCTTGATTTGGCGCGAGCCCATCCGGTCTATTGGCATTCTCATTCCCTTTTCGCGCGAAGAAATCTTCGTTTTGCTCTCTCTGCGATTTGGGTCCGATACCGGCGTTTAGGGGGGATGCAGTGCGTGCGGTTGACGCATCGGTGCCTCGATTCGCCATTGTTTTCCGCTCTTTGACGGGCATGCCAGTGAAATCTTTCCCTTCGATCTTGCACCCTAACCTTTCTTTCCACTCCTCTCCAACGTCTCCCCCATATCTCTCCTCTATCACCCTCGAAGCATTGGCATCTCCCCCTTCCCCCGGCCTCCCCCAGCTTTTCCCTGTCTTTCCTTCCCAGAACTCTCGCCAAGCATTGTTACCGCCGAGGTCCATGCGCTTGATCTCCGCGGCTTTGAAGGAATCCATTTGGATAGAGCGGACAAAGGAGATGTGGACGCCCAGACCACGGTGGAGGCCCGCGCAGGTGAGGCAGATGAAGGTGCCGAATTTGGGGGAGGCCCATTGCGGGGATGGAGCAGAGCAGTCGATACATTGGCTATTGCCCGGACGCTTTTGGAGGGCCGCGAGCTGGTGAGGCAGCGTTAGTGAGATGAGGTTTCCAGGGAAGGGAAGGGGGGGTGAGAGCAGAGCAAAACACCTTGCTTTTGGTTTCTGGGTCAACTTCCCACATTTTGTGGGTATTTAGCTGCGCTGATGATCATGCGATCGTGCTATTCAGTTTACTGCCATCGCAGGATACGGATTGGGGGACCGCAATGTGTCTCGCTATCATTCAACGTGGATGTTCTTAAGGAATCGAGGGACCGACCACCACATGGCTATCGATAAGCGCGCTAGTAGCCCCTTTTCCAAAGCCACATCAAGACTCTTCTCCAAAGTCTGGAGACAGGCGGACGCGCTTTGACTACTCTACACTAAACTGTTTGATCGATCCATGTTTCACATTACATGAGTTCTGGACTTATTGCATGAAAATTGTTTCTATTCATTGTCTCCTTGATACGTGTTTCTAGAAATACAGTGGCCGTAGGGACCAAAGCACGAAAGCAGCCGCCAGAATCGAAATTGAATGTTAATGTTACAAGCAAGCAACGGTATCTTCGGGCCTCACTGACCATGTAAAGCTTCTAAATAACCCTGATAAGAGCAAGGATATCAGTCGCCTAATATGCCTGTAAGACAATCATAGACCTCCGTTCGCCTCTAGAATCACGTCGTATATCTGCGAGCATCAGAGTCAAGACCGGGGAAGTCATTATCTTAGCATCGCTTTAACAAGTTGAGGCAGATCAGGCGGCGGCCTCAGTCGCGGGAGGGTCATTGGCTTGTACAACGCCGTTCTCGGTCAGGGGTGCGGTACCAGCGGCCTCGGGGTCAACGTCCTCTTTGCCTGGACTATCGATGGCGACCTTCACAGCAATCTCACGGCCGTCGATCTCCTTTCCGTTCATCTCACTAACAGCCTTTTGCTGAAGCTCTTCCGAACCGAGAGAAACAAAGCCAAATCCACGGCCTTTGCGAGGCTCATTACGAGCTTGAAGCTTCTTAACCATGTAGCGGGCAATAGGTCGAAGAGCAATCTTGGCAGCAGTCGGACCATACGCGGCGAAAAGCTCCTTGAGCTGAGGTGGGGGTCAGCTGTGTATACGAGGACAAATTGGCAATTGAACGAATCTCACCTTCTCCTCGCTTAGATCGTACGGGAGGTTTGCAACCATGACCTTATTCTTTGAGGGAATGCCATCTTCGGGAGGTCCACGCTGTCGGGGTTGGCGTGTTCCGCGAGGCTTCGTTTCCCCATTGGTGGTTGCCTCTCCTGCAGTGTCCGTCGCTTGATTAGAGGTTTCGGTCAATGGCAGTACTTGACCGGGAACGTTAGTATCTTCTCCCGCATTGGCCTGACGCTTGCAGAACACATTAGCGTAAGTGACATAAATAGCAGAAGGATTTGCTACGTACGCTACGACCACCGCGGTTGGAGCGACCACCACGACCACGGCCACGTGCGCGCCCACGGCCAGAGTTTCGACGACGGCCTCCCTCGCCTCCACTACCCTCGGCACCGCTGGCGGCAGCTGCCTGCTTCTCGGCGGGAGTCTCAGGCTTGCGGGCCAACTGAACGGAGACCTTACGCTCAAGGATGAACTTGCCCGCAAGATCTTGGATGGCTTTCTGAGCTTCATCGGCAGTAGAGAGGTCGACAAAGGCGTAGCCTACGGGACGAGTGGTACGGGGGTTGGTAGGAATTGAGGTGGTCTCGCTAGACTCGCAATTAGTACGTCTGGCGATCAGGCTAAACCTACATGCACTTACACAGAGTATCCAGTGAAGAAGGACTTTAGCTCCCCCTCAGTGGTCGCGTAGGCGAGGTTTCCAATGTACAGACGTCGGCCCTCAGCAGCAGCAGCGATGACTGCCTCATTCTCGGCAGCATGAATAGGCTCACCACCTGTTACGTTATTGGCTCCTTCGGGTGCACCAGGAGCGAGGCTGGTGTTGGCCAAGTTCTCAGTGATGCTGTCGACTGCAGACATTTTGTTGATGGAGAGCTTGAAATGAGCTTGGCTCTGCTTGAGGCTTGAGGAAAGGCGAGGTTGAGGATGCCTTTGAGGAAATGACTTGACGAGGGGGTGTAGGGTAGCTACGTGCCCTAGATCAAGAAAGGTTTGAGAAGGTGGAGTGGGTGATGTTGACAGTGGACAGTGTCTTGATGTTGACGGAACGAAAAGACCCAAAGGAAGGAGACTTCAACAAAATTTTGACTGACTGCAAGCGACGCTAATTGCGGGAGAGACCGGATCAGGAAAGGCTCCCGCCCCAGGGTTCAAGCTTCTGTCAGTGGCGAGGGTGATCGACAGGAAGGAGTGACCCCCCAGAATCAATCAGTGCATGTCGCTCTGATCTTTCGTGTCTGACTGATACAATCAATCATGCCAGCCTACGCAAGAAGAGAATACCTTTGATTGCGCTTCACCTCTTGACATACACTAGTGAAGTCCTAAAGTGACTTCGGTTGCCAGCCCTGGCAGTGAAGATTCATGGTGGAGAGAAATTTCTGATTTTGTTCTTTTCTATTAACCTGCAACGCTCTAAATCGTTTCACTGCTACATTTGACAGCATCGGAGCATCAGAATTGTAGACTGAGTTCAAATGAATGCGTTAACCTTCCTGACATCATATCTTTTCTTTATCTTCTAGTGGCAAATGCTTTCAATTTATTCTTGCCCGAAATCTCACCTCAACAGCTTCAATGGAGGAAAGATCAGCCCTTATCGCTTATGCTACAGAGACTGGTAACGCATTTGATTTTGCTGAAGAGATAGGACGTCTTCTTGAGCGCATCCATTTCTCGACCCATGTGTGTCAACTAGATTCACTTGATCCAGTAGGCTTATCAGAGGTGGGCTACTTCATCCTCTTAGCTAAAGCTGGGATTTAGGGCTCCCTGAGGGATTATGCAATTGTTCTCATCGTTGTGTCAACGACTGGCCAAGGAGATTTGCCTACGAATGGCAGATCGTTCTGGAAAACCCTGCTTCGGAAGAAGCTACCACCAACTTATCTTAATGATGTTCGATTTTCTACGTTTGGTCTTGGAGATAGCTCATACCCGAAGTACGTCAGCCTTGCTCGGCAATGATCTTATCCAGGGAGTTGATAAATTTCAGATTCAATTGGGCAGCTCGAAAGATACACAAAAGACTACTTCAGCTTGGGGCAAGTGAGATATACCCTCGTGGAGAAGCAGACCAACAGCATGACGAAGGGTTTGCATCCAAACACTCATTACCGCTGGATATCAGACTGACCAGGAGGGTAGACTCGATGCCAGCTTCGTACCATGGTCTTCCGATCTTAGGAACGATGTTCTGAACAAACATCCATTACCTACAGGAGTCGAACCAATCCCAGAAAGCGACCTACTCGAGCCCAAATGGAAGCTTGTAATCCATCCACCTGAGAAGGACCGGAATGAACAATCCGGCATCAATGGTGATTCATCGCCGGTATTGGTCAACAGAGACGTACAATCAGAATTCCAATCGCAATCAATAACATCCACAACACGCAACCATGAGAGCAGCACTGCCTCTCGAAGTTTGGCTGTCGAGTTGGTGGAAAATCACCGCGTCACTCCACATACCCATTGGCAAGATGTGCGCCATATGGTGTTCACCAGTAAATCGCCTGCAGCTTACGCACCTGGGGATGTCCTCACAATTCATCCAAAGAACATCCCTGGAGATGTTGACCAAATCCTAAGACAAATGGACTGGGTCGATGTTGCGGATATGCCGGTTCACTTCACTCGAAGTAAGGTCATTAAAGAAGGCAGCTCCTACACCCCACCACCAATGCGATTACATGGCCCACATACAACACTCAGATCACTACTCACCGCTCACCTTGACATCACTGCTATACCCCGCCGAGCTTTCTTTTCATTCATTGCACATTTCACAGACGACCAATTTCACAAGGATCGCCTGCTGGAGTTCACGAAACCAGAATACATAGACGAGCTCTATGACTACACAACACGGCCGAGACGCAGCATCTTGGAAGTTCTCCAAGAATTCGAGTCTGTGAAGATTCCCTGGCAATGGGCCGCAAGCGTGCTCCCGGAACTCCGTGGGCGCCAATTCAGCATCGCAAGTGGAGGCATTCTCAAATCGACACTACAAGGCTTTGCTCGATTTGAACTTGTCGTGGCTATAGTGAAATATAAGACCGTCATCAAGAAGGTGAGAGAAGGGGTCTGTACTCGGTACCTCGCCTCCTTGCCTAAGGGCACTCAGCTCAATGTGAGTCTGCAGAAAGGTGATCTAGCCATAAAAATAGAAGAAGCCAAGCGTCCAGTTGTTCTGATCGGCCCTGGAACTGGTATCGCCCCTCTGCGGTCTCTGATTTGGGAAAGACAATCCTGGCTGCAGACTGGAAGACCCAAAAGTGAAAGTGAAGGATTAGTCCCAAGCCAAAGGGAGGGATCACCCTTGGTTGGTAAGACCTTGCTCTTCTTTGGTTGCAGAAGCCAACATGCAGATTACTTTTTCCGTCACGAATGGGAAGATCTCTCACAACAGATGCCACTGGAAGTCCATACTGCCTTTTCTCGTGATCAAGATCAGAAAGAGTATGTGCAAGATCTCATTCAACGTGAGTCCAACTCTGTGTACACTTTATTATATGAGGACGACGGTTTGGTCTACGTATGTGGGTCTTCAGGAAAGATGCCACACGCTGTGCGGGCCTCTCTGGTGGACGCATTCGTGAAACAAGGCAATATGAATCCACAAGCGGCTACTAAATATCTCGAGGACATGGAGAAAGAAGGCCGCTACAAGCAAGAAACTTGGTGAAACCACTCTTCTACATGGATCTCAAGAATCAAATCATCGCACATATGCTTTGGTCTCTATAAATATAATTCATATATCTTTCAATTTTCGACTTTCTCTACTCTTGCAAATTCCTATGTACCTGCATTAATCTCTTAACCTGTACTAAAATGCAGCAAAATGTAACTTGTTCTCGTCATCATGTATCCCGTGTTGATGCTGATTTTGGTGACCCTGGTAGGAGGTAGGTGATGGTGCAACACCCAATTCACCATACCCAAGACCTATGCAAACGCAATCTTGCCCATGCGGTCGCCTGCTTGCCGAGCCTTCTCCAGGGGTGGCAAGTGACGCCCACCGAATTCTAGTGTTGCCTTGCTGTGGACGGCGGATCCACTGGGAATGTATGGGGAAATGGTACAAGGCTTACCGGCAAGATCTGGACCTTTACTTTGAGGCGAAACAGGTCCAGCAAGCGGGCGGAAAATCGCTATCCTCGGCCAAATGGGACTGGAAAGTCCACACTTGCTGCCCTTGCGGGGGCAGACTTGGTCAAACACTACTGCTTGGTCATGCGACCACCAGCTGCTTGGGTGAAGGAATTGGGGGAACTTCGCAAAACGCTGGTTACAGAGACCAGGGACATCATGGAGGGGGAAGAGGGGATGGCGAGAGTACCAAACTTGGCGGTTGGACCATTTGCAAATGATGAGCGTGAGGACATGGGGGTACGGAACTCGGTGAGGCCGACATTTCAGAAAGCTGGCACCGAGCGCTTCATGATGAAGTAGACCTATCCGACCATGCGAGTCTTGTCTCGGGTCAAGACCTATCGACCACTCTAGGCTTCGAGCAACGCATGTACTTTAGCTTTCCCTCCGAAGAGGACCTGCTCATGTCCTTGCCAATCCGTGTGTTTCTCGAATCCACGAAGGCATAATGCCTGAAGACAGGACTGGGGAGAGTGTCAAACAGGAGTAAATAGATGGAGAAATGGGAAGAGTGGAAGTAAAGAGAGTCAGGTTTCTATAATCGACGGTTCATACTTGAAAGGATGAATAGAATGTTCTCAAAGACAAGACTTATCAATTGTCTCTCATGATGTATACAAATGGGTATATGAACGCCCAAACAACGCTTCGCCCGTCTTGTGTCGTGGCTTTTACCCCCGTACCCATTTCCCGCCTTCCTTGGCCTAAAAACCCTTGCCACAGTTCCTGGCCCCGAAAACGCTGCCAAAATTCATGCTCCGCTTGATCCTGAGCTTGGGCTCGGCTTCGGGCTGCTCGAATTCCTTCTCTTCCTCTTTAGCAGACCCAACCATATTTGAGGCGCCAGCGACGGCTGGAGGCTCAAACATATCTATCTGAGCAGCCCGCAGCAATTTCGAGTCCAGCTCGCTGAGAAATTGCTTGTCCTCGCCCTCCTCGTTCGTCAGACCCAAGGGTCCACTCAATTTTGGATCAACATCATTGGAATTATCTTCTGCCGCCGGAAAATAGCTGTCTGAGCGTTCGGTTGGTGGCCTCACACTGGTGGTATGTGGCTCAAGAGGCGGACGCTCGACCTCAGGTTGTGTTGGCGTTGCTGCATCGCTCGAGGGGGCACTGGCTGCGCCGTCTGTGGTGAAGTAGCCTCGGCGTGCTAAAGGCGTATGTCCGGCGTCTTTGGTGTATAGGTCTTCTGACGCTGTGAGGCCGGGGGGAGGAAGATCGATGGTAGTGGGTGATATTCGTGAGGGGGAGGCAGATCCTGGTGATGGTGATTGCGGGGTCATGATGTTCTTAACAATGTCTGGAGCAACGCTGCTTGACCTGAAGTTGATGCCGTCAAGGTTCTTGTCGATCTCGGATCCATTGATACTTGGTTTGTGGATTGGACCCTGGTTTTCGGACTTGATTTGCTGAGAGTCGCGACGGTCACGAATATTGACCTTTTCTGCAATGCTAGGCAATCGACTTTCAGGCTTTGCTGGTTGATTTGACATGTCTGAAAATGTTCGAGTCGGTTGCACGTCCGATTTGGGGTGCCACACCTCTTCTCCTGTTCCACTCGCACTCGGCTGTCTTGACCCATCCGTGCTTAACAGACTCCAGAAGCTGCTATTGCTACCTGTCCCATTCTTGTCGACAGGTGAAGACATTTGAGTAGGCGATAATGCTCGGGATTGGCGAAGAGATCTTTCCAGTTGTGCTATCTTCTCGTGCAAATCCGCCCTTTCGGTGTACCATAATGCCCTCTCTTCGCTGTGGACTTCGCGTTGGTGTTCTATCAGAGCATGGAACTGCTTCACGTAGCGAGGAGAGGCAGCTTGAGACGACATCGACTGCCTTGCGGGCGACCCAGGCACCTGGCTGGCCGAGGCTACCGATTGTTGACGAGGCACGCGACTGCGGGGTGAACTGGTTTCCGATTGTGAAAGGTCTTGAACCCGACGAGGGGATGTCACAAATGGCGGGGAGGATAGCTCCATGTTGACTGAAACCCGACTGCAATTGTTCAAAGCGTTTCAATGAAAATAATCAATGCTTTGAAATGGGCCGAATGTGGCGAAAAGGTGCAGAGTGCGTGTTAATTGCTAACAAGGCACCATCGTGAAATGCTTCTCTGGCATCAGAGCATCATCCTCGTCACCTTCTCGTCAGTAAATATGGCATCGAAAGGGATGGAGGCATAGTCCACAGCAGCTGCTCTGCAACCTGAAAGTTGACCGGTGAAGGTGGAGGAAAGCGCATTGACCGATTGAGAAACAATTCTGGCCAATGACGTATCAGGGCTTGGCACGCTAGGTCAGGTACGCGGACGTGGCAAGCGCACGCCTCGGAGCTCGGGCCATGGCTTACATCTCCACATGGACCTCTTTGGAGAGAAAGCCCCGAGTATGGTATGAGGCTTCTTGGTGAAGCACGAGGCGCTGTAACTTGTTCCCCTGGTTGATGAAAGTATGCTAAGCTCCGCATGTCCAGGTCAATCTCCAGAGAACCGAAGACCTGTCGCGGAGCACAACGATACTTCCCGTGAATATGTGTAGGCACGACGAAGGAGTGATACCAGCACACTCGTGTACTCGGAGGGGCCTTCTCGAATTGGAGCAATTTACAGTTTTCATCATGAGCGCCCAGAATGGCTGAACGACCGAGAAAATGGGGGGATGAATCTCTGGTGTGAGGTCTAGACCTCCAGCTGCGATCCACTGCCGAGGTCCACCTCCACATTTCTTTTCATCCGATATGGCTCTGTTCACAAACCCTACATATATCTATAACACTCGCGATGGGGTCAATGGCCTCTGAAGGCATCGACAGCACTAAAGAATGGAATGTATTGGTGACTGGCTTCGGTGTGCGCCCTCCAGCGCCAAACCCCCGCACGATTCAGCTAAGATCCTGCGCAGCCATTCCTCGACAATCATGTGAATCCATCCTTCCTGATTGCTAGCAGCCTGCCAGCAAAATGCTCTGCGTCGGATCATGTTCCTATAAGAATCCATACCTACTCCAAACCAATTGACGTCCGCTATGCTACTGTACGCCACCTTATCCCCAAGCTCCTCTTCCACAACGACGCCACGACCCACGCATCAGAGTCGAAGTATGACGTAGTGCTCCACATCGGTCTGGCGACTCGTAGGGACTTCTACACTCTCGAAACCTGCGCCCATCGCGATGGATACACGAAACCTGATATCGACGGTCAAACCCTGGAGGACGACCCGCTCTGGCGGGACGAGTATCACGCCCCGGAAATCCTCTGCCCCACCTTTGATACAGCGGACGTATGGCGACGTTGGAAGTCTAAGCTGATTAAAGAGGACATCAGACCGTCGGATGATGCGGGGCATTACCTCTGTGATTTCATATATTACGCCTCTATGCTGGAGTACTGGCGACGGGATATCAACGGTAAGCTGCCGGGCATGTTCCTCCACGTACCTGGTGGTGTCCACGAGGAGGATCTGGTGAGAGGGAGACGGGTTGCGGTGGGGTTGATCGTAGCATTGGTGGAAAGCGAGGTTGCAAAAACGAAAAGGATAAGAGTAGGAGAGCCAAGAGACGAAAGTTGTGTAGCCGAATGATTCGTAGCTACCCAGCTAAACTTAATCAATTTTCCTTCCATTGTTGATCACGTTCCCGTGGTTGCCCACGGATTTGAAGCTCCTGACATGCCATTCCCTGCGGTGGCGGCAAATAATTCCAGCATCCCTCCCTTGAGGTGAATCATGGGGCGTAGCCACTAAAGCCAGCTCCTACAAAGAGACCGCCAAAGGATCGAGATAGCATCTTTAGGCTAACCTGGAGTGCAAGTGCCGAAAAGTTTGGAGAAAGCCCACGAACTTTGCCGTTAAGCAGGAATCACGGTGGTTCGCATTGGCGATCTGTTTCGCGTTTGTCTTCATACCTTCTATGGTGGCATCGAAGTGTTGGCTTGACAAAGGACCGATCCAGAAACCGCTTCGAAGACGCATCGCCGGCCAGCGTAATGCATTCGTCCTTGTCTTCTGCTTAGATTCGATGTTTGGGTCAAACCATTATTTTGCACTCGAGACCTCGCTCCTGGAGGCCAATAGGAAAAGAAGCTTAGGGCGCGTCTGCATCCCTGGTCCTGATAGATTGATCCAGCTCCTCGAGACTCATTGAACAGAGCTCCTCCTTCCACCTCTCCCTTTCATCCCACATCCAGCCTTCACAGCTCATCAATCCCACAACCAGGAATCCCAGCTCTTCCCTATCCACGTCGAACACCTCCCACCATTCTCTATTTGCCAATTTGACTCCAACCTGCCTGGCCGCTAGATAGATTGCCGCTACTGCTAGTGAAGGTGGCTGATGGGTCAAATAGAGCATCTGCGGAGACAATAACGCCGTATTCAGTTGCGCAAGGGTGCGTGCTGCCAGCGCAGTAGATTTCTCGGTGGGCGTAGGAGGAAGAACACCAAGGGTTTGCAAATATGTCAGGGCAAGATGATGCGGTAATATGACTTGCGTATTGAAGGATATTGATTGGAGTAGTATGGACTCTGTTTGGAGAAGTGTGTTCTTTGTGGCTTGATAAGAGCCTTCAGAAAGGTAGTAAGATTCTGGATCTGGCTTCGAGTGCAAGGAGTGGGGATTTCGTAGAGAAGAGGCCGGAGAGAGGAGATAGGCGTAGACATTCAGTACTGAACGTGTGGATTGGGGAAGGAATGAGATCTTGGCTGTCAGGTAGAGAGATGCCGCTGAAACATCCTGCGTATTTTTAACATCGGCTATGAGTATACGTAGATCTTGACATGTAGAAGGAGATAGAGGTTGCTGTACCTTCACCGCATTAATTCTAAAGCTTCCGCCCTCAGAACCAAGGTAGAAACGGTAGAGTGTGACGATCGCTTGGGCAATGATTTCTTGTGGCAGACGAAGTAGGATCCCGGCGGCTTGTGTCAATTGGGCGCCTGCAAAGCGGAGGGAGGTTTCGAGAGAGGCGGGAATTCCATCGAGTTGGGAGCTGGAGGTGGACAGTTGAGAGATGGTCGCTAATGGATTGGAGAGAGTGTGCAGATCGTCTGGTTCCGGAGCCATGGTCTAGTCAGTGTCTAGCAGAGCAAAGCAGCAAGAAACGGAACCGGTGGAATGGCAAGGTCAGAGTGCCTATTGGCATCTCATGGGTAGAGAGAAAGACGATGCGGCCGATCGAAGAACCAACCGCCATACTGTCGCGTATCGTACCTGTAAAAACTCTGTTGTAGCGCGGTTTTTTCCCGTCGGCCCCGCAAACGCACACCAAAATTCGGGATTTCATAGCAAATTGACGAAATCCACCTAATTGCTTAATACGAGGTCCTAAATAGTCGAATTTAAAGCTAAGTACACTTATAATTATAAGATAAGGTGGTATAGTAGACTCCTCAGCCCTACACGGTCGCACCTACCTCCGTAACCTTATTGGTCGCCCTTATTAGTCGCCCTCCTTATATCTCCACCACTCAGCGAGTAGACTCGCTATAATATCGAGCAATAGATCTATAGCGAGCTCTCGACTAATTAGATCGTCGAGCGTACTAGGGTTAGCTAGTAGTAGGTAGATAAGATAAGGAAGAACCTCTAGGAATATAGCTCCGTTATTTAGCCACTAAATAGACTAAACGGGCGACGCCCTATCCTTAATAATAAGAAGGAGAATAACTTATTAC
>JAABUP010001423.1_pt1 | contig 50103 bp, 46 predicted proteins | sample 5559201 | NCBI WGS metagenome assembly JAABUP01 (sample SAMN10711887, study PRJNA513373) | rock metagenome | isolation source: Antarctica rocks | place: Antarctica | reverse complement strand
GCTGAATCCGCCGAACCCCGACAGCGGGCAACGGACCGCGCTCGCCCTGGTCAGTGTGGGCCTGTTGTATTTCCAGTTGCTGATCTTCGGGTTGGCCGTGGCGACCGGGGTGGTGGAGGAGAAGACCAGCCGGGTGGTGGAGCTGCTGCTGTCCACCGTGACGCCGCTGCAGCTGCTGATGGGCAAAGTGGCCGGCATCGGGGTGATCGGGCTGCTGCAGTTGGCGGCCTACGGGGTGGTCGGCCTGGGGGCGGCGGTGGCCACCGGGGTCATCACCATCACCGGCACGGCGGTCGCGGTGTTCGTCGGCACCCTCGGGTGGTTCGTCCTGGGCTACGCGTTCTTCGCGATGCTGTACGCCGCCGCCGGGTCGATGGTGTCGCGGCAGGAGGAGGTCGGTTCGACCACCACCCCGCTGACCCTGCTGGTGATTGCGATGTTCTTCCTCGCGCAGACCTCCGTGCAGGACCCGTCGGGCACGCTGCCGTCGGTGATGGCCTGGATCCCGCCGTTCTCGGCGATCCTGATGCCGCTGCGGATCGCCGCTGGAGTGGCCAGTCCGGTCCAGGTGGTCGGCACGGTGATGCTGATGGTGCTGGTCACCGCCGCGCTGGCGGTGGGCGCCGCGGCGATCTATCAACGATCGGTGCTGCGGTCAGGCTCGCGGGTCAGCTGGCGGCAGGCCCTGGGCAGGGGGTGAGCGGCTGGTGCGGGTGCTGCCGGCTCAGGTGCTGCCGGCTCAGGTGGCGTTCTTCACGGCGGCGTAGCGGTCCAGGGCCACCGCCCGTTCGTGGGCGTGCGAGACGATCGGTGCCAGGTAACCCTGGGGTACGCCGTCGGGCAGGGTGTGCACGGCCACGCCGGTGACCCCGCGCAGCTCCGGAATCCAGCGCCGCACGTAGTCGCCATGGGGGTCGAACTTCTCCCCCTGCATGGTCGGGTTGAATACCCGGAAGTAGGGCGACGCGTCGGCGCCCGAGCCCGCCGTCCACTGCCACCCGTGCTGGTTGGACGCCAGGTCACCGTCCACCAGGTGTTGCATGAAATGCCGTGCGCCCCGGGTCCACGACAGGTGCAGGTCCTTGGTGAGGAAGCTCGCCACGATCATCCGCAGCCGGTTGTGCACCCACCCCTGCGCGAGCAGCTGACGCATCCCGGCGTCGACGATGGGGTACCCGGTGCGCCCCGTGGCCCAGGCGTGGAAGTCGGCGTCGGCGTCGGGTCCGGTGCGGTAGGTGATGGCGTCGAAACGCCGGTCGTAGTGTTGGCGGGCGCTGTCGGGCTGGCGGTGCAGCACGTCGGCGTAGAACTCCCGCCAGGCCAACTCCGTGACGAACGTCTGCGCCCCGGAGCTGGTGTGGCCGGCCAGGTCCGCCAGCAGCGTCCGCGGGTGGATGCAGCCGTACTTCAAGTACGGCGACAGGCGGCTGGTGCTGTCGTGGTCGGGTCGGTTGCGCTCGTCGCGGTAGCCAGCGACGTTCTCGTGCAGGAACTCCTGCCACCGCTGTCGTGCTGCCTGCTCACCGGCCGGGGGCAGCGTCGCCTCGCCCACGTCGTCGTCGGGGACGGATGACCCGTCGATGTCGGTGTCCCCCGGCGCCAGCCAGTCCAGCGTGGTCGCCGAGGTGTCGGCCGGTGGGCGCCAGCCGTGCTCGGCCCAGGCGCGGCGGAACGGAGTGAACACCCGAAACGGCTGCCCGTCACCCTTGACCACCCGTCCCGGGGCCACGGCGTAGGGGGAACCGGTTTCGACCAGCTCCCCGTCCGTTGCGAGGTTCTCACGCACCGCGGCGTCGCGCAGGCTGCCGTAGGGGCCGTAGTCGGCGCTGATGTGAACGCTGGTGGCCTGCACGGCGCGGGCAATCTGCGGCACGATGTCCACCGGGTTGCCGTGCACCAACAGCAGCTTGCCGTCCAACGCGGCGTCTAGCTCGCGCAGGCAGCGGTAGAGGAACGTGCGCCGGGGGTGGCCTGCGGGCGTGAGCAAGGCGTCGTCGAGCACGAACAGCGCTAGTGCTCTCTCGGCGCGGTCAGCGGCAGCGGTCATGCTCGGCAGGTCACCCAGGCGCAGGTCGCGCCGAAACCACACCACCGCCACGTCGTCCACGCGCAGTGACGCTATGGCCCGCACCGATGGGCCGCACGTCGAACCGGGCAGTGCACCCCGGCCCCGTCGGCCGGTTGGTAGCGGTTACGGACCGCTGCGGCCGTGGTTGGTGGTACTTGCAGTACCCCCATCAGCGGGCGGAGAGGTCCACGTACGGCCGTTCGGTCGCCCCCACGTACACCTGCCGCGGTCGGCCGATCTTGGTCTGCGGGTCAGAGATCATCTCCCGCCAGTGCGCGATCCAGCCCGGTAGGCGCCCCATCGCGAACAGCACGGTGAACATCCGGGCCGGAAAGCCCATCGCCCGGTAGATCAGCCCGGTGTAGAAGTCCACGTTGGGGTAGAGCTTGCGCTCGATGAAGTAGTCGTCGGTGAGCGCGGCCTGCTCCAGCGCCTGGGCAATCTCCAACAGCTGGTCGTCGCCACCGAGCTTGGCCAAGACGCCCTGCGCGGCCGCACCGACGATCTTCGCCCTCGGGTCGTAGTTCTTGTAGACGCGGTGGCCGAATCCCATCAGCTTCACCCCGTCTTCCTTGTCCTTGACCCGGCGCACGAACTCGCCGACGTCCCCGCCGTCGCGCCGGATGCGCTCCAGCATCTCCAGCACGCTCTGGTTGGCCCCGCCGTGCAGCGGTCCGAACAGGGCGTTGATACCCGCCGACACCGAGGCGAACAGGTTGGCATTCGAGCTGCCTACCATGCGGACGGTGGACGTCGAGCAGTTCTGCTCGTGGTCGGCGTGCAGGATGAGCAGCATGTCCAGCGTGCGCACCAATTCCGGGTCGAGCTCGTAGGGCTCGGCGGGGAACCCGAACGTCATCCGCAGGAAGTTCTCGGTCAGCGACATGGAGTTGTCCGGGTACAGGAACGGTTGGCCCACCGACTTCTTGTACGCGTAGGCGGCGATGGTGGGCAGCTTGGCCAACAACCGCACCGTGGACAGCTCCACCTGGGCGTGGTCGAAGGGATCCAGCGAGTCCTGGTAAAAGGTGCTCAACGCGCTCACCGCGCTGGAGAGCACCGGCATGGGGTGCGCGTCGCGGGGGAACCCGTCGAAGAACCGCTTCAGGTCCTCGTGTAGCAGGGTGTGCCGCTGGATTCGGCTGGTGAAGTCGTCCAGCTCGCTCGCCGTGGGCAGCTCGCCGTGGATGAGCAGGTAGCTGACCTCGAGGAAGCTGGACTTCTCGGCCAGCTGGTCGATGGGGTACCCGCGGTAGCGCAGGATCCCGGCATCACCGTCGATGTAGGTGATGGCCGACGTGCAGGCCGCGGTGTTGACGAAGCCGGAATCCAGGGTGGTCAGACCCGTTTCGGCGAGCAGCTTGTCCAGCCGCACCCCGTCGTTTCCCTCGGTGGCCGCGGTGACGGCCATGGCATGCTGCCCGCCGGGGTAGCTCAGGGTGGCGGTGGTGGTCTCGGCATCGGGCACTGGTGGTCCCTCTCAGGCTCAGCCAGCCGGAGCGCAGGCCCCCGGGGATCACCCGAGCGCCGCCGCCCCGACAGCACGTCAACGGCACCGCCAGGCTAGTCCCGCACCGGGCACAGGCTGCGGACGAACGGAGCGGGTGAGCACCAACGGCGGGTCAGCATTGTCCGCGCCACGGCGGGTCGGCACCCGCCCTGGAGACGGTGACCGCGGCGGCGGCCGCGGCGAACTCCAGACCGGCGCGCCACTGCGGCAGTCCCATCTCGCGAATCGTGCTCTGGCTCAACCTATCCGTGTCGTGCATCCAGGCCAGCAGTGCCCCGTGCACGGTGTCACCGGCGCCGATCGTGTCGACTATATCGACCGCCGGCACCCCCACGCCGACGTGACCGGCCGTGGTGTGCACGCTGAGCCCGTCCCCTCCGCGGGTGAGCACCACCGCACCCACCCCGGCGGCCAGCCACTGCGCCGGTGTGCCACCCAGCCAGTCGGCATCGTCGTCGGAGAGCTTGAGCACGTCCACGCTGGGCAGCCAGCAACGCAACCGGGCCCGGTAGCCGGACGGGTCGGCGATCAGCGCGGCCCGGATGTTGGGGTCCAGCACGGTGACCCGCCCGGCGGCGTGCTCGCGGTGCAGCACCGCCTCGTATACCGACGCGCCAGGTTCTAACACCAGCGACAGGGTGCCGAAGCTGACCGCGTCCACGTCCGGACCCAGCGCGCCGGGGTCGTGCACCAACCGGTCGGCGGTGCCCTCGACGTAGAAGGAGTACCCGGCCGACCCGTCGGGCTGCAGTGCCACCACGGCCAGGGTGCTGGGTTCGTCGCCGCGCTGCACCAGCTCGGTGTGCACCCCGCTGGCCGCCATGTGCCCGAGCACCTGCTCACCGAACCCGTCGGTGGACACCCGGGAGCAGAACGCGGTGGGCACCCCCAGCCGGCCCAGTGTGATCGCCACGTTCAGCGGGCCGCCACCGAGCCGGGGGGCCAACGGGGCCAGTGGGTCCGGGGCGACCTGCACCAGGTCCACTAAGGACTCCCCGCACACCACGACGGTCACGCCGGCACCACCTCCACACCCCACCGGCCGCGCCACGTCGCGCCCGATTCGAGCACCACGAGGTCCGCACCGGTGGCCAGCGCGTTGGGCGGGCAGCTCATCGGCTCGATGGCCAGCGCCCGTCCGCGCCCGGGGTAGGCCTGGTCGTGGCTGGGGTCGGCGGTGAACACCTGCAGCCAACCCAGCTCAGCGGACGTCCACAGCCGCGCCCCGCTGCCGTCGGGCCCACGCAGGCTGTGCGTGGCCGCCCCGGTGCGGAACGGGGTGTCCAGCCACACGCCGCGCAGCAGACGCGGGGTCCGGAAGTCGTCGGAGGTGCCTTCCACCGGGTGCAGCGGACCGCTGGGCAGGTTGCGCTCCCGCTCCAGGGGCAGCACCTGCGCGGCGTCGAGGTGCAGGGTGGACTCGTCCATCGCCGCACCGCGGGGGCTGACGAAGCTGTGCACGCCGAGCCCGAACGGGGCGCGGTCGCCCGGGTTTGTCACGGTATGGGTGACGGTGAGCCCACCCGGGTGCACCTCGTGCCGGGTCAGCAAGCGCAGCCGAAACGGCCAGCCCGGGTGCGGGCCGACGTCGACGACCTGCTCCACCGCGTCTGCCGTCACCGACACCACGTCCCAGTCGAGCTTGCGAACGAAGCCGTGCATCGCGTTGTGCCGGCTGGGTTCGGTGAGCTCGAGCTGGTGGGTCACGCCGTCGAAGCGGTAGCGGCCGTCGGCCACCCGGTTGGGCCAGGGGAACAGCACCGTCCCCGCGGACATCGGGGGTGTGCCACCGGCCTCCCAGGTCTCGACCAGCGGTGCGCTGTCCACCTCCAGCACGCGGAGCCCACCACCGCGCGCGGTGACGACGGCGCGGGTGGTCCCGGAGACGATCTCGTGCTCGCTCACGCCGACCATCATGGGGCACCGGGCCAGTCGTCAGGGACGGGTTGCGCTTTCTGGCGCTGCGCGCCCCGCGCGGGCAGGCACGGTGCGCCCCGCGCGGGCAGGCACGGTGCGCCCCGCGCGGCGGGCCCGGTAGGCGGCGACGGCGTTGCGGTTGCCGCAGGCGGCGCTGCAGTACCGCCGCGAGCGGTTGCGCGAGAGGTCCAAAACCACCGCGTCGCAGTCGGCATCGGCGCACACCCCCAGTCGGGAGGTCTCGTCGGAGCGGATCACGTCGATCATGGCCATGGCGGTCTCGACGATCACCCGGGTGGCCAGCGGAGCGTCGCGTTCGACCGCGTGCAGGTGCCAGTCGAAGCTACCGTGGCGGACCAGGCGGGGTAGCGCAGCGGCGTCGGCGAGCATCGCGTTGGTCAGCTCCACGGCACGGTCCCGGTCGCTGGTCAGCAGTTCTCGCAGCGCCGGCCGCAGCGCCCGCACCGCGTCGAGCTCGGCCTCGTCACCGTCATGGCGCCCGGTGTAGCAGAACCCTGTGAACCACGCCTCCAGCTCGGCGGTGGTGGTCAGGGAGTCCGGCTGCCGGGCACTGTTAGCGAGCATGACGGCGGCCTGCAACGAGAGCTCCGCGTCATGGGTGAAAACCACGTTGACAGGTTACCGCGAGCGGCTCTAGCGTCACGAGCCATGGCCTCCTTTGCTCATGACGCGGTCGCTCATGGCACGACCACCCCGGCCCTGGGAAGCCCGGGCGGCAGCCGGCTCGCCAGCGGCCTCGCGTTCGCGGTCGTGTCGGCGACGACGTTCGGCATGTCCGGGGCCCTGGCGCGTGGCTTGCTCGACACCGGTTGGAGTGCCGGTGCCGTCGTCGGGGTCCGGGTGGGAATCGCGGCGCTCGTGGTCGCACCCTTCGGTGCGCTGGCGCTGCGCGGGCGGTGGGGGCTGCTGCGGCGCAACGCCGGCCTGATCGTGGTATACGGCCTGTTCGCGGTGGCCGGGGCACAGTTCTGCTACTTCTCTGCGGTGTCGCAGATGCAGGTCGGTACGGCCCTGCTCATTGAGTACACCGCCCCCGCCGCGGTCGTCGTGTGGTTGTGGCTGCGGCACGGGCAGCGCCCCGGTGCGGTGACCCTGGCGGGTGCGGGGCTCGCCGCGCTCGGTCTCGTCCTGGTCCTCGACCTACTGTCCGGGGCCGAACTCAACACCGCCGGGGTGTTGTGGGCGCTGGCGGCGATGGTGGGAGTGGCGACATACTTCGTGATCTCGGCGGATGAGAACAACGGGCTGCCGCCGCTGGCGTTGGCTGGCGGCGGGCTCGTCGTGGGCGCGGTGATCCTCGGTGTACTCGGCGCGCTCGGGGTGATGCCGATGCGGGCCTCGACGCTGGCCACGACCTATGGCGGCCGCGCGGTGCAATGGTGGGTGCCACTGGTCGTGCTGGGGCTGGTCACGGCGGCGGTGGCGTACACCACGGGGATCGCAGCCGGGCGCCGTCTGGGTTCGCGGTTGGCGTCGTTCGTCGCGTTGCTGGAGGTTCTCGCTGGGGTGGGCTTCGCGTGGCTGCTGCTCGACGAACTGCCCCGCGCCGTCCAGTTGCTCGGCGGTGTGCTCATCCTGGCCGGCGTCGTGGCCGTCAAGCTCGGCGAGCGCGCGGTGATTCGGGTCGAACCCACCCCGGCCTGAGCGCCCAGACGCAGCCCCAAATGCCGCCTCGGGTTCGTAGAGCTGGCCGCACCCATGCAGCGGATATCAGAGTCTGCCGGGAGACGGCCCAGTCGTCATACAGGTGCGCGCAGGGAGGCGTCGTCCAGGTCGATCCCGGCGACCCGCGCCACCCTCTCGAGATCGACGTCGTGGGCGAGCAGCGTGGCCCCGTGACGCCCGGCGACCGAGGCGATCATGCAGTCGATCATGCCCCGGGGGGTGACTCCCACCCGACGGCATCGACGGTAGATGATGACGGCAGCGTCGAAGTCGGTGACCGCATCGAAACGCAGGAGCTTGAAGCGCCGAAGCAGCCGTCGCAGGTCAGCCTCTCGCCGGTCGTTGCGGGCCCCGGCCAAAACCTCCATGACAACGGGCTGGGTGACGCACAACGGTCCCTCGGTCTCGATCAATGCGCTGACGCGCAGATCGGCCGCGCTCCCGGAGGCTCGGTCGTACTCCACCCACGCCGAACTGTCAGCCAGGATCACGCGGGTCCGTGTAGCAACCGATCGGCCGGTACCTCATCGATAGCGCCGGCCCCCCGCATCTGGAGCGCTTCCTCGCGGGTCATGGGTGTACCAGCCAGGTGTTGCAGAGCCAGGGCGACAGCCTCCGTCTTCGTCCGCACGCTGAACCGGTCCATGATGGCCTGGACGTGCACGTCCTCGATCTCGATGTTCGTGCGCACCCTCGACATACACGTACGGTACACCTGACATGCATCTCGCGTGTACTTGATGCTGAACCTGATTGAGCCGCGAAACCCCACCGGAGCCCAGTTGCAGGGGCACCGCGACGGCGGTGAGCTGTCACCCCACCGACCCCCACCTGCGGTATGCGGCACCTCAGGGCTGCAAGCGTTCGAGCACCCAATCCCGGGTGGGCGGATCCAGCCGGAACCGCAGCCGATCGTGCATCCGGTTGTCCCGGCCCTGCCAGAACTCCACCGACTGCGGCCTGATCCGGGTACCACCCCAATGCGGGGGCACCGGAATCTCCTCGACGTCGACGTAGCGGCGTGCCACCTGCTCCAAGGCGTCGTCCAGGGCCTGGCGGGAGGCAACGGTCCGCGACTGCGCCGAGGCCCACGCCCCCAGCTGAGAACCGCGCGGCCGGCTAGCCCAGTAAGCGGCGGTCTCCTCCGGGCTCGTGCGTTCGGTGGCGCCCCGCAAATGCACCTGGCGTTGCAGCGCCAACATCAGGAAAGTGGCGCTGGCGTAACGGGTGTCGCGCAGGTCGTGGGCTTTGGCCGAGGTGTGGTTGGAGTAGAAGACGATTCCCCGAGCGTCCAGACCCTTGCACAGCACCGTCCGGCTAGACGCCCGCCCCGCGGTGTCGGATGTGGCCAGCACCATGGCATTGGGTTCGATCAGGCCGGAGTCGGCGGCCTCGGTCAGCCACCGTTGCAATTGTTCGTGCCAGGTGGGGGCCAGAGTGTCCTCGTCGAGGCGGCCCGCGGTGTAGGTCGCCCGCATCGCGGCAAGGTTCGGGGGTTGCTGAGCCTGCTCGCCGGACCCCGTGATCACTGCCAGCACGCTACGCCTGGAGGTCATCGTGCTCACAGCGTGGTTCGCCACGTTGCACAGGTCCACAAGGCCAGGGCAGGCTGAGGCCGAACGTGCAGCGCAGCGCGGGTGCAGATGATCTCCAACTCGCCGGTTGCGCCCCGACAGCAGTGCGGGCACCACCCGCCCCGGACGAGTGAGGACCTGAACACTGATGGCACCCGCAGCAGAGGTACCTGCCGGCTTCGTCTCCGGCCTTGAGGGCGTCCTCGCCTTCACGACCGAGATCGCCGAGCCGGACAAGGACGGCGGTGCGTTGCGCTACCGCGGCGTGAACATCACCGACCTCGTCGGCAACGGCGTGACCTTCGGCAACGTGTGGGCATTGCTGGTGGACGGCCGCTTCGGCCCCGGCCTGCCGCCCGCGGAGCCGTTCCCCTTGCCGGTGCATACCGGTGACGTCCGGGTGGACGTGCAGGCCGCGCTGGCCATGCTGGCACCGATCTGGGGCTACCAGCCATTGCTGGACATCGACGAGCCGACCGCACGCGACCAGCTGGCCCGGGCCTCGGTGATGGCGCTGTCCTACGTCGCGCAGTCCGCCCGGGGCATCCACCAGCCAGCCGTGCCGCAGAAACGGATCGACCAGTGCAGCACCGTCACCGAGCGGTTCATGACCCGGTGGCAGGGCGACCCCGATCCCCGGCACGTCGAGGCCATCGACGCCTACTGGGTGTCGGCCGCCGAGCACGGCATGAACGCCTCCACCTTCACCGCCCGGGTAATCGCCTCCACCGGCGCCGACGTGGCCGCCGCGCTATCCGGGGCGATCGGCGCTATGAGCGGCCCGCTGCACGGGGGCGCCCCGGCCCGGGTGTTGCCGATGATCACCGAGACCGAAAAGACGGGTGACCCGACGGCGCTGGTCAAGGGGATCCTGGACCGCAAGGAGAAGCTGATGGGCTTCGGGCACCGGGTCTACCGGGCCGAGGACCCGCGGGCCCGAGTGCTGCGCGCCAAGTGCCAAGAGCTGGACGCGCCGCGCTACGAGGCAGCGGCCGCGTTGGAGAAGGCCGCGCTCACCGAGCTGCGGACCCGCCGCCCCGATCACCCCATCGAGACCAACGTCGAGTTCTGGGCTGCGGTCATCCTGGACTTCGCCCAGGTCCCGGCGCATATGATGCCGGCCATGTTCACCTCCGGGCGCACCGCCGGGTGGGCCGCACACATCCTGGAGCAGAAGCGCCTGGGCAAGCTGGTCCGCCCCGCCGCACTGTACGTCGGCCCCGAGCCGCGCAACGCCGAAGACGTCGAGGGCTGGGACGACATCACCCACGGCTGAGAAGGGTCACCGCCGGACTCCACCAGCACGCCCGGCCATTGCTGCCTGCGCCGAGACGACGCGTCCGGGTCCGCAGCCCCCAACCCTGCCAGAATGGGCCTATGACTTCCGCTGACTCCGGGCACCCGGCCATCAGGATTCCCGCTGATCTCCTTCCGACCGACGGCCGCTTCGGCTGCGGGCCGTCCAAAATTCGCCCCGAGCAGCTGGCGGCGCTGGCCGGCTGGGGTGCGTCGGTGATGGGCACCAGCCACCGGCAGAAGCCGGTCAAGGACGTGGTGGCCCGGGTGCGGGCGGGGCTGCGGGAGCTGTTTGCCCTGCCGGACGGCTATGAGGTGGTCCTGGGCAACGGGGGCACCACAGCGTTCTGGGATGCTGCCGCGCTGGGACTGGTGCGCGACCGGTCGTTGCACCTGGCCAACGGCGAGTTCAGCGCCAAGTTCGCCAGCGTGACCAAGGGTGCGCCGTTCCTGGTCGACCCGGTGGTGATCGCCGCCGAGCCGGGATCGGCCCCCGAACCGGTGAGCGACCCGTCGGTGGACCTGATCGGCTGGGCGCACAACGAGACCTCGACCGGGGTCATGATTCCGGTGCAGCGCCCGGCTGGTTCCGACGGTGCCCTGGTCGCCATTGACGCCACCTCCGGTGCTGGTGGGCTCCCGGTGGACGTCGCCGACGCTGACGTCTACTACTTCGCGCCGCAGAAATGCTTCGCTTCCGACGGCGGCTTGTGGGTGGCCCTGATGAGCCCGGCAGCGCTGGAGCGGGTCGCCGAGATCGGGGCCAGTGACCGGTGGATCCCGGAGTTCCTGTCGCTCACCACCGCCGTGGACAACTCCACCAAGGACCAGACTTACAACACCCCGGCGGTGGCCACCCTGCTGATGTTCGCCGAGCAACTGGACTGGATGAACGCTGCGGGCGGCCTGGACTGGTGCACCGCGCGCACTGCGGACTCCTCCGCCCGACTTTACTCCTGGGCGCTGGCCAGCGAGTACGCCACCCCGTTCGTCGCCGAGCCGGCGCACCGCAGCCAGGTAGTGGGAACTATCGACTTCGCGGATTCAGTGGACGCTGCCGCCGTGGCGAAGGTGTTGCGCGCCAACGGTGTTGTGGACACTGAGCCCTACCGCAAGCTGGGCCGCAACCAGTTGCGCGTCGGCATGTTCCCGGCCATCGAACCCGACGACGTCACCGCGTTGACCGCGTGCATCGACCACGCGGTGACGGTGCTGAACTGAGCCCGCAAATCGGCCCTCGTCACGCCGCGTGTCCGCACCTCAGCGGGTCTCAGGTGAATTACAGTGATGTCGTTCGGGTTGCGAGGTCACTGGGAGGTCACCATGCGGACACTTCGAGTCATCGGCCTGGACGCCGACGGTCGGTCGGTGATCTGCGAGGACACCGAGTGCGCCCAACAGTTCCGACTCCCCGCCGACGAGCACCTGCGTGCCGCCGCACGTGGTGACCTGGCCCGCCTGGGTCAACTCGCGATCGAGATCGGCAGTCAGTTGCGGCCCAAGGAGATCCAGGCGCGTATCCGAGCCGGCAGCACTGTCGAAGAGGTCGCCGCCGCGTCCGGCGTCCCTGCGCAACGAGTCGAGCGGTACGCCCACCCCGTCTTGCTGGAGCGTTCGCGCGCTGCCCAGATCGCCCAGGGTGGTCACCCATTGCGGCCGGACGGCCCTGCGGTGGAGACCCTTCTGCAGGTCGTGCACGCCGCATTCGGGGTGCGGGGCCAGGACCTGGACTCGGCGCACTGGGACGCCTGGCGTGGCGAGGACGGCCGGTGGGTAGTGCAACTGCGCTGGAGCACCGGGCGCAGCGACAACCGCGCGCACTGGCGTTTCCAGCCTGGTGCGCACGGCGGCACGATCATCCCGCTCGACGACCACGCCGCCGATCTCGTCGACCCCGACCCCACGCGACCGTTGCGCACCGTCGCAGCCATCGTCCCGGTCGCCAACGCCACGCCTGTAGCGGAGGACACGTTGCCTGACGTCGTCATCGCCGACGTCGACGCGCCGAGCGGCCCGCCCAGCGAGCCCGCAACTCCGACCCAGCCGCGGGTCCAGCGGGGCCGTCCCACCATGCCGTCGTGGGCGGACGTCGTACTCGGAGTGCGCAGCCAACGCGGCTGACCGCGGCCCGTCCGAACCATCCGCTGTGGGCGTAGCGGTGCACCGGAAATCGGTGTGCTTCTGTCGGTGGTACTGGTTAGCCTTCGCAATGACATGACGACCGAACTCCTTGCACCCAGCAGCACCGTGGCGTCCCTGCGACGTCTCGGACCCTATGTGCGCCAGGTCCGCTGGCCGATGGTGCTGTCCGGGGCCGCTGCATTGGGCGCATCCGGTGCAGGTCTGGTGATCCCGTTGATCACCCAGCGGGTGGTCGACACCATCGCCGCCGGTTCGGGTTTCGCGCCGCTGGTGTCGCTGCTGGCGTTCGCGCTGGTACTCGGCTTGGGCGAGGCGGGGTTGATCTTGCTGCGGCGCAGGGTGATAGCCCGCCCCACCGCCATATTGGAGAAGCGGATGCGCGACGATCTCTACGCGCACCTGCAGCAGCTCCCGGTGGCCTTCCACGACCGCTGGCAGGGCGGTCAGCTGCTCTCGCGGGCAGTCTCGGACCTGACCACCATCCGGATGTTCGTCGCCTTTGGAGCCATCTTCATGGTGGTGAACGGGGTGACCGTGTTGCTGGGTGCCGTGGTGCTGGTGGTGCTGTGGCCACCGTTCGGGTTCGTCGCGCTTGGCCTGGTGGTGCCGATGGTGGCACTGTCCACGATCTTCGAACACCGGTACAAGAGCGTCGCTCGCCATGCTCAGGATCAGGTGGGTGACCTGGCCACCCGGGTCGAGGAGTCGGTGCTCGGGGTGCGGGTGCTCAAGGCATTCGGGCGCGGGCCGCAGCTGACCGCGCGGTTCGCCGCCGAGTCCGGTGCCCTGCGTCGCACCGAGCTCACCAAGGTCAAGATCCTCGCTGTGCTGTGGGCGGCCATCATCGCGCTGCCCGAGATTGCGATCGGCGCCACCCTGCTGATCGGCAGCATCGGGGTCGGGCAGGGCTCGTTGAGCCTGGGTGGGCTGGTCGCTGCGGTCACCACAGTCGTGTACCTGCAGTGGCCGATCGACTCCCTCGGCTGGCTGCTCGCCGAGGCGAACAAGACCGCTGCCGCCAGCGACCGTTACTGGGAGGTGCGAGACGCCACCAACACCATCGTCGAACCAGTGCAGGCGCGCCAGATTGCCACCCCGGCCCGCGGCCGGTTGACCCTGCGTGACGTGCACTTCACCTACCCCGACGCCACCGTGCCGGTGTTGCGGGGCGTCGACCTCGACATCGCACCCGGGGAGACGGTGGCGCTGGTCGGGCTGACTGGGAGTGGCAAGACCACGCTGACCGCGTTGATCCCGCGGCTGTTCGACGTCACCAGCGGTTCGGTGCTGATCGACGGGGTCGACATCCGTGAGCTGAGTACCGACGTGCTGCGCACCCAGGTGGCCACCGCGTTCGAAGACCCGGTGCTGTTCTCGGCCAGTGTGCGGGAGAACGTCGCGCTGGGGCCGGGGGCGGTCACCGACGAGCAGGTCCGCGAGGCGCTGGAGGTCGCGCACTGCTGGGAGTTCGTCCAGGCGCTGCCATGGGGGGTGAACACCAGGATCGGCGAGCAGGGACTGAGCCTGTCCGGTGGGCAACGGCAACGCCTCGCCCTGGCCCGCGCGGTGCTGGGCAGACCGGCCGTTCTCGTGCTCGACGACCCGCTGTCGGCGCTGGACGTGCACACCGAGGCCGAGGTGGAGCGCGCGCTGCGGCAGGTGCTCGTCGGCGTCACCTCGTTGGTGGTGGCGCACCGGCCCTCCACCGTCGCGTTGGCTGACCGCGTCGCGCTGCTTCGCGACGGGCGGATCGCTGCGGTCGGCACCCATTCGAAGCTGTTGGCCACCTCGGCCGCCTACCGGCATGTGATCTCCAGCGTTGAGCGCACCCCACACGAGATGAGCCCGGTCACATGAGTGCACCAGCAGCGCAACAGAATTGGCGTGGGGTCGCTGCGGAGGACACCGAGGCCGAAGATCTCACCGCGGCGACCTCCCTTGCCCTCGCCGCCCGGTCGCGCGCCCTGTTGGGGTCACTCGTCCGCCCGCGTCGGCGCCTGGCCTGGGTCGCGCTGGTGCTGGCGATCGGTGAGAACCTGGCTGCATTGGCCGGGCCGCTGCTGATCGCGGCGGCCGTCGACTCCGGTGTGCCGTCCGCGGTCCGCGGCGACTACGGCCCGGGGGTACGCATCGCGGTGGCCTACATCGCGGCTGGGGTGGCCTCGGCGGGGCTGCGCGCCGCGTTCCTGCTCATCTCCGGGCGGGTCGGCCAGGACATCCTGCTGGAGTTGCGCACCAGGGTGTTCCGCCACGTGCAGCGGCTGTCGGTGAGTTTCCATGAGCGCTATACCTCCGGCCGGGTGATCTCCCGACTCACCAGTGACCTGGACTCGCTGTCGCAGATGCTCGAGCAGGGGCTGGACGAGCTGTTGTTCTCCCTGCTGTCGATCGTGACGATCACCGTCGTACTGCTGTGGCTGGATGTGCCGTTGGCAGTGGTGGTGCTGGTGGGGTTCGTGCCCCTGGTTGCGCTGACCCGTTGGTATCGCCGGCAGGCCGCGGTCAGCTACCGCGCGAACCGGTCCGCGATCGCGGAGGTGATCGTCGCGTTCGTAGAGAGCATGAACGGCATTCGGGCGGTGCAGGCCTACCGTCGCCAGAGCCGTAACGCCGCGATCATGGACGAGGTCGGCGGTCGTTACGCCAACTCCAACGCTCAAGCCGCCGGGCTGCTCGCCACCTACACCAGCACGCTGCGGGCGGTCGGCAACCTGACTTTGGTGGTCGTGCTCGGGTACGGGGCATCCCGGGTGGGTGCTGGTGCGGTCCAGATCGGCGTGCTCACCGCTTTCGTGCTGTATTTGCGCAGGCTGTACGGGCCGCTGGATCAGCTGGCGATGTTCCTGAACTCCTATCAGTCGGCGTCGGCAGCGTTGGAAAAGTTGTCCGGGGTGCTGCAGGAGCCGCTGTCGGTGCAGGACCCGGCCGATCCGGTCGAATTGCTGAAGCCCCCCGCAGGGGCCGTGCGGTTTGCCGGGGTGCAGTTCGCCTACTCCTCGGCTCCGGACCGCACGGTGCTGCACCACCTCGACCTCGACATACCGGCCGGTCAGGTGGTGGCGGTCGTCGGTTCGACCGGGGCCGGCAAATCCACGGTCGCGAAGCTGCTCGCGCGCTTCTACGACCCCACCGATGGGGTGATCACCCTGGACGGAGTGGACCTGCGGGCCATGTCGGACGCAGATCTACGGCGCGCGGTGGTGTTGGTGACGCAGGAGTCGTTCCTGTTCGCCGGGTCGGTGGCGGATAACATTGCCCTGGGGCGCCCAGGAGCCAGCCGGGCGCAGGTGCAGGCTGCCGCTCTTGCGGTGGGCGCCACCGCCTTCATCGACGCCCTGCCCGAGGGGATCGACACCGACGTCCGCAAGCGCGGGGGACGGCTCTCCGCCGGGCAACGTCAACTGGTGGCGTTCGCCCGAGCATTCTTGGCCGACCCGGCGGTGCTACTGCTGGACGAGGCGACGTCCAGTATGGACATACCCGGCGAACGCGCCGTCCAGGCCGCGCTGGAGACCGTGCTGCAGGATCGGACGGCGGTGATCATCGCCCACCGGTTGTCCACTGTGCTCGTTGCTGACCGGGTCCTGGTGGTGGACGACGGGCGGATCGTTGAGGACGGTTCCCCGGTGCAGCTGATCGCCGCCGGTGGGGCGTTCGCACAGCTGCACGTCCAGTGGCAGCAATCCCTCGCCTAACCCCTTTTCGTAGCCCCCAGCGGTCGCCCCCGGGCGATTCGGAACCATTTCGTCGCCCGCAGCCGTCACCCCCGGGTGATTCGGAACCTTTACGTCGCCCGCGCCCGTCATCAACTGCCGAGGTCGCGCCTGTGGATTGACAAGCAAGTTATCCACAATTTGGACGATGGTGCCCCAAGGGCCTCGCCGAGATTGCACAGTCGGGGCATGAACAGAAAGCGTCCTGAACTCCCCGGAGGTGTTCACCGGTCTCGACGCCGTTTCGGCCGGCGCCCTCACCGCGCGCGAACTTCGAGGACCCCGGGTGAAGCGAGTCATCGGTGGGGTCTACTGCCCAGCCGAGGTCCGTGTCACCGTCGAGCGACGCTGCCAGGCCGTGGCCCTCGTGGCTCCTAACGCTGCCGTCATCAGCGGGCCATCGGCCCTGACGCTGTACGGCGCACCCGCGTCCCAAACCGATGAACCGGTACACGTCGTCATCCCGCCACACCAGCGCTTTACTCGTGGACGGGACGTACTGGTGCGCCGACGACTGGTGCTGCCCAACGAAGCGACGCGGTGGGGCGACCGCCGCCTGGCTACCCCGGCGCGGGCCACCCTCGACCTGCTGCTCGGTCGCCCCGTCCTGGACTCCGTGCCGCTGCTCGATCTCACGCTTCGCGCGGGCCTTGTCAAGGTCGTGCTCGCGTTGGCTGGCCTGCACCCGCCGCCTCAAGTCGAGATCTTCGACGAGCGCGGGTTCGTCGCCCGGGTGGACCTTGCATTCGAACGGGAACGAGTGGCAGTGGAGTACGAAGGCGCCCACCACGGTGACCCGTCCATGCTGCGGCACGACCGCAAGCGCCTCGGTCGACTGCGGCAAGCCGGATGGCAAGTGGTGTTCGTCACAGCGTCCGACCGCTACAGACCCCACACCGAGCTGGTCGGCCGAGTCCGCGGTGCGTTGCTCACACGACTCTGACGGCCACCACTACCGTCGCAATGGTTCCCAATCGCCCCGGTCTGAGGCGCCCCGCCCCCACCTCAGCGGACGCGTTCGTAGAAGGCCATGGCGGCAGCCGTGGACACGTTGAGCGAGTCGGTGCCCGCGGCCATGGGGATACGAGCGCGGATGTCGGTGGCGCGCATGGCGTGCTCGGTCAACCCTGAACCCTCCGCGCCGAGCAACACCGCCACCTTGTCGCCGGTCATCGCCGTTGCCAGCGGTACCGCTGCGGGGTCCGGGGTCAGCGCAATCGTCTGAAAACCCTGCTTGCGCAGCAGGTCCAGCCCGCGCGGCCAGTCCGGAACCGCCGCGAAGGGCACCCGCAGCACGTGTCCCATGCTGACCCGGACCGCCCGGCGGTACAGCGGGTCTGCGCAGCGCGCCCCGAACAGCACGCCGTCCACCCCCAACCCAGCCGCGTTGCGGAACATCGAACCCAAGTTCTCCGGGTCGTTCACACCCTCCAGTACAGCCAGGGTGTGGGCACCATCCAGCACGTCCACCAACGGCAGCGCCGGCGCGCGGTCCCCCGCGGCCAACACCCCGCGGTTGAGGTGGAACCCCACCACGTCGTGCATGACCTGCGCGGTGGCGAGGAAGAACGGCACATCGATGTAAGCCAAGTCCTCGGTCAACGCGTCCAGGCGAGCCGATACCCCCAATATTCCACGCACCGGGAAGCGGGATTCGAGCAGCCGCCGCACCACCAGCACTCCCTCGGCGATCACGAACCCCTTGCCCTCGGGAAGGTCTGGGCGTCGGTCAGAGGAGTTCAGGTCGCGGAAGTCGTCGACCCGGGGGTCGGTCGGATCGTCGACGGCGATGACGCGCACGCCCACCATCCTCGCGCAACCCCGACACCCCCACCCCGATACCCAACCACCGCGACAGGCAACCATCGGCCGTGGCACGGTTGTCGCATGGGTGAGGACGTCGAACGCCGGAAGTTCACCCGCGAGGACCGCCGACGGTTCCGCGCCAAGGTGACCGATTGCATGGACGCCCTGGCGCGGATGCTCGCCGACGGGGGATTCGCCGCGGACGAAGCTCAGCTGGGCATGGAGATCGAACTCAACCTCGTCGACGCGGACCTGCAGCCAGCGATGGCGAACACGGAGGTGCTGGCGGCGATCGCCGACCCGGACTTCCAGACCGAGCTGGGCCAATTCAACATCGAGATCAACGTCGCCCCGCGGCCGTTGAGTGGGAACCAGACGCAGGAACTAGAGGCTGACCTGCGCGCATCGCTGAACGCCGCCGACGCCCGGGCCCGCGCACGGGGCAGCCGACTGGTGATGATCGGGATGCTGCCCACCTTGAGCCGGGAGCACTTCCACCGCCAATGGCTCTCGCTGAGCCCGCGCTACGACCTGCTCAACCAGCAGATTTTCGCCGCCCGCGGGGAGGACATCGAACTCGACATCGTGGGGGTCGCAATGCCCGGCGCCTCACGCGAGGACCGGCTGGAGGTTACATCGGACTCGATCCTGCCGGAGGCGGCTTGCACCTCGGTGCAACTGCACCTGCAGGTGGAGCCGGACACCTTCGCCGCGCATTGGAACGCCGCCCAGTGTCTGGCCGGAGCGCAGGTCGCACTCGCGGGCAACTCGCCCTTTCTGGCCGGTGCCGCGCTGTGGCACGAGAGCCGTATACCGGTCTTCGAGCAGGCCACCGACACCCGTCCACCGGAACTACGCAACCAGGGGGTACGACCGCGGGTGTGGTTCGGCGAGCGTTGGATCACCTCCATCTTCGACCTGTTCGAGGAGAACTCGCGATACTTTCCGGCGCTGCTGCCGGTGTGCTCCGCGCAGGACCCGCGCGCCGAGCTGGACGCCGGTCGCATCCCGGAACTCAGCGAGCTCAAACTGCACAACGGCACGGTGTACCGCTGGAACCGCCCGATCTATGACTGCGTGGCCGGGACCCCGCACCTGCGCATCGAGAACCGGGTGTTGCCGGCCGGGCCCACCCTTGTCGACACCATGGCCAACGCCGCGTTCTACTACGGCGCGCTGCGCGCCCTGGTCGACGCAGATCGTCCACTCTGGACTCAGATGAGCTTCCATGCCGCGGAGGAGAACCTGCACTCCGGGGCGCGTGAGGGGATGGAAGCCCAGCTCTACTGGCCGGAGGTGGGGTGGGTGCGCCCCGACGAACTCGTGCTGCGCCGGTTACTGCCCTTGGCGCACAGCGGGTTACGCAGCTTCGGGGTCTCCGATGCGGCCCGGGAGCGCTACCTGGGGGTGATCGAGGGTCGCTGCCTCGCGCGGCGCACCGGCTCGGTGTGGCAGCGCGAGACAGTGGCCGGGCTGCAAACCAGTGGGCGCAGCCGCCCGGAGGCGACGACGGAGATGCTGCGCCGCTACGTCGAGCTGATGCACCTCGGCAACCCGGTGCACACCTGGCCGCTATGAATACCCATAGCACGCTGGCACCCTCGGACCCCATGAATTCCCTCGATGTCCGCCATGCCCAAGTTGCCGACATGCCCGCGGTGCACCTGGCCGACGGTCGAGCCTTCGGCGAGCACCAGGCCCCAGCGACGATCGCCATATTCGACACCCTGATGAGCGCGGACGATCACGTGCTGGCGTTCGACGGCGACACCGTGGTGGGCGTGACCGCGCGGATGGCCCTGCGGATGACGCTGCCCGGTGGTGCGCAGGTCGATGCTGCGGGGATCTCTGCGGTGTCGGTGGCCGCCACCCATCGACGGCGCGGGGTGCTCCGGCAGATCTTCACCACCCAGCACCGCGAACTCCTGGACTCCGGCATTGCGCTGAGTGCACTGACCGCCAGCGAAGCCACCATCTACGGCAGATTCGGCTACGGAAACGCCACGGTGGCGAACCGGGTGGACATCGACCGCCGCCACGTCAGTTTCCGCCCCAGCGCGCCCGACCCTGGCGGGGTTCGCCAGATCGAGGCCGACGAAGCGCGCGCCCTGCTGCCGGAGGTGCACAGCCGCTGGCAGCACCGCACCCCCGGGGCGCTGCATCGCAACCACCTGTGGTGGGACTGGCAGCTGGCCGATCAACCCGAGGACCGCGCCGGGGCCAGCGCGCTGTTCTTCCTGGTGCACCCCGACGGGTACGCCACCTACCGGGTGGCCAGCGGGGAGCGGGGCCGCCGCGCCGACGTGGTGGAGCTTGCGGCCGCCACCGACGCTGCACACGCCGCATTGTGGCGGGTGCTGATGGGCTTGGACATCCTGGGGACGGTGACCGCGACGGTGGCCCCCGACGACCCGCTGCCCTTCCTGCTCACCGACAGTCGAGCGGTGCGTGTCACCAACAGCAGGGACGGCATGTGGGTCCGTCTGTTGGACGTACCCGCCGCACTCGCCGCCCGCCGCTACGGCACCGAATTGGACGTAGTCGCGCAGGTCAGTAACGATTTCCTCGGCCAAGGCGGCCGGTTCCGGTTGCGGGGTGGTCCCGACGGTGCCGAGTGCACCCGCACGGACGCCCCGGCGCAGGTGCACACCGACGTCGCCGCGTTGGGGTCACTGCACCTGGGCGGGCACCGGGCGCGGACGCTGCATCGGGCCGGGCTGCTCGGCGTGGACGACCCCGCGGTGCTGCATCGACTGGACCTGGCGTTCGGCGCCGATCGTGCGCCCGTGCACGGGACGGACTTCTGAGCGCCGCCGCGGTGGCTGTGGCCGGGGTAGCCGGGTTTGCCGTCGGTCCAGTCCTGCATGCCGTCGCCTACGCGGTCCCGTTGGGTGAACCGGTGTGGCCGCTGCGGCGCCCCACACCATCGACCGTCGCCGTCAGCGTGGCCACCGCGTCGCTGGCCGCTCTGGTCACCGCGCACCTCGGCACCAGCTGGCTACTGCCGGCGCAGCTGTGGCTGGTGGGGCTGGCCGTTGTGCTCACCGTGACCGACCTTCGGCACCGCCGGTTGCCGAACGCCGTGCTGCTGCCCGGCGGGGTGGTGTTGGCGGCATTGATGGTGCTCGGTGCGGTGGCCGAGCACCGGGCACCGTTGCTGTGGGGTGCGCTGGGCGGGGCCGCCGGGTTGTTCGCGGTGTTCCTGCTGGCCGCGCTGATTTCACCGGCGGGCATCGGCATGGGCGACGTGAAGCTGGCCGGGGTGCTGGGGTTGGTGCTCGGACCCGCGGGGTTCGGCACGGTGCTGTTGACTGTGCTGGTGGCATTCGCCGTCCACGCGGTGCTGGCTGTGGCGCTGCTAGCCACCCGGCAGGTCAGTAGAGGTACCGGACTGCCCTTCGGGCCAGCGCTACTGCTCGGCGCCGCGGCGACCCTGGGCTGGTTCGCGCCGTTGAGTCGCCTGCTGTTGTGAGGGGTGGCTGAGCGGGCAGCCTGCCAGACTGAGCACCAGTCCGCCGCCCGCCCACAGGTTCCCACCGGAAGCAGTCCACCCGTGACCTCACCCGCCGTGCCGGCGCTGATCGCGCTGGCCGCTGCCCTGTCCTACGCCACCGGTGCGGTTCTGCAGCAGCGAGGCGCGTTCCGGCCAGGCGCAGACGTAGCCACCGGTCGGGCGTTATCGGTCCCCGCCATGATGGCCCGACCGGTGTGGCTAGCCGGGTTGGGCATGGACGCTGCGGGTTTCGTGTTCGAGTTCCTCGCGCTGCGCGGATCGTCGGTAACCCTGGTGCAGCCGTTGCTGGTGTGCGGGCTGCTGTTCGCGCTGCCGCTGGGCGCACGGTTGGCGCGATGCCCCGTCCGGCGCTCGGACCTGGCGGCTGGCGGGCTGGTCGTGGCTGGTCTGGTGGCGTTCCTCATAGCAGCCCAGCCGGTGCAAGGCGCCGCAGTGGTGCCCGTGGCCCGGTGGGTGATGGTGACCTCGACGGTGGCCGTGGTGGCCTTCGCGCTGGTGCTGGCCGCCCGGGGCCGGCGACCGGCGGCCCGGGCCCTGTCGCTGGCCGCGGCTGCCGGGCTGGTCAACGGGGTGTTCGCCGGCCTGGCTAAGGCGGTGGGCACCGAGCTGGACCGCGGCTGGCGCACGGTCGTCACCAGCTGGCAGCTGGTGGCGCTGGCCGTCGCCGCGGCGGCCACCCTGACATTGGCGGCCAAGGCCTTCCAGGTCGGGTCACCCGCCGCCGCCGTCACCGGCCTATTTGCGGTAGAACCGCTGGCCGGTATCGGCGTGGGCGCCGCCGTCTTCGGCGACACCATCCGGCGCGAGCCGGTGTTCCTCCTCGCCGAAGTCCTCGGCATGGCGGTGTGCCTGGTCGGGGTCAGCATCCTCGGGCGCAGCCCGGGCGTCGTCGCCGCATACGGCGGACACGACGACCGCGGTACAGTCCAGCTAGCTCCAAAATAGCCGCAAATTGGAGAACGGATTCTGCCGTGCCCAGAGCGCCCACGGCCGAGACGGCGAGCAAACCCGGCACACCCGCGCCGCTCCGGACACCGACCCTGCGCCGGCTACGGACGCTTGCCGGTGTAGCCGTGCACGGCGTCGGGCTCCAGCTGCGGGCCGCACGCCACGCCCCGGCCACCCTCGCGTTCCTGTTGCTGCTGTGGGGGGTGGGCGCGGTGACCGGCAGCCTGCTCACCGGTCCGTCGTCGGGATTGCGGGAACAGTTCGGCGCATCGGTTCCGGCGTTGGCAGCCGGGCGGGCCTATACCCTGCTGTCCGCCACGTTGTGGAACCCGAACTTGGTCGGCTATCTGCTGGTCACGGTGGCCGCCCTGACAATTGTGGCCGACATCGAACGGCGCTGGGGAACCCGTCAGGTGGTGCTCACCGGGCTGGGTGTGCAGATGGTGGGAGTCGCGGTCGGACTCGGGGCGGTCAAGGTCCTCAGCCTTACCGGGGGCACGTGGCGCGCCGAGCTGGCGACCGGGTCGGCGGTCGGCCCCAGCACCATGCTGCTGGGCATCGTGATGGCCTACTCCGCTCGGGCCACCGCACTGTGGCGGCGGAGGGTCCGGCTCGGGGTACTGGTGGTGCTGGCCACCCTGATGCTCTACGGCGGGTTGCTGCAGGACGTACTCCGGCTCAGCACCGCGCTGACCGGTCTCGCGGTGGGTGCGCTACTGCTGCACCGCTCGCCGCTGCATGCGCCCCCGCGCTCTACCCGCCACGAGGTACGCACCCTGGTCAGCGTGCTGCTGGCCGCCACCGCCCTGGGACCGGTACTGGCCGCATTCGCCACCACTGCGACGGGACCGTTGTCGGTGCTGCAGTACATCTTCACCTCTCCCAACGTGGATCCCGCCACCCTCGACCTCATCTGCGCGGACCCGACGACCACCGAGGCGTGCGTCGACCTGCAGCGCCAGTTGCGGTTGGACGGGGTCGGACCCACCGTGCTGTCGGTGCTACCTGCGGTGTTGGTGCTGGTGCTCACGGTGGGGTTGCGCCGGGGGCGGGCCTTCGCCTAGTGGGCAGCAGTGGCCGTGCACGGTGTCCTCGCCGTGTTCGGAATTGTGCTGGCGGTTGCCGCGATCACCACGCCCACCACCGACGCCGCCGCCCAGGCCCTCGCCGGTGTCCGGGGCACGTTGGGCGTGGTCGGCCCGCTGGCCCAGCCGTTGCTGATACTGGGCGTTTTGGTGGCCACCCGCCGGGCGTTCACCATCTCCGCGCCGCCCGGCACCTACCTGCGCACCGCGGGCGTGCTGGGCGCGGCCGTCTTGGGTGCGTTCGCCGTGTACGTCCTGGCAGGTCTGGGGCTGGCCCGCCAGTTCGACCCGCCGGTCGGACTCGGTCAGCTGGTGAAGGACTTCCCGCTGCGCCTGGTGCCGGCCGGGTACCTGGGCGTGGTCGAGCCGACGTTCGTCCCGCGCAGCGCGGCGGCCACCGTGTTGTTCGAATGGACCGGCATCGTGGTGTGGGCGGTGATCATCACGGTGGTGCTACCCACCTTCACCAGTGCCCGCCGCAGCGACACCGACTCCGCCGCCGTCACTGCCCGAGCGCTGTTGCGCGAGCACGGAGATCACTCGCTGTCCTACCTGACGATGTGGTCGGGTAACAGCTACTGGTTTACCCCGGACGTCGAATGCTACGTCGCCTACCGGGTCTGCGGGTCGGTCGCGATTACCACCGGCGACCCGGTCGGACCGGCGCACCGCACGTCGGCCGCGGTGCGTGGTTTCGTCGAATTCTGCTCGGCCAACGGATGGACCCCATGCCTGTACAGCGTCACCGAGCCGGTCGCTGCGGCCACCACGGCGATGGGCTGGCAACGGGTGCAGGTGGCTGAGGAAACCGTGCTGCCGCTGGGTGAGCTGGCCTTCACGGGCAAGAAGTTCCAGGACGTCCGCACCGCCGTGAACCGAGCCGCCAAGGCGGGCATCACCGCCGAATGGATCAGCTACCCGACCGCGCCGCGTGCCCTGCTCGACCAGATCGAGGCGATCTCCGAGGACTGGGTATCGGACAAGGGCATGCCCGAGATGGGTTTCACCCTCGGTGGCCTCGACGAACTCGACGACCCGGCGGTGCGCTGCCTCGTCGCGGTCGACGCCGATCGGACCGTGCATGGGATCACCAGTTGGTTACCGGTGTACCGCGGCGGGGTTGCCGTCGGCTGGACGTTGGATTTCATGCGCCGACGCGACACCGGGTTCAAGGGGGTGGTGGAATTCCTCATCGGTTCCGCGGCGCTGGATCTGCAATCCGAGGGTGCGGAGTTCGTCAGCCTGTCCGGCGCACCGCTGGCGCGGGTCGACCCCGCGGTCGAACTCAGCGGGGTGCAGCGGCTACTAGACGTGATGGGCCGCACGCTCGAGCCGGTATACGGGTTCCGGTCGCTACTGGCTTTCAAGGCCAAGTTCGCGCCCCGCTACCACCCGCTGTACATGGCCTACCCAGAACTTGCCGCCTTACCTCGGATCGGCAATGCCCTGACCCGCGCGTACTTGCCCCAGCTGACGCTGCGCCAAGGGGTCCGGATGCTCAGCCGGCTCTGACCGGACCCGCTGCAGGTACAGCGCGCAGCCCAGCGCCGTCAGCAGCGACACTGCTCCCCCCGCGACGATCGGCGCCCGCCCGCCCAGGGTGTTGGCCAGCCAGCCCAGCAGCGGTGCACCCAACGGTGTTCCACCCAGGAAGGCCAGCAGGTAGATGCCCATCACCCGGCCGCGCATTTCGGCGGGTACCGCGAGTTGCATAGTGCCCATGGCCGCGGTGGTGAACGTCAACGCGGCGACGCCGGCCGGGATCAACATGAAACCGACCAGGACGTAGCTGGGCATCAACCCGGCAGCGACTTCGAACGCGCCGAACGCCGCGGCCCCGCCCAGCAGCAGCCTGATCCGGGCGCGCCCCGTCCGTCGGGCGGCGAAGGTCGCTCCGGTAAGGGTGCCGACGGCGAGCATCGTCAGCAGCAGGCCATAAATGTCCGAGCCCTGCCCGAACACGTTGCGGGCCAGGATGGCCAGGGTGATCGGGAAGTTCAGCCCGAAGGTAGCGACCAGGAACACCGCCACCAGCACCACCAGCAGGTCGGGACGGCCACGCACGTAGCGCAAACCCTCCCGCAGCTGACCCTTGGCCCGGGCGGTGGGGGCAGCGCGCAGCAGCGCCGCAGGGTTCATCGCCAGCAGCCCGGCGATCACCGCAGCGAAGCTGCCGACGTTGGCCAGGAAAACCCACCCGGTGCCCACCACCGTTATGAGCACCCCGGCCACCGCCGGACCGACGATGCGCGCGAGATTGAACGTCATAGAGTTCAAGCCCACCGCGTTCGTCAGCTGCTCAGACCCGACCATTTCCACCACGAACGACTGGCGCACCGGCGCGTCCACCGCTGACACGCATCCCATCGCCAGCGCGATCGCGTAGACCTGCCACAGGCTCACCACGCCAGCCAGATCGAGCAGCCCGAGCACCAGGGCACAGGCCGCCATCAGCGACTGGGTGATCAGGATGAGCCGGCGCTTGTCGTACCGGTCGGCGAGCACCCCGCCCCACATGGACAGCACCAGGGTCGGTCCGAACTGCAGGGCTGCGACGATCCCCAGCGCCACGGCATCACCACCGGTGAGGGTGAGCACCAGCCAGTCCTGAGCGACCCGCTGCATCCAGGTGCCCACCAGCGACACGACCTGCCCGGTCGCCCACAGTCGATAGTTTCGGGTGTGCAGCGAGGCGAACATCGAGGGTTTAGCCACGGCCGAGGCAGCCACCCGAGGTTCGGCGATCGTCACTCCCTGCTGCCCACCATGCCGTCGATGATCGCACTCGCCGCGCGCAAGGTGTCCCGTTCGTCAGCGTTCAGGGCGGCCAATCGCGCATCCAGCCAGGCCTCCCTGGCGTGCACCTCGTCTTTGATGTACTGCTCGCCGGCGCCGGACAGCGACACGATGACCTGGCGGCCGTCGGTGGGGTGTGGCACCCGGTGGATGAAGCCCAACTGGTCTAAGGCCGCGATAATCCGGGTCATCGACGGCGGCTGCACCCGCTCCCGCGCGGCCAGGGTGCCCGGCGTCATCGGCCCATACATGTCCAACGTGGACAATGCCGAGACCTGGGTGAGGCTCACCCTGGCGTCGATGCGCTGCCCGCGCAGCCGGCGGTTCAGCCGCAGCACCGCCAGCCGCAAGTCACTGGCCAGCCGGTCGTCGTCCATGGTGTTTAGCCTACCTCACGAGAGTGTCTGGTGGAAACCGCAACGACCGGCGTCGTGGCAGGTCAGGACAGCGCAGCCGTGATGGGTCCGACAGCAAAGTAGGCAACGAACAGTACCGCTATGACCCAGAGCAACGGGTGTACACCCCGGGCCCTCCCCTTCGCCGCGTGCAGCACCACCCAGGTGATGAACCCGGCTCCGATCCCGTTGGCGATGGAGTAGGTGAACGGCATGACGATGATGGTGAGGAAGGCCGGCAACGCCATCGCGAAGTCGCCGAAGTCGATGTCCTTGACCTGGGCCACCATCAGCGCGCCCACCACCACCAACGCGGGCGCGGCGGCTTCGATCGGCACCACCGAATACAACGGGGTGAGGAACATGGCGGCGAGGAACAACACCCCGGTCACGACGTTGGCCAGCCCGGTCCGCGCACCCTCGGCGATACCGGAGGCGGATTCGATGAACACCGTGTTCGACGACGACGACGCCGCCCCGCCGACCACGGCACCGGCGCCCTCCACTACCAGTGCCCGCCCGATGTTCGGCAGGTTCCCCTTCGCATCCGTCAACCCGGCTTCCTTGCCGAGGCCGGTCATGGTGCCCATCGCGTCGAAGAAGTTGGCCAGGACCAGGGTGAACACCAACAGCATGGCCGCCAGGGCACCCAGGCGGGCGAACGCACCGAAGCTGACCGCACCGACCAGGCTCAGGTCGGGCAGGCTCGCGACCACGCTGGGCAGCGCCGGCACCGAGAGGTTCCAACCCTTCGGGTTGACCCCCGCGGACGGGCCCACCTTGGTGATCGCCTGCACCACCGCGGCCAGCACGGTGGTGACGGCGATGCCGATCAGCAGCCCGCCGCGCACCCGGCGCACCACCAGCACCCCCATCAACAGCAGGCCCACGCAGAACACCGCGGTCGGCCACGATGCGATAGAGCCGTTGATGCCTAGCCCGACGGGCACCGTGGTGGCCGCAGCGTCCGGCAACCGGCGGACGAAACCGGCGTCTACCAGGCCGATGAACGCGATGAACAGCCCGATTCCCGCGGCGATCGCCGCCTTGAGCTCGGCGGGGACCGCGTCGAACACCGCGGTCCGGAAGCCGGTGACCGCCAGCACCACGATCACCAGTCCGTCGATGACCACCAGTCCCATCGCCTCCGGCCAGGTCACCTGCGGGGCGATGGTGACCGCTACCAGGGTGTTGATGCCCAGGCCGGTGGCGATGGCGAACGGGTAGTTGGCGATGATCCCGAACAGCACGCTCATCACCCCGGCCACCAATGCGGTGACGGCCGCCACCTGAGCCACCGGCAGGATCGCCCCGGTGACGTCGGTCTTGGCTGCCGCATCCTGGGCGGAGAAGCTGCCGAGGACCAGGGGGTTCAGCACCACGATGTAGGCCATCGTCACGAAGGTGACCAAACCACCACGGACCTCACGGGACACTGTCGAACCACGCTGGGTGATCTTGAAGTAGCGGTCAAGCACGCTGGTGGCGGCGGTGCTGGTGGCCATGGTGCTCCCGGTGACGTGCGGCAGTGGGCGGTTGCGGATCGTATCGGTCCGCCAGTCGGAACCCTTTCGCCGCCCCCACCGCCCACCCCCGGGCGATTCGGAACCTTTTCTCCGTGCCGGGCTCTCGCGCGGCCGCATGTCAGGCCGGGTCAGTGATGACGCGGTTGCGGCCGCGGTGCTTGGCCCGATAGAGCAACGTGTCGGCTCGATCCCAGCAATCGGCGACGCTCTCTCCGGCGCGCAGGGTGGTAAACCCGGCGGAGAAGGTTTGCTCCGCGGGCACCACCGCAGCCAGGTCGGCGAGCACAGCCTCGGCATCGTTACGGGCACACCGGGGCAGCGCGAGCGCGAACTCCTCACCGCCCCAGCGCGCCAGCACGTCGGCGCCGCGCAACGACTTCCTGGCCCGGCGGGCGAACCCACGCAGCAGGTGATCACCGGCCGGGTGGCCATGGGTGTCGTTGTAGACCTTGAAGTGGTCGAGGTCGAGCACCGCGAGGGTGAGCGGCGCTACGTGCTCTCCCATCAGAATCAGCTGATTCAGCGCATCGCGCCAGCCTCGACGGTTGAGCAGCCCAGTCAGAGAATCCGTCGTGGCCGCATCCTGCAGGGCATCCTCGGCGTCCTTGCGCTCGGTGGTGTCCTGGACGACGGCCATCGTCCAGGCCTGCCCCTCTGGGCCGGCGATGCTGGCCACCGACACCCAGCCCCAACGAACGCTGCCGTCGGGACGTTGGTATCGCTTCTCCACCCGCAGCGTGTCACCCACCGCCTCGGCCGCTGCCATCAGCTGCTGCATGGCCGCGTGCTGGGCCAAGTCGTCGACGTGGGTGAACTCCCGAGAGGAGCGCCCCAGTATCTCCGCCGGGCTGCGGCCCACCAGCGTGCAGTACGCGTCGTTTGCCAAGACCAACAACCCGGCCTCGTCGGCCAGGGCGAGCGCGACCGGGCTCGCCTCGAACATCCGCTGGTAGTACTGCACCAGCCCGACGTCCGACGCCGCCACCAACCCCAGGACGCCCACCCCGTCACCCACACGTCGACGGTAGTGAGCGAACCGGGTCGCGGTCGGTGGGCGAGCTAGATTCACCCATTGGGGTTGTGCTCGCCACTCTTCTGGCTTGACGTCGCCGCGCCCGGCGGGTAACCACAGCGGGTGATCGCACCTGGCCTCCGCGCCGCACTGCTGGCCACCGCGGCACGTGCCCAGGACTTGTGCGGGTCACTGGTGTTGCGCGGCAAGCAGGCGACCGGGCTGCTTCGGCCCCTGCGGTCGCGGCCCTACCTGGGCCACGGCACCCCGGACGTGGTGTACGTCAAGGGCCGGGTCCGCGAGCGCAGCGGGGTGGACGAACCGCAGCCTTGCGACACGGCGCTGGACAACCTGCTGGCCACCGTCCGGCGCTTCACCGCCACCCCCGTCCCCGGTGCGCGGGTTCGGGTGCGTTTGGCGTCCGTCGGTACCGCCACCGCGGGCACCGAAGTGCAGGTCGTCTCCGACCACGACGGCTACTTCCGCGCCGAGTTGCACCCTGTCCCACCGCTACGCGAGGGCTGGCACGACCTGAGTGCCGAACTGCTGTCGCCGGCGGGCGGCACCACCACCGGCCGGGTGCTCGTGCCGCCCGCCGACGCGGAGTTCGGGGTAATCAGCGACCTGGACGACACCGTGTTGCGCAGCGCGGTCACCGAACCCCTCCAGGCCGCGGCGACGGTGCTGCTCAACAACGCGACGACCCGGACGCCGTTTCACGGGGTGGCGGCGTTCTACCGGGCGCTGCGCGCCGGGCCCTCCGGCGGCGCGAACAACCCGTTGTTCTACGTCTCCTCCAGCCCGTGGAACCTCTACGACTTCGTGGAGGACTTCCTGCGAGTGCACGACATCCCCGTCGGCCCGTTGTTCCTGCGGGCCTGGGGACTGGACCCGGACGCGATGTTCAGCGGTGGCCACAGCGCGCACAAATCCCAACTGATCAACGGGCTGCTCGCTACGTACCCGGACCTGTCGTTCGTGCTGATTGGTGACAGCGGTCAGCAGGACCCGGAGATCTACCGCGACGTGGTGCTGGCCTGGCCGGGACGGATTCTGGCGGTGTACATCCGCGATGTCACCACGCCGGAGCGCGACGCCGACGTCGGCGTGATCGCCCGCCAGGTGCGTGATACCGGTGTCGCCTTCGAGCTGGTCGCCGACACCCCCGCGGCCGCGTTCCACGCCGCCAGCCACCAGCTGATCGCCTCCCATGGATTGGCCGAGGTACAAGCCGCGGCTCACCGTGACGAGCCGATCCCGTGACCCGGCCGAATCCGCCCCTGGTGCCAGCACTACCACCGTCACTGGCCGACCCCCGACCGGTGATGGTCGTCGGCACCGCGCTGTGGGCGGTGTTCGCCGCGGTGGTAGGGGTACGTGCGCTACTCGGTCACCCGGACATGGGCACCGCGCTCGCCACCGGGGTCGCCGGTGTCGCGCTCGGCGGGATCGGCTACGCCATCTTCTTCCTGCAACGTCGCAGCGTGCGCCGGGGGACCGGGCGCGGTCAGCGGGGCCTCAGCTGAGGAGGTCGCCGCCGGGCAACCTCAGCGTGTGCGCCAGGGCTGATGGCCAGCCGCCGGGGCCGACGTGCACCCGACCGGTCCCCTCGACCCACCACGGCACGGACCGCTGCGCGCCGGCGAACCGCACCCGCAAGTCCGGGTGCTCCAGCGCTTGCCCAGCCGGCACCGCCGCACCCAGCTGCGCGCAGAGCAGCACAACCTCCGGGACCTGTGCCCACGCCCGCGCCGTCGCGTCACCGACGACCTGCCCGGCACCCTGTTCGGACGCCAGCCCGATGTCGAGCACGTCGGCCAGCGCCTCGGCGTCGGAGTCCAGCGGGCCGAGCACCAGGCGCTCCGGCGCCACCACAGCCGCCAGCCATGCCCGGTCGAGCACCAGCGCGGTGTCGGCGTCCACCACGCTGCCGTCGCTGGCCCGCACCCGGGCGGGCACGCGCAGCTGCGCAAGGTCAAGCACATCGGCGGTGAGCGCGGCCGCCAACTGGGCGTGGGTGCGGGCCACCACCGCCGGGGTGGGGTGCCGCGCGGGATCGGCCAACCGCTCCAGGAGGAGTTCGGCCACGGCCGGGGAATCCACCTGCGACGCCGCGAGCAGGCCGGCGCTCACTCCACTGACCGGCACCTCGTCGAGCAGGCCGGCGAAAGTGGCGTCCTGGGGGGATCGCCAGTGCCCCAACGGTAGACCGTCGAGCATCGCGTGCCGGCGCAACCACCACCCGGTGTAGCCGCCGGGTTCGATGATCGCTGCGAGCGTGTCCGGTTCGGCGTGCAGCAGGCCCAGCGCCTGCGGCCACGCCCCGGGGTCCACCAGCTCCAGATCGCGCACGGCGAGCACTTGCGTCGGCTCGGTGGGCTGCTCGGCCCACCATCGGGCCTCCTCGGCGAGGTCGTGGTCGGGGCCGGTGGCGTCGGGGTCTGACCGCACCGAGAATCCCCAGCCGACGCCGACCGCCCGCAGCACGCCCGCGCCGTGGCGTTGCACCAGCGCCGGGGAGACCGTGCCGAAGGGCGCATCGACGGCCAGCAGCGCGATCAGCGGAGCCCCCGGCAACAACAGCTCGTCAGCCGCGCGCAGCTCGCCGGTGTCGTCGGTCAGCAGCAGCTCACCCAGCCAGGGGTACTCACCGGGCCGGGCTCCGGCAGCGGCCACCAGGCTCAATAGGGCCTCGGCGATGGCCGGGGCGTCACCGTCGTCCACCTCCGTCGAGGCCCGTACCAACGTCGGGTCTGCCAGCAGCTGTCTCGCACCGGTAGGCACGGCGCCCAAGCGTTGTAGCAGCGGATGTGCGGCGTCAGGGTGCACCACCCGCAGCCCGGGCAGGGTCGCCGTCACCCCCTCGAGCAGGACAGCGGTGTGTGGACCGAGCACGGTGCGGCCGTCGACCAGGGGCACGGCCAGCGCGGCAAGCTCCTGCAGGTCGGTGCGGTCGTGTACCAGCGGCTCGAGCGCGGCGTATAGGCGCTGCCACCATTGCGGTGCACGATCCAGCCCGGCGACAGCGTCGGCGATCTGACCCAGACCCAGGCGCGGCACCTGCAGCGCGGAGATCGCCGGGGCGTGCGGGGCGGCGGACAGCTCGGCCATCAGCAGCCCAGGAACCACGTCGGTCAGCACACCCACCAGCGCGGCGCTCTCCTGATCCAGCACCACCGCCGCCCGGACGGTGATGTCCGGCCCAGCAGCGCTGGGCAACCACGGGTGCTCGCTCAGTGCGGTGAACACCTGGTTGCGCAGCGCCTCGTCGGTGGCACTGCGGGGGAAGCCGGGCAGCGGCACCAGCCGGGTGCGCTGCGCTGGGGCGAGGGCCGCGACCAACTCCGGGTACCCCTGCGCCAGGCCGTCCAGCGAAGCTCCGGGCAGCAGGCGGCGGCGGTCGGGGGCGAGGTCCACGTCGGCAACCAGTAGCGCGGGCAGCGACAGTTGCTCGTCGGTCCGGGTGGGGGCGTGCAGCACGTCGGGTGCGGCTATCACCACCTCTGCGTCCGCGAGCTCCACCAGCCAGCGGGCTCTGCCATGGCGGTGCTGCCACCACGTGCGTCCGTCGACCTGCAGCTCGGTCAGATCGCCGCCCAGCTCACGTTGAGTCCGTTCCACAACCTGGGGCCCAACGATGATCCGTTGCAGGGCATCCAGTTCCAGCAGAAGTTCGGGGGTCTGAGCGGCGAGTTGTGCGAGCAGGGCCGGTGCGTCTACGTCCTCGCGAAGCGGGAGCACCACCTCGGTGTCGTAGGGCTCGACGGGCTGCCCAGGTGCGGGCCAGAGCAGCCGCAGCACCGGGACAGCGACATCACCGCCCACTTCGCGGCGGGTGCGTTCAGCGGAGAACTGCACGGATCCGTTACGGGAGAGCAGCATCGGGGCATCGGTGACGGAAAGCACTGCAGTGAAGCCCACTCCGAATCTGCCAACGCCGCTGGTCTTGCCCGAGGCCCGCAACGCGGCCAACGCGGCCACGCCGTCGGAGTCCAAGGGCGCACCGATGTTGGCCACTCGCAGTTCCCGGCCGACCAGCTGCACGTTCAGCTCACCGGCGACGTGGGCACGGTCGGCAGCGTCGGCCGCGTTCTGGGCGAGCTCGGTGAGTACCCGGTCCCGGTACCCCCCGGTGACCAGGTCGGATTCGGCCGCGGTGTCCTCGCGCAACCGGGTCGGCGACGAGCGCCACGCTTGCAGGGTGGAGGCGCGCAGCGCCGCGGTGCGGAACGGATCGGCCGGCTCAGGCGGTCTCGATGGGGTCACTCGGCGGGGACGGGCTCGTCCACCTCGTCGATGCCGATGGGTTCGCCCGCCTCCCCCTGCTCCTCCGGCTCCGGGTCCGGCGAGGCGGGGGCGGTCACGACCAGGTCGAGCTGGCTGTCGTCGCGCACCAGCGCCGAGACCGGGGTTGCCGCCATCTCTGCTACGACGGTGTCGGAGTGGGCACCGCAGCCGTGTTCGACGTGCACGACTTGGCCGTCGTCGGCGAACTCGTTGCCGCACACCCCGAACGCGGCCCGCAGCGACCCCGCGAGCGGCAGGTAGAACCCGCAGGTTCCGCACTGCAATGAGACGGCCACCGCCACGTCGGCCAGCGGGCCACGCGGACCGTCGAACCACCGCTGCGCCGCGTCCAGGCGGCCCTCCCGGCTGAGCACTTGACGCCGCCCCAGACCGACATCGCGTGCCACGTCCTGCACCGCCGGGTCGTCGCTGGCGAGGTAACCGGGTACTAGTCGGGGGTCGTCGGCCGGCGGCGGCAGTAGATCTCCGGGCCCGAGGTCACCCGCGCGCACCCGCTCCTCCCACGGCAGCCACACCGGTGAGACCAGTGCATCGGGACCCGGCAGCAGAACGACCTCACTGACAGTGGCGGACTCGGCATCGGGCGCGGCGGCCACCACCACCGACCATTCCCATCCGCGGTACCCGGGCAACGCTGCGGCGAACCGATGGGTGGCGGCGACGCCGACGCTGCCGGGTTCGACGCGCACCCCCAGGTGTTCGCCGACCGTGGTGCGGCCCAGTTCCTCGGCAGCCGACCTGGCCTGCGCCACCGCGTCCGCCAGGACCGGTCGCAGCGTGGCTTCGGCGACCTGCGGGCCGTCCTCGGTTGTCATCACCGCGCTGATTGTGCCGCAATCCGGCATCGAGTGGCGACGGCCGGGTTCAGCGTCGACGCGCGGCACGGTCGAGGCAGTCCTGCAGTGTGGCGACGAGCGCGGCCGAGTCGGCCGGTCTGACGGCGACGTCACCGTCCCCGCGCAGTAGGTAACGACCATCCCCCGCCCGGTCGAACCACCGCCACCGGCACTCCCGCCAGGTAGCACCTCGCGGGTCGGTCGCGTTGACCGCGAACTGTCCGCCGCCGGCGAACGGGCCAGCACCCAGGTCGGTCAGACGTGCCGTTGTCGTCTCCGACGGCGATCGGGTGACCCGGGTGTGCACCGATCCCCGGGGCGCTCGCAGCTGCGCCACCGGCACGTGCAGCGCGGGCTCGCGTCCCGGTGGAGCCGCTGGCATCGCCCGAACCACACCGGGAGCGAGCCCAGTGGGCGCCACCTCCTGAAAGATCAGGTCCGATCCCACCTGGTCACTCTCACCCGGTAGCTGCAAGGCGACGATCCCGGCCCCACCTGCTGTCGCCGCCAGGATCCGTACCACGGACTCCGGGCGTTCACCAAAGAAGCCGAAGGCTTCCAGGCTCATGGTCGGGCGCAGCAACGCCCGCAGGGCCGCCTCCAGGTCGGCGTCGACGCGGCCCTCACGCACCAGGCCCGCCACCTCCAGGCGTTGGTGGGCTTCGCGTTCGCAGGCCTGATGGTCGGCCCGCATCCTGGCGGCGGGCCGCACGGCAAAGGGGAACGGATAGCTGCTGACGTGCAGGTAGCCGGCAAGGACGCCAAGGGCGTGCACATCCAGCCGCCAGGTGGTCGCACCGTTCACTCGCCGCCGCCGTTCACTCGCCGATGACGGGGGGCGCCACGAGCGGCAACGCGCCGACGATCTCCGACCCGTGCTCCTGGGTGATGAGGTAGCTGGGAGTGTTGTGCTCGAGATCGTCGCCACCACCGGCGCCCCGGGCCGGCGCGCCCATCATCCCGGTGCCGACTCCCCGACCAGCCGCGGATGAGCCGACCATCCCCGGGGTCCCGGCGGTGGTCACCGTGCCACCCTGGGCGCCACCACCGGACGCACCGGTACCCGGGGCACCGCCGCCGGATGGACCAGTACCTGTGGGGCCAGCCCCGGACGCTCCCCCTGCACCGGGTGCCGCGAAAGCGGCCGGACCCGGGCCGGCGCCCGGCGCGCCCGCGCCCCCGGCCATCGGGGCACCCCGCGACCCGCCGAGGGCCGCCGCGCCTGGACCACCAGCAGCGTTCGTACCACGACCTGCGCCCCGTCGGCCGGAAGTCGAACGGCCCCGCGAACCCAACGCCCCGGTTCCATACGCACCGGCAAACACCCCGCCCGCCCCCGCCAAACCCGCTCCGACGCCCCTGGCGGCCGCGGGGGCTGGGCCTGCACCGGTCCCGTACCCACCTGCTCCGGTCCCGTACCCACCTGCTCCGGTCCCGTACCCACCTGCTCCGGTCCCGTACCCGCCGGCTCCGGTCCCGTACCCGCCGGCTCCGGTCCCGTACCCACCTGCGCCGGTCCCGTACCCGCCAAGACCCGGCGCCGCATTCGGGCTGCCAGCCGCGCTGGACGGGGCGGGGCCGTATCCGGGCATTCCTTGCGACCCCGGGCGCCCAGCCCCGTACCTGGTAGCCCCTGATGGACCCGTCCCGCTTCCCGCACCTGTCAGCTCCGGCCTACCCGCGGCGGCACCCACCCCGCCGATCGAGCCCCCCGGGAACCTGGGCCCCGAGTTCTCTGGGCGATACGCCGCACCTAAGGACGGCCCCGGCGAGGACCCGGCACGCTGGGGCGCCGACCACCCCGCGGTCGCGAGAGCGCCCCGGCCCTGCCCTGCACCGCCACCCAAACCCGCACCGCCACCGACATAGCCCGGCGTTGCGCCCAGCCCGGTCGGACCACCGGGCGCGCCGACCCCGCCGACTCCGGCGGCCGCAGTACCCACGGCGGCAGGGGTTGCGGTAGGCGTCGGATAGCCGGGTACCCCGGAGTCCGCCTGCTGGTACACCGGCACGTATACCGACGACATCACCTGGGCGGCCTCCTGCCGGGCAGCCTCGGACGCTGCTGCCTGCTGCATGGCGTCCTCGGCGGGACTGCCCATCCCGAGCATGGATTTGACGACTCCGGTCACCACGGCATGCCGGGGGTTGAACGCCACCGGCGGGGGAACCATCGCGTTGGTCTGGGCTGCGCCGCTGGCAGCCTCTTCCATCTTCGACGCAGTCATGGCGAAGGCCGGCCCCAGGCTCGCGCCACGCTGGGCGAACACGCTGGACGTTGCGGTAGCGGCCGACGCGCCGTCACCGGTCCACCCATTGGCGACGGAGTTGGCCACCTTGGCACGGAACTTATCGAAGGCGCTCTCGGTGGCAGCCGCGGATGTACGCCACGTCGCCGCCGCGTCGCTGACCGCCGCGCCGCTCATCGTGTCGGCGACCGCCCGCATCTCCGGGTGCCCCCACGCCTGGAAGTTCTCGAAGTCCGGGACCGACGGCGGATCGAGCGAGGGCGGGGTGCCACCGGCGGCCAGGTCGTTGCGCAGGCCGGCCTGCTCGTCGTAGATGCCTTCCCTCGTACTGTTCCCGGCCGCCTGAGCTTGGCCGTACCCCGCCTCGCGGGTCCGCCGGTCGATGCGGCTTTCGTCCCCGGTCAGAGCGGAGTCGATCTCGCTGAGCCCATCCATCACCCGCGAACCGCCGCCGCGGATCACGGTGCCCGCCACGGTGCTGAACGCCGAACCAGCCTCGCGCACCCCGTCGACGACGTCGCCCACCCCGTCCACGATGCCCATCTCAATCCCCTCTCATGGCAGTAGCGGTTCGATTCCGGCGGCGAGGCGCTCCACTTCGGGGCAGGCCGCGGGCGGGTCGACGTTCACCGCGACCGCGCGAGTGCTAGTCGTGAATACCACGACCCCGCCGGGCACCTGCACCGCCAGCGAGCATGTTCCTAGGGTGTCCGTGGCGAACCGCAGCGTGTCACGGGACCCGACCGTGGTCCGCATCTTGTCCCGGAAGACGGGGTTGTCGGCGTACTCCTGGACGGCGCGGGTGGACCGTCCCACGTCGAGACCCACGGTGAAGTTGCGGACCGAGTTGTTCCAGCTACACCCTTGTTCCGCGCCTTGCTGCTTCAGTTGCTGTCCGTATTGCTTCTTGGTCGATGGCTCCAAACCCAGCTGCGCCACCACCGTGTCGCTCACCGCACACGGGTCGAAGTTGACCGTCTCCACCGGGGGCAGACCTGAGGACGTCACCGGCGACCCCGCCACGCTGCTCGCTACACACCCCCCGAGGGCGAGCACCGCCAGCACCGCCAGCACCGCCGCCCTCATCCCGCGCCCCCCAACCCATCAGCGGTGGCCTGCTCCTGCGCCCGGTAAGCCGCACCGGCCGCGCGGAACGTCGCCGCCATCTCCACCAACACCGCCATATGCTGGTGGAGCACCTCGATGGCCGAGACCCCCAGCTCGCCGAACGCCTTCAACTCGAACTTGCGGGCCAACGCCCGACCGGAGTCCAACTCCCCGAAACCCTCCAGCCGAGTCACCCGTCGAAGATTCTTCGCCTGGGCCGCCAGCTCATCCGACAGCACCTCGCACGCCACTGCGCACTCCTCGGCCGCACCCGGCTCCATCCGCAACGTGCCCGCACCGGCCGCAGCGTTCAACGACGCCCACGACGCCTGCTGGGCGAGCATCCCCGACGCGTTCACGGGAACCCCACTGCGCTCCGCCACCGCACCAACCTCCTCCCAACTGCAACCCAACCCGACGCTAACTCAGACGGCCGACACCTGGGGCGGGTTCCACCAAATTCCTGCCGATGCACACTGGAGCGGTGCGGATGGGGTGGGCGACGGCGCTGGGCGGCGTGCTCGCTCTGGTCGGGGCCTGCTCCGCACCGACACCCCCACCGATGCAGCCGTCCACTGGCACCTCAGTGCAACGCTTGGTGGTGCAGGTCCTGAACACCCGCCCGCACGACACCTCGGCGTTCACGCAGGGCCTCGAGGTGGTGGACGGCCAACTCTACGAGGGAACCGGGCTCACCGGGCGCTCCACGATTCAACGCAGCTCGCTGGCCGACGGCACGGTAGCGGCCCGCCAGGACCTGCCGCCGGACTTCTTCGGGGAGGGCATCACCGTCGCCGGCCCTCGCCTGTGGCAACTCACCTGGCGCAACGGGATCGCGATCGCCCGCGACCGGCAATCACTCGTCGAGCTGGGCCGCGTCAGCTACCGCGGTGAAGGCTGGGGGCTGTGCGCCCAACCGGACCGGTTGGTGATGAGCAACGGCAGCGCCACGCTCACCTTCCGTGACCCGGTGAGCTTCGCCGCCACCGGCAGCGTCGACGTCACCCTCGACGGCAACGCTCTCACCCAGCTCAACGAGCTGGAGTGCACCCCGGACGGGCAGGTGTGGGCCAACGTGTGGCAGACCGACGAGATAGTGCGCATCGACCCGTCGTCAGGCGCGGTCACTGCCGTCGTCGACGCCGCCGGCCTGCTCGACGCCACCCAACGCAGCAGCGCCGACGTGCTCAACGGCATCGCGGCCGTCCCGGGTACCGACGAGTTCCTGCTCACCGGCAAACTGTGGCCCACCCTGTTCACCGTCCGCTTCGTGGCCCGCTAACCCTCGGCCCGCACCACCGCCCGATCGGATACGGGCAGATGTGCGCCGACGGCCACGTCGTGCGGCAGGATAGTTAACCGTGGACCCCCCCGAGCACGCCCACCGCGGGCCCCGCGGCCAGCGACGCTCGGTGCTGCCGCCACTGCGCCCACCCCGCCGGCCCCGCGACGCGCCCCAACTGCCCCGCAAGATCACCGTCACCCGCGTCGCCGCGATGCGTAGTCGCCAGCTCACCCGCAGTGGCATCGACTCCTTCCACCGGGCGGCCAGCGCCGATGGCGCCGACGAGTCGGGGCTGACCCGGCTGACCTACGCGGTAATGGCCAACTACGCCGCGGCCGCGGCGCTCGCTGTCGCGCTGGCCAACACCCTGTTCTTCGCCGCCGCGACCGCGGAGAGCCGAACCAACGTGTCGCTCTACCTGCTGATCACCGTGGCCCCGTTCGCTCTCATCGCCCCGGTGGTCGGCCCGCTTCTCGACCGCATACAGCACGGCCGCAGATGGGCGCTGGCCGGCTCGTTCGCCGCCCGGGCCGCACTGACAGCAACCCTGGCATTGAACTTCGACACCTGGGTGCTGTACCCCGCCGCGCTGGGCGTGCTGGTGCTGGACAAGTCCTTCGGCGTGCTCAAGGCAGCTGTGACCCCACGGGTGCTGCCGCACCGGCTGAGCCTGGTGAAGACGAACTCCCGGATCACCATGTTCGGTCTCATCGCGGGTGGGGTCTCCGGTGCGCTGGCATCAGCGGTGACCGTGGTGCTGGGTTCGGCCGGCGGGCTGTTGTTCACCGCTGCGGTGATGACGGTCGGGGTGTGGCTGTGCCTACGGATCCCGGCCTGGGTGGAGGTCACCGAAGGCGAGGTGCCCACGACGCTGTTGTACCCGCAGTCCCTGCCCCCGGTCACCTTGCTCAGCCGGGTTTCGACGCGGCAACCGATTGGTCGAACGGTGCTGACCACCCTGTGGGGCAACGGCACCATCCGGGTTGTGACCGGCTTCCTGATGCTGTTCACCGCGTTCGTCGTCAAGGCGCAGACCCAGGCCTCGCCCGCGGCGCAGCTGGCCATGCTGGGCCTGGTCGGCGGTGGCGCCGGGCTGGGTAGCTTCGCCGGCAACGCGGCCGGAGCCAGGCTCCAGTTGAGCAAACCGGACGCCATCGTGCTGGGTTGCGTCGTCGCGAGCCTGGCAGCGGTGGTGGTCGCAGCTGTGTTACCGGGGATCGGCAGCACAGCCCTGGCCGCGCTGGTCACCTCCGCGGCCAGCGGGCTCGCCAAGGTGTCGCTGGACGCCACGTTGCAGCGGGGCCTGCCCGAAGCATCCCGCGCGTCGGGGTTCGGCCGCTCGGAGACGGTGCTGCAGTTGACCTGGGTGTTCGGCGGAGCTCTCGGTGTGCTGATGCCACCCACGTACTGGCTCGGGTTCGCCGTGGTGTCGGTGCTCGCCGCCATCGGGCTGGCCCAGACTGCGCTGACCAGCCGGGGCGGTACGCTGCTGCCCGGCGTCGGGGGGGCGCGACCCCGGCGTGCCGCGCCCCAGGCAGTTCCCAGAGTTCGCTAACCACCCGGCCGTTACGCTCGCCGGTGTGCCCCGCTCTCCCCGGAACCGCCGCGCCGCTGTCCTTGCCAGTGCCGCCACCGTCGTGTTCGGGGTAAGCAGCTGCAGCGCACCGGGTCCGCCCGAGATCACCGTTTATGCCGACGGGCGCACCGCAGTAGTCCGACCGGTGGTGTTCTGCTCGCTGGACTTCACCCGGTGCGTGCCCCCGGGGCAGGTGGCCACGCTGTCGGTGCCACCGGGCTACCCCTTGCAGCTGTCCGTCCCCACCGACATCGGCAACGCGCCGTGGCGGCTGATCACGGTGTTCTCCGACGCCCAAGGCCAGCAACAGGTTCGGGACCAGTACTTCCGCCCCGGTGAGCGGCTGGCCGTCACCGTTCGACTCGACGACCCGGCGGCAATTCTGCAGGGTGTGGAGATCCAGTTGCCCTCCGGCGCGACCGATGCGGCGGGTAACCCGGTAGCGCGCGGGGCGTGGTCGGTGCAGAACGACTACACCCCGCACGGCTGAGTGCTCAGGAGTCGAGTTCCCTGGCCACTGCCCGCAACACCTCGGCGATGCGCTGGGCTGCCTTACGGTCGGGATGGCGGCCCTTGCGCAGCTCCGGCTGCACGGTGGCCTCCAGCAGGGTGATCATGTCTTCGACCATGCCGTGCAGCTCGTCTGGGGTGTGCTTGCGCTGGGGGGCGTGAGCGGGCTGCTGCACAGACGGTGGCGACGCCAGTACCGTAAGGCTCAGCGCCTGCGGGCCGCGCTTGCCCGAGGCCATCCCGAACTCCACTTTCTGCCCCGGCTTGAGGCCCTCCACCCCGGCGGGCAATGCCGAGGACCGGACGTAGACGTCCTCGCCCTGCTCCTGGGAGAGGAAGCCGAAGCCCCGCTCCGCGTCGTACCACTTCACCTTGCCGGTCGGCACGCTGCTCACCTGTTCCGTCGTCTGCCTCGTCCTGCGACGCACCGTCCCCGGCACGACGAACGCGCCCCGCTCGTGGCTGGGCGCGTCATCGCCCAGCGTAGTCACCCGGCGCTCGCCGAGCACACCCGTTTCCAGCTGCAGTCCTAATGCCGTGGCGGTCATCGGACACTGCTACGCGCAGCCGTGGTCACCGGGCGCCCTTTCTAGACTTTGCCCAGAGAGTCTAGAATTCGCCCATGGCCTTGAGCATCAAGACGGACGAGGCGGACGCCCTGGCCCGCGCGCTCGCCGCTGCGACGAACGAGTCCCTCACCCAGGCGGTCACAGTCGCGCTCCGGGAGCGGCTCGAGCGGGTCCGGGACGCCCAACAGCCCACGCTCCACGCCAAGCTGACCGACCTTGCCGCCGACTACGCTGCGGCTCAGGTCGTTGATCCGCGGGCGCCCGACGAGATCATCGGGTATGACGCCGCGGGCGCACCTGCGTGACAGGACTTGTGGTCGACACCTCCGCTCTGGTCGCTGTGCTGCAGCGGGAACCCGGCTACGAGTGGCTGATCACGGAGCTGGCTGCAGCGACGTCCCGCGTGCTCGCCGCGCCCACCGCGCTCGAGCTGAGCATCGTCGCGGAATCACGAGCACCCAACGCGGTTGGCGTGGGCGGGCGGATGCTCCGCGACGCCCGCATCGAGGTCATCGGCTTCGACGTTGACCTCGCGGCTCGTGCCGTCGACGGGTGGCGGCGCTTCGGCAGGGGGCGCCACCCGGCTCAGCTCAACTTCGGCGACTGCTGCACCTACGCACTGGCCGAACGGACCGGCGACCCGATCCTGTGTGTCGGTGAAGACTTCGCCCGCACCGACCTACCGGTGCGCCGCCCGCCCGCGTGAATTTCGGCGGGTTCCGCTGCCCTCTCCGGTGCCCGTTACCCTGCTGGTGTGCCCGACCTCCCCGCGCCGCGCCGACGTCGACCGTTGTTCACCGCAGCCCTACTGCTCGCGCTGACCGGCTTCGTCGCGATCGTCGCGGTGTACCTAAGCGCCGCGCTGAGCTCCGCACCCCCGCCGTTCGTGCTGTACGCGCTGAGCATGCTGCTGCCCGCCGCCATGGTGATCGCCGCGATCGCCCTGGCCCGCGACTACCGCCGTCCCCGCTAACGCAATCCCCGCGCAGCGCCGGGCTCAGCCCAGCCCGAGCAGCTGGCTGGACACCTCGCGCATCTCCACCTTGCGCACCTTGCCGGTGACCGTCATCGGGAACTCGTCCACCACGCGCACGTAGCGGGGCACCTTGTAGTGCGCGAGCTTTCCCGCACAGAATTCGCGTAGCGCCTGCGTGGTCAACTCGGGGGCCCCCGGGTGCAGCCGCACCCACGCCATCAGCTCCTCGCCATACTTGGCGTCGGGCACCCCGATGACCTGGGCATCCAGGATGTCGGGGTGGGTGTAGAGGAACTCCTCCACCTCCCGCGGATACACGTTCTCCCCACCGCGGATCACCAGGTCCTTGATCCGTCCGGTGACCGCGAGGTAGCCGTCGGCGTCCATCACCGCCAGGTCCCCGGTGTGCATCCAGCCCTCGGGGTCGATGGCCTCGGCGGTCTTGGCCGGCTCCTGCCAGTAGCCGAGCATCACGCTGTAACCCCGGGTGCACAGCTCCCCGACCTCCCCGCGCGCCGTGGTGTCACCGGTGACCGGGTCGACGACCTTGACCTCCAGGTGCGGCCCCACCCGACCGACGGTGCTCACCCGGCGCTCCAAGGAATCATCCACCCGGGTCTGGGTGCTGACCGGTGACGTCTCGGTCATCCCATAACAGATGCTCACCTGCGGCATGTGCATCCGGTCCAGCACCTTGCGCATCACCTCCGCCGGGCAGGGTGAGCCGGCCATGATCCCGGTCCGCAGCGAGGACAGGTCGTAGCCGGTGAAGTCGGGCAGCGCCAGCTCGGCGATGAACATGGTGGGCACCCCGTACAGGCTGGTGCAGGACTCCGCGGCCACGGCGTGCAACGTGGCCGCCGGGTCGAAACCGGGGGCGGGGATCACCATGGCGGCCCCGTGCGAGGTGCACCCCAGGTTGCCCATCACCATCCCGAAGCAGTGATAGAACGGCACCGGGATGCACACCCGGTCCGCCTCGGTGTACCCACATAGCTCGCCGACGAAGTAGCCGTTGTTGAGGATGTTGGTGTGGCTGAGGGTGGCGCCCTTGGGGAATCCGGTGGTGCCCGAGGTGTACTGCAGGTTGATCGGGTCGCTGGGGTCGAGTCCGGCCGCGACCACCGCGACGGCCGCATCGTCAGCCGGGCCGTCGGCGAGTTCGTGCCACCGGTCGCCCCCGATGATCACAATATCGCTCAGCGCGGGGCAGCGGGGCGCCACTTCGGCGATCATCGCCTCGTAGTCGGAGGTCTTGAACGCACTGGCTGCCACCAGCATCCGGATACCCGCCTGGTTGAGCACGTACTCCAGCTCGTGCACCCGGTAGGCGGGGTTCACCGTCACCAGCACCACCCCGACCTCCGCGGTGGCGTACTGGGTCAATGTCCATTCCGGACAGTTGGGCGCCCAGATGCCGACCCGGTCACCTGCGCGCAGGCCAGCGCGCAGCAATCCGGCCGCCAACCGGCGAACCGACTGCTGCAACTCCTCGTAGGACCACCGCCGCCCGCTGGGCACGTCGATCAGCGCGTCCCGGGCGCCGTGCCGGGCCACTGTGGCTGCCAGGTTCGCCCCGATCGTGGTGGTCAGCATCGGCGGCTCGGTGGGCCCCCGGTCATAGGCGAGCTCGACCACTACGCAAACCTCCGAAGGATGAGGGCGGCCACCGGATGTGCCCTGGTCACATCCTGCCCAGTCCATCGCGACAACACCACCTCCGGCGACCAGCGATCGGCGCGTAGCGTCCTGCGCTACACTTGCCGTGTGCCCATCATCGCGCAACGTCAGCTGCGCAACGACAATGCCGACGTGATGCGGCGGGTCGAGGCCGGGGAGACGTTCATCGTGACGCGCAACGGAGTGCCCGTCGCCGAGCTCCGCCCATTACCGCATGGACGCGAACGGGTAGTGGGACGAGAACGCCTCCTCGCCCTCAGTCGTCGCCTCGAACCGGTTGATCCACAACGGTTTCGGCGCGACCTCGACGACATCGCTGACCCGTGGATACAGGGGTGAGCACCGAGCTCGACGCAGGAACGTGGCTGCTCGACACCTCGGTAATCCTCGACCTGGACGATCCCGTGGTGCTGGCCGCCCTGCCCGAGGCGTCGTCGATTAGCGTGGTGACCCTGGCCGAGCTCGCTGCCGGACCATTGCTCACCGACGATCCGGCCGAACAGGCTCGTCGTCAGCACCGCCTACACGAGGTGGAGTCCACCTACGACCCGGTGCCGATTGACGCCACCGTCGCCCGTGCGTTCGGTTCGATAGCCGCCGCGGTGCGCCGTGCCGGTCGCCAGCCGCGACGCCGCCAGTTCGACCTGCTGATCGCCGCCGTCGCCCTCGCGCACAGCATGCCCCTGGGTACGCGCAATGCCGACGACTTGGTGGGCCTCGAGCACGTGATCGACGTGCGTCGGATCTAAACCCGACGGCTTCCGTAGTGATCGCTGGTGTGCGCACCGTGCAAAAGTGAGCTGGCTGCCTCTCGGCGGGATATCTAGCTCGCTGTGGGCGAGGTGGCCGCCGGGGCTGCTCCCGGGCAGGGACATCGTGCCCAGCACTATCCGACTACCGGCGGCCGGAAGGGCGTGCTCAGCGAGGTACAGGACGTGGCCAACCGCGTGGCCGTGCTCGGCGCCGAACGGGTGGTGGACACCGACGGCGTGCACACCCTGCGCCACCACGCCGGCAGCAGGTGCAGCTGCGCTTCGCCGGGCCGGTGGATCTGTCCGTGTTTGCCGCTTGGCTGGGGTGCAGGACGCCGTCCTCGACGGTGCGACGCTGACCTGCTTGCTGCGGGGTGAGCCCGACCAGCTGCTCAAAGCCGCCGCCTTGCACCAGGTACTCGGCTGGTCAGCGCAGGACCGCGAGCTGGAGGACCTGTACGGCTGTTGGCCGCCCGGACCGCCACCTCAGCTAAAGGTCTGCACCAGCAACACGCCGTTGAGGGCGACGATCACCGCCACCACGCCGGAGGCAAGCACCGTCGTGACCCGGTGGTTCACCAGGTCCCCCATCAGAGCCTGGTGGGCGGTCAACCGCACCAACGGCACCAACGCAAACGGCAACCCGAAGGACAGCACCACCTGCGACAGCACCAGCGCGTAGGTGGGATCCACCCCCAGCCCGAGCACCACGATCGCGGGAAACAAGGTCACCGCCCGCCGCACGACCACCGGGATCGAGCGTCGGATAAACCCTTGCATGACGATCTGCCCTGCCAACGTGCCCACCCCGGCGGAGGCGAACCCGGACGCGAGCAGCGCGACCGCGAACGCCAGCGCCGCACCGGGACCCAACGACTGGCCCAGTCCGGTGTGGACCGCGGCCAAGCTGTCCCCGATCTCCGCGCGCTGGCCAGCGAACAATGCGGCAGCTATGACCAGCATGGACAGGTTCACCACACCAGCCAGGCCCATCGCAACCGTCACGTCGATGTTGTGGTGCCGCATCACGTGGCGGCGCTCGAGGCGGCCGACCGCTGGGACCCGCTGCTGGGTCAGCGCCGAGTGCAGGTAGATGGCGTGCGGCATCACTGTCGCACCGAGTATCCCGGTCGCGAGCAGGAGGCTGTCAGTACCGGCGAAGTGGGGAACCAGGCCTGCGGCAGCGGAACCGAAGTCCACCTGAACCCGGACCAACTGGGCCAGGAAACCGAGCAGGATCACCCCCAGCAGGCCGGCGATAACTACCTCGAAACGCCGGTAGCCCAGCCGTTGCAACCCCAGCAACCCGAAGGCAACCGCAGCGGTGATCAACCCACCCGCCAGCAACGGCAGTCCGAACAGCAGGTTCAGCGCGATCGCGCCACCGATGACCTCAGCCAAGTCGGTGGCCATGGCGACCAACTCGCCCTGCACCCAGAGCCCCCGGGCCACCGGGCGCGAGTAATGCTCCCGGCACAGCTCGGCGAGGTTGCGCCCGGTGGCCAGGCCGAGCTTGGCGGCGAGGCTCTGCACCAGCATGGCCATCAGGTTGGCGGCCACGATCACCCAGATCAGCAGGTAACCGAAGCGGGTACCGCCAGCGAAGTTGGTCGCGAAGTTGCCTGGGTCGACGTAGGCGATTGCCGCGACGAAAGCTGGGCCCAGCAACGGCAGGCCACCGCGCAGGCGCCCGCGTTGGCGGAGCGCCGCCACCGTCGTCGGTGCGGGCGCCGCCACCGCCCCCATCTTGCTCAGTCCGTCCCGGCCGCGCCAGTACCTTCCCGGGCGGCCACCTCCAGCAAGGGCAGCTGCGCGAGTTGCTTGCTGCTCAACGTCTCCAACGCGGTGCGCACCACTTTTTGCTGCTCGGCGATCCGGCCGTCCAGCAGTCGAGCGAGCGCCACCGCCACCGCACCGGTTTGTCGGACGGTGAGGTCGTCGACGACCGGGCGGCGGGCGGAGGTGACCGCAACCCCGACCGCCGCACCCTGGGCGTCCAGCGCCGCCCCGACGGAGAAGGTCTCGCGCGGGTTGGCCGCAGGTGTGGCAAAGTGCTCGCGCATCCGCATCAGCGCATGGTGCCACCCGTCCAGCTCACCGGCCATCCCAGTTTCGGCCAGGTCGGCCTCGGTCAGTCCGGTGCCGCGAGTGCCGGGGGCGAAGCAGCGCGCGTAGGACAGCAGTGCGGTCGTCCACAGCGACTCCGCCGCCACCGTGTCCACCTGACCCGCCTGCAACTGAGCCAGCAACCGCTCACAACAGGCCAGGACCACCCGCATGTCCTCGAACGCGCCGGCCAGGTCGGCCAACGCCCGCGCCGCCGGCGTGTCGATCCGCCTGATTTCGGCGGGCTCCGCGGCCTGCGCCGCGTCGGCGGCCTGCGCTGGCTCGGCGGACTGCGCTGTGTCGGCGGCCGGCGCCGGCTCGACCGAGCCCGCCGACCCGGTCGAGTTGGGCGAACTCATCCGACCGAGGGCCCGAGGCCGAGGGACTGCGGGGTGCTGGCGTCGGGGGAGGGCTGCCGCAGTCCGCCGTCCAGTTCGCCGAACTCTGTCATCATCGCCCGACTGCCACCCCACGGGGTCTGCTCCTCGGCGATCAGCGTGTTGGTGGTGAGCAGCAGGCCGGCCACGGAGGCGCCGTTCTGCAACGCGGAGCGGCACACTCGCAGCGGGTCGATGATCCCCATGTCGATCATGTTGCCGAACACGCCCTCCAATGCGTCGAAACCGTCGTCATCGCCCATCTCGGCCATCTTGGCGATGACTTCCTGGCCTGAGTAGCCCGCGTTGTCCGCGATCAGGCACGACGGCTCCGGCAGTGCCCGCCGGACGATCTCCACCCCGATCGCCTTGTCCCCGCGGACTTCCAGGGCATCCAAGGCCCGCGCGGCGTGCAGCAGGGCGGCGCCACCCCCGGCGACGATGCCCTCGGCCATCGCGGCCCGGGTCGCCGACAACGCGTCCTCCACCCGGTGCTGCAACTCGGCGAGTTCGGCGTTGGTGTGCGCGCCGACCCGCACGACCGCCACCTTCCCCGACAGCGAGCCGATACGCTCCGAGAGCACGTCCTCGTCGATGCCGAACGTTGCCCGCTCCAACTCGCTGCGCAGCTGCGCCAACCGGAACTCGATGGCCTCCGCGGCCCCCGCGCCGCCCACGATGGTGGTCTGTTCGGCGTTGACCCGAACCTGGCGCGCCCGGCCCAGGTGCTCCAGGGTCATCGTCTCCAGCGTGAAACCGGAATGCTTGCTGAGCACGGTCGCGCCGGTGACGGCGGCGATGTCCTCCAGCTTGCGCAACCGGCGGTCGCCGAAGCCCGGCGCGCGGGTTGCGACACAGGTGAAGATGCCGTTGATGTGGTTCTGCACCAACATGCTCAGCGCAGACCCTTCGATGCTCTCGGCGATGATGATCAGCGGCCGCGGTGCCCGCATCACCTTGTCCAGCATCGGCATCACCTGTTGCACCTTGGTGATCTTCTCGCTGCAAAGCAGAATGTAGGGGTCATCGACAATGGCCTGCAGGCTCGCCGGGTGGGTGACCATGTACGGCGACAGGTAGCCGTTGTCGTACTCGAAGCCTTCCACGAAGTCGACGCTCATGCCCGGTACGGGCGACTCCTCCACGGTGACGATGCCGTCGTCGCCGACCGTGAACAGCGCCTTGGCCAGCACGTCGCCGACCATGTCGTCGTCGTTGGCGGAGATCGAGGCCACCCGGGCGTAGTCGCGTTCGGTGGCCACGGGTCGGGCTACCCCGCGCAGGTGCTCCACCAGGCACCCGACCGCGATGTCCACCCCGCGTTTGACCAGAACCGGGTTGCCGCCGGAGCCGATAGCTTTCATCCCCTCGCGGATGATGGCCTGGGCGATGACCGTGGCGGTCGTCGTCCCGTCCCCGACAATGTCGTTGGTCTTGATCGCTGCTTCCTTGACCAGCTGCGCGCCCATGTTCTCGAACTGGTCGGGCAGGTGGATCTCCCTGGCGATGGTGACCCCGTCGTTGGTGACCACCGGCGAGCCGGTGATCTTCTCGATGATTACGTTGCGGCCCTTGGGGCCCAGGGTGGATTTGACCGCCTCGGCCAGTTGGTCGACACCCGCCAACAGTAGGGCGCGGGCGTCCTCGGAGAATCTCAGCTCTTTGGCCATCAGAACTCCAGTGTTCTCGTGGTGGGGATGGGGTCAGGGGACGAGGATGGCGCGGCCGCGCACATTGCCCGCGTCGAGATCGGCGAAGGCGTCGCGCGCGGCGTCCAGCGGGTAGGCGCTGGTGTGCAACGTGACCCGGCCGGACTCCGCGAGCACCATCAGCTCGGCGAGTTCGTTGTAGGTACCGACGATGTTGCCGACGATGTTGCGTTCGGTGGAGATGACGTCCAGCGTCGGGACGGTGAGCGTGCCGCCGTAACCGATGACGTAGTAGGAACCGCCAGGGCGGGTCATCGCGAAACCGTCATTCTCCGCGCCCTGCTCGGCCACGAAGTCCAGCACCACCTCCGCCCCCGCCCCGCCGGTGAGGTCGGCTACCGCGGCTACCTGCCCACCGTCGGCGACGACGGTGTGGTGCGCCCCAAGCTTGCCGGCGAGTTCGAGTGCGGCCGGGTTGCGGTCGACCACCACGATCCTGGTCGCGGTGAGCGCGGCCAGGCACTGAATCCCTATGTGGCCGAGGCCGCCCGCACCGATCAGCACGCAGGTCGTGCCCGGGTACAACAGCGGGATCGCCTTGCGAACGGCGTGGTAGGCGGTGATACCCGCATCCGCTAACGCCGCGACGTCGGCCGGCTTGGTGGCCGGATCAAGCTTCACGCAGGCCCTGGCCGAGGTCAGCAGGAACTCCGCCATACCCCCGTCCAACCCGAGGCCGGGGAATGTGCTGTTCTCGCAGTGCATGTCCGCCCCGGCCCGGCAGGCCCGGCACAACCCACACGTCGGCGTCGGGTGCAGGATCACGGTATCGCCGACGGCCACGTTGGTGACCGCCGAACCGATCTCGTGCACCCACCCGGCGTTCTCGTGGCCCAGGATGTAGGGCAGCGTCGGACCCATGGCCTGCTCCCACTGGCCTTCGATGATGTGCAGGTCGGTCCGGCACACCCCGGCCCCCCCGACCCGGACGATGACGTCGAATGCCCCGGAGATCGTCGGCTCGGCCACCTCCTCGACGACGGGCTGATCGTGGTAGGCGTGCAGGCGGACGGCCTTCATGTGCTCTCTCCCTGTCCAGTGGTGGGGTAACGCTGGTGGAGCATGCCGCGGCAGA
>JAABUP010001422.1_pt1 | contig 50130 bp, 68 predicted proteins | sample 5559201 | NCBI WGS metagenome assembly JAABUP01 (sample SAMN10711887, study PRJNA513373) | rock metagenome | isolation source: Antarctica rocks | place: Antarctica | reverse complement strand
ACACACACACACACACACACACACACGCACGCACGCACGCACGCACGCACGCACGCACGCACGCACGCACGCACGCACGCACGCACGCACGCACGCACACACACACACACACACACACACGCACTGACGCATGCTTTGACACACCCACTGACACATGCAGTGACGCACTAACACATGCATTGACACATGGCTTGACACACACTTTGTCACATGCACTGACGATCAGGATCAAAGTCATGTCTAGGGTGTGTGTCTGCACATGCTGCAATTTGGCGCATTGACACAGGCCTACCTCAGAGGATCTGCCGGGCTCAGCATCAAGGAACATGCCATTTGCCACAGCTGACAAGTCTGAGTCTCCCTTGGACAGTGCATGGGCCATGGGAGAAAAGCTCATTTCATCCAAGGAACTGATGGACCCTGTACACAAGAGTTTCTTGTTTTTTCACAAGATATGTTTGTGAAAGACAATGAGATAGTGTGCCAGGCAACTTTAATTGTGAGTCTTCCATGAACAAGGCATACGCCATATGAGAGAAGCTCAATTTATCCAAGGAGCTGATAGACTCTTTATGACACAAGATGTGTTCACCAGCAAAACTCTCATGCCCTCAGGCTGGCCTGTGTGGCCGACAGGAAACCTGAAAGATACAGCAAAATGAGAATGCATTACACACCATGTGGACTTACCTGCTCGGCTGCCTTGGCGGCTGTGGGTTGGCTTAGATGGCTTGGGCTGAGCCTTGCTCAGAGCCTCAATGTCTACATTGCCATTCAGCAAGCAAGCAGTTACACCCTGGATCGCCTCCATCCACTCCTGTGCATCCAGATCATCTTCTGCCTGTAACACATGCATCAGTGACTTGAACTGCCTCTCATGCGGAGCGAGTTCAATTTGATCATCTGAAGCAAAATCAACATTGTTTTGACCAGGCCTGCTGCAAAAAGCAGTACTTGTGCCAACACAAATGCCGTTTCATGAGCTGTTTGCATGCAGGGTTGGCTCTGCTTGTCCAGGAAGGCTCCTTGTGAGCGTCTTGCTGGTACCTATGCTTGCTTTTGCATGATGCACACGCAGAAGAACGAGGGTATGACTTATTCCTGTCGTTCCTTCTTTGCACAAAGAGTGCGGCTACTAAACTTTCCAGGACACTTGGTTTGTAGCCAGCATTTGCAGTTAGAACATCAACATACCATGTTGATGAACCTGCATACCAGGTACCATACTCTTTTTTAACTTACGCGTAATCTTGCGCAATAACATGTTCTGTGTTTGCAAATCATGGCGTAAAAGGACGTTAGATATACAGAGTCATGACAGCGCCTTAAATCTCATCCCTGAAGCAATTTTATTTGCACTACTCTGCGTTACATGATGGGTCAGGCCAATCAAGAACGGACCTGGAAGGTCCTGCATTGACTTTTGGCATTTGTGATGTCCGCAGAGGTGACACAACTGGGAGCTGTGAGACACGGCACAATACTTTGTCCAGCTTCTCATTTACCTACCGATCATTACAGGGTACTGTCACGGTACCACGTGAAAGTGCAGATTCATGCCAGACTGTGCAGTCTAATCGCGGCTAGGTGGAAGTTGCACCTGCAAAGGGGTCACCGTCTTGCTTTGGATACCCCAGATGAAGCAAACTGTTGCTGGCTTGCCCATGTTTTATCACCCATGTAAATTTAGGCACCAACACTTTCATGAGGTTTTGGATAGACCTTACAGAGACCAGGACAGCTATGTCTCCTATTTGTCACGAGTGCTTACAGATATATAGCAATGCAATGTATAGTAATAATAATGACAGTAATAAGAAATGGATATATTGTCACATATATAGTAAGTAATCAAAAATTTATGATGATGTTGGTTGGTATGCTGTCTCATGACTGTGTTTATACATATACATGACATGTGTCACATGCCAACAACCATCATCATAAACCTTTGATTACTTACTATATCTATGTGACAATATACTCATTTCTTATTACTTACTGTATATGTATGTGTGCAGAGCAGCGGATGGGTCTTACTTGCAGAAGGTACTCCCGCTCTGGAGATACAACCCTGAAGCAATGGCGCAGCCCTTCCTCCTCAGCCCCCGCCTTGATGGTGCTGGTCAGCAGGTTCACAGTGTTTTGCCTCGTCTTCTGCTTATCAACCCTGTCCTGTACACACCAGATGCAAGGTACGTCAGATGAGCTGGCTTGCTGGTGATGCTCAGCAGATTCACTGTGTTCTGTCTAGCCTTCTGCTTATCCACCCTGTCCTGTGCAGACCAGATACAATGTATATCCACTGGACCGCAGATGCTGCTGGTCAGCAGATTCACGCTGCTCTGCCTTGCGAGCTGTCTTGTATTCCATATACACCCACCCTCACATGAGCTGTTTAGTTTCCTGATAGGGGTAGCTGTTTCTCTGGTCGCTCTTGCTTGGTTCAGGCCTGTTATTGCAAGGTCGTGGTAATGCTGCACACGTCATGGCTTGATCGCAGCGTCTATAAGCATTATTGACGCTGTATCTCACCAACCATTGACAGTCCTTGTATCTTATCCTGAGTAAGATTTGGCTTTGTGCATAAGCCTCATGCAACTGGCCCAGCCACACAGTCTACAAACACACTGAGCCTTGTAGAGATGGTGAAGCAGACAGCTTACTCAAGCAGCCCAATTCAGCCATTTCATTCAGGCTATACCTTATTTGAGTAGTAGTACAGCACACCAAGAGAGTCCAGAACAAAGTAGCGCCGCTTCCATTCTCTCCTCATGTTGGTGCTGCGCTTGTGCAGGTAGCCTTGCCTCAGGGGCGTCACAATGCTGCCTTGGCTCTCCTCAGACTCCTTGATGAAGCTCTCAAACGTGGCAATGTTGGCGGACATCCCACCTGCAACATGACGCATGGCATTTGGGTGTTGTCGTGAGTGTAGCATCTGGTGCCAATGCCTTATGTGGGTTGACTTCAACATGTGCATTGCTTCATTCAGCCTCTTGACTGGCTCTCGGATGAGGTCCTCAGCTTTGGCCACCAGCAACATAAGTTACATCTATCTGACAATACAGACCGTGGACATGCTTGCAAGCGCTCTGGTATGCTTTGCGTGTAAGCATGTTTAGCAAGCTGGTCTGGGTTTCTGTCAACCCCTTCAAAAGTGACTATGTGGGCTGACTTTCCATCTGCGTGACAGGCAACACTCAGCTGAGCTTTATGCTATGAGACCATTTCAGACTTGTGCTGTGCTGTGCTGTGCTGTGCTGTGCTGTGCTGTGCTGTGCTATGCTGTGCGTGCTGCCCTGCCTGGCTGTCGGTCTTGCTGAGAAAGCCCACAATGGGGCCCAAGGATGCACATGGTGTATCAAGGGGAGCCAATCAAGACAGACAACCTGTACTCAGATCTGCTCATGAGTGCTTGTAGCCTTGAAAATACAACTTTGAATGTATTATTTGACATACACAGTCATTGTTCATGCAGGCATCTCTGGTCACTGTATCATCATTGATTTGCTGTGACTTACTTGTGAGTTGCACGGGCCCCCCAGGGCGCATTGGGGCCCTTTCTGCTACATCAGCTGCCCTGGCCCCTCGCGCACTCTTCTCTTCTCTGTACCAAGATACACAGACACAGTTACGACCGGACATTGACCAGATTGTGCTCACTGAGCAGAGTCTGTAATTGTAATTACAGCTTGGAATCGCACGAGGTTGGTTGACGGGTAACGTGTAAGTCTCATCTTTCTGCAAAAGAAGCTATGAAGACACTATATGCTTCTTGAACAGAACTGAAGAGTGTGTATGTGACCAAAAGCTGCTGTGTCAAAATCAAAACTAGGTGATCCTGCTGTAATCAATATGACGCACAGAGCCTTAGAGCTCACTAGTTTGTCATTTGCATCAGCCTCGGCCAAGTTGCAAAAATCAGGTTGTGGCATGCATGGTGAGCACAAGTTATATGTCAAGGGTCATGTGCAGCACCCAAATGGATGTGTTTTGCAGAGAGAGGTAGTGCTCTCGTTGCTTGTTTGCCAAGCAATGCTCACTTGTAATTGTAGATCTGAGCTTCCAGTCCCTCCTCATTCTGTATCTCCTCTGCCTTAAGTTGCTGCACAACCTGCAGGCCTTGTTGTATGTAGGGCTCCAAGTTCTTCAGCAACTGCGCACAACAGCAAAAGGGCGTGCAGGAATTGCTTGAGTGTGGTGTCATAGCTGATGTCATCATAATCTGCCAGGTCTTTTCATCTGATGCACATTCACTTCACAACCTGCTGGCCTTGCTGTACGTACACCTAGTCAAAGAGCTGGGCACCTGTTTGGACATTTCACTCCAGCCACAACAGAAGGAGTTCATGCAGTCACTCCAATGTATTGCAGGGGGCAACGAATCAGTGGCAAGCCATTGTGAGTCCTTTTTGAAAGGGAGAATCGTGAGCATGCTGAAAGTTAATCAAGCAACCAGGCACTTGTCTCAGAGACTGACACTGAGGTGTGCTCAGAGGTCGACGCACATAGTCCACAGTCCTTGCCCACAACGCCCAGGCAATGGTATGGTGCTCACAAGCCTCATTTGAACAATATCTACAGCACAGTAAACTGATGCCTTGTCTCAGGAGTCACCTCATGGCCCCGTTCAAAGAAGCGCAGGTGAGCATCCATGCTGCTGACCATGGCCTCCAGGAACTCATACCGCTTGCGGCTCTCCACCTCAGTCATCTTGCGAGCACACTCAAAACGTGCCTCCTCTGCACCAGTCTGCAAGAGCAAACACACCATCTAAGTTTCCTGTGTGACCCGTGTGCCTCTGAGAATCATGGACCGACTGTTACGAACTTGTAGATTGTCCTTTGTGCCCTTTTTGAGCACAGCTCCACGCCAAGCATACATTGAATCAGGTTTCATGCAGAGCAGAGGCATGTTGCATGATTGCATGCAAGTGGCTGAGGGCCTTGGACTTGCCAGCAATGGTTGCTGGCCTGTGCGCACCGTGGTAGAGGGGCACAGCGCAATTGCAAGCCCTGTTGCAATGCAATCAATCAAATTGAGGTTCCTGTCTTGAGGACTCAAGGGAGGGGGTCAAGAGACCATACGTGGGAAGGTACACTAAGCACTAATTGTTCAAAAGCGTTCGACACTAGAGCTGCAGGCCTTACTTGTGCAGAAATCATGTCGCTGTGAATCTTCTCAGCATCATCGCCCTTGCGCCACTTGCTGACTTTAGGGTTAGACTTGTGATTCAGGTGCTTGGACCTGGTTGCATCGTACTCTGATGTCTTCCTGTCCAAGCGCCGCTTGCCTTCTTTGCCCTCTATAATCAAGCCCTGAGGAGTGCAAAGCCTTTCATTGTCAGCTGTAAGTAAACATGATAGAACAGCAGGTGTGTACTATTGCATGACATTGCATGGCAAGGGGTTAGTCATGTTGCAAGTTGTGCAAAAATGTCATATGCTGCAAAACAAAAGATCTCAATGTGGGTCGCCATGGCATTAGAGAGAAGAATGGTGACACAGGGCGGGAGCCATGCTTACAGCCAAAATTGTGCAGGAGCAATTGGTTTTAAGCTTTGAAGAACTTCACATGCCCATACAGTGCAGTGCATATTTGAGATAGCTGCATGGTATGGTGGGCAACACAAGGCAGCAAGATGAGCAACGTCATTTGATCAAGTTTTGGTGCCCTTCTGAAGACATGACAGGCCAGTGCAACAGCAAGTGATGGTGAACACCTTGAGCCAGTTGCGTTGCAGCCTCTCCACAAGAATGAGCTCCACTTGGGTGTGCAGCAGTTCATTGAAGCTTGCCAGTTCCCGAAACACACCCACAAACTTGCTCATCATTCCCCCTCCTGTGTGAGACACATGTCCATGATGTCAGAGATGTCGCACACTGACCGCGAGTTGTGAGTGATGAATTATGCCATTATGACCAGCTTACTGCTAGGCTGCCCACAGCTGCACCACAAGTTTGCTGTGCGACAATCATAGGTCTGGACAGCCCACGAAAGCACCACACTTGTCAACACACCTAGCATCATGCTCTCCTCATCAGTGCCTCCACAGAACTCCTCCAGGAAGTCTGCAAATGAGGTCTGCGACTGTGACAGAACATTGATGCCTTCCTTGTATTTCTTTGACCCTTTGACAAAGCGGTTGCACCTGTTCTCCAGTCTCTCAAGAGTGTCGTCCAACTCCGAAACCTATAAAAGTGCAGGTGCTGAGACGTGACTGCAGAAAGCAAGCAACCTGCATGCAATATACGGTGTGCAGGGAGGTTTATGCATCTTGTGAGAAAGGTTCTGCATCTAAGGATGCTTACAGTTGATCTGAACATAGGACTATCATCGACCGTTGTGAACGTTGGTCCGGCGCGCGACTGCATCTTGATAGCTCAGCAGGGGTGCCTGATTCGCGTTGGTGGTAATTTCGGTCTGCCGTTTAAGCAGTTAAAGCCTGCAGAGAGCTTGTGCTGTACTGACAGACTTGACTTGCCGAGAGTTGCTCCGAGGCTGTGAACCAGCTTCAGTGATCTATGCAAAAGGGATGACTGCTCGCGAGACCATCTCGCTGCCTGTGCAGGCGCAATAGGGTCATGTTGAGTAGCCGAAGGACCCTCGCTGACCAAAGTGTGCTTTTGCTCAAGTTGTCTCAAGGCTTTTGATCAGGCTGATCACACTGCAGCTGAACGAGAGAGACGTATGGATGTGCATATCTGCGTTGCGCTACAGCGTTGCGCGATCCTCCGATTCTGAGTCGGGCAAGAGACCGAGTACATCTCAGCTCCTCCTCTTCTTCATCGTGACTGATCATGAAGGATTGTGTGTGTGTGACTGGTACACATAGCAACAGCTACATAAACAAATAAAGATTACAGCAGGAACAAATAAAGATTACAGCAGACGCACGAAAGCCATCTCCGAGCTCATTACAGCTATAACGCCTTCTCAATATGGTATGTCTTGGCATTGAAATAGCGCTAGAGTGTGACTGCTGCATCATTTGGTCATCCACAGACGAGGGTGTGTGAAGTTTACCGCCTTCTGACCCTGTGCCAAACGAGTTCAGGATTACCCTATAGCAAGTGCATGACCCACAACTAAGCAAGCAATCAGGACTTTCACAATTAGAGAACAAAAGGGCGCACCTGCCTGTTCAGGCATGCAAAACGCCACAATCGAGGAACACGAACTGCAATGCAAAGCTTGTAGAAATCGCTCACGAAGTGCATCCATCATGCACAATGTAAAATCGGTTGAGAAGGCATAAGCGAATTCCCCCGGGGGCAGCCAAATCCGTTTTAGAATTCGCGGGCACGTTGGTCTTCATCTTCGTGTCTGGACCGAGGCCCAGATCGAGATTGCAACGCTTACTACGTTCTCATGCGGTGTCGAAGCACGCGCCTTGTAAGCTCTGCACACTTGTTGTCCGAAGCTGTCAGCGCACTGGGGCTGCCCATTGCAGTCAACGCAGCTTGATAGCACCTGTCGCTGCAGCTCTGCACCTGTGGCCAGTTGCGGTTTGTCAGCCGACACCGGTGTTCGATCGTAGCGCTGAACCTATCAGCTAAGACAAATGGGAGATCTAGTCAACAGCCTTGTCGATGAGGTCAAAAGCTTTGCAGAGCCTCTTACCAAGCTCAACAAGCGGCAGGCTGTCTCGCAGGGTGTCAATCTCGGTGCGTTCTAGCTCACGGTCTGCATGTCGATGACCTAGATGTGCTGCAAACTTGCTAAGCCGTATCTGGGTTCAGGCTTGATCATCACCTCTGCGTTGATGATATGGAAGACTTTGATCCTGTTGACCGGCAGCGAATCACCAGTAAGCTCTGCTACACTCCCGCGGTCATTTGTCCCGTAGAGAAATAAAAGTGGTCATCAAGCTGTTGCAAAGCACATTGTGCTGCTAGTGCATACCAAGTCTCAAGACTTTGAGCATATAGGTTGTTGCAGGTTGTTGTCGTTTTGAGTGGAAGCATGGAGCCTGGATTTTACCGAGGCGATATACTCTTTCTGAATATGGGACAGCAGCCAATTAGGGTGGGGGAGGTTGTGGTATTCAATATTGATGATCGAGATATTCCAATTGTTCACAGGGTTATCAAAGTACATGAGACGCAGCCTGGTGGGGAAGTTAGTGTTTTGACCAAGGTACATGTCGATACAGAAAGAATCTGTCCTGTGTTAGAACGCCTGTACTTTTACTGCTGCAGCTGTTGCCTTTCCAGAAGCATGCACCTGATGGGACAGAATCTGGTCAGCATTTGGGTTCAAACGTAGTGCCTGGACATGGCATTGCATGGTCCCAAACAAACTTGTTGTAAAATATTGTGCTGTGTGTGCATGCAGGGTGACAACAATCATGGAGATGATCGGACATTATATGCACGAGGCCAGATGTGGCTCAATCAGAAACACATAATGGGCAGAGTTGTAGGGTAAGCCAGCTCTGCATCATGTTGCAGAACAAGATAAATGGTCTTGGGCAGCAACTTCACTTGGCACTCTGGTTACTGCAGCTGAACAGGGTTCTATGCTTGTTGCAGGTTCTTGCCCTATGTGGGACAGGTGACCATAATAATGAATGACTACCCCTACTTGAAGTATGCGTTAATAGGAGTGCTAGCCCTGTTTGTAATCATGAGTAAAGAGTGACATCTGCTAAAGAATTCAACCTAGTTCTGTCTTATTGAGGGCTGACCTACCAGACGTCCATGATTGACCTGATGGAGAGAGTCCACTGGAGTCAGTCAGCAGCCAATCATATATGCGGCATCCTAATGCATGAGTCATGTCTATGATGCAAAGCAATGGCTTGCCTTATTGCTGTGTTTACTATTTCGTGTGCCTTGCTTCTTTTCAGTTGGCCACGCCAGGCTCAGTTTCCAGACTGGAATAAGCAATGGCAACAACCTCAGTAGTACAGCGTGGTAACCGCAAGAGTACACACGCCTTGTACATATATTACAAGAATGACCCCTTTACTGTATTCATCAAACTGATGAACCTAGCTTGACACCAAAGATATGCCACCAGAACGTGTTGTAAGCACAGCCTGGTGATGGCCATTCTCAATTCACGCTGTGTAGCAGAAACCAAGTTGTCTGAGATTGCTTACCCTGGCAAGCAAAAATGCACATGCAACATGACTCAGTCGAAATAAAGACAGGCTTAACCTACAAATGTGTACATCCTGCCCCAAATTTTCTTCAGAAGAGCCTTGAATGCATGAATACATTGAAACACACATGATCCCCCCATCTAATCAGACATATGCAAACAGAGCCTAACAAAACACACCCCCTTATAAAGCCTCGAAGGCAACCTACAATGTTCAGTTTGCAAGTGAAAAATCTGGAGCATTATTAAAATCAGGCATCAGATGTGGTGCCATTGGAAAAGCATGCATCCCTGACGGCTGCCAGTCGCCTGGACCAGCAGGAATCATGTGGGATGGGAACCCATTCCCCATGCCTGCGTGAGGACCTTGCATCATGCCAGGGAAGGGCCCCATCATACCAGTGGGTCGAAAACCTACAGGCCCTAATGGCTGACCCAGCTGCACATCAGAAACAGACACCTGAGGAGCAAAAGGCAGAGGAGCACTCAGCATGGGAGAAGTGGACATTCCATAGCCTCCACTCATTCTAGAAGGCCTGCCATTGCCAGGCTGAAATGGTGAGCCAGAATTGCGCCTGCTCAACCCCTGGGGTGAGCCTAACCTTTGACTATGACTGTGACCGCGAGAGGATGCATGCAATGGCCCAGAACTTGCAGGTGAATTCTTGCCAGAGCCTCTAGATGCCCTTGATGTGGGTGAACTTGTCCTAGAGCTTTTGTGACCTTTTCCATGCTTCCCTGCACCTGTCGACACTTGTTCCCTGGCTTGCTTTTCTACCGCCGGCCTAGAAGCCGTCACCCCCGGGGCTTGCCCTTGCTTTCCTGCAGCCTTTGCTGGGTTACCAGAGCTCTGAACCTTGCCACTGCTAGGCTCATACTTGTTGACATGCACGCCAGGCACAACATAGCCTTCAAACTCAACAGCACCTTTAGCAGTTGTCACAGCAGTTCTTTGCCTTTTGGCATCACCCATGTTTGAAGCCGCGGCGATGCTGCTGTTACGCTTGAGCAATCCCTGTGAGCCGGGAGTGCCAGCCTTGAAAACCTCTGCAAGCTCATCACGGTGTGCATCAGACTTGTGCAAAGTGGTTTTGCCCCTGGAATGACCATTAGCCTTGTCTTTCAGCAAGCTTGTCAACGCCCCAGAGGATTTGCCAGTTGCAGTGCTGGTGTTCCCTGAAGAGACCACTGGCTTGCTGACAGCCTGAGCAGCTCTTGCAGGGGCGGCTGCTGCCGCAGGTGCAGCAGCATGTGTGGCAGCATCTGACCTGACTGCCCCTGGCTGGCTACTACTACCACCAGCCGCCTGCTTTGCTGCTGGTGTCAAGACAGGTGCAGGCACTGTTGCAGCTGCAGATACCAGTGCTGCTGGTGCTGATGCCCTTGACGATGCAGGTGGCACTGGCACCCCTTTTGTCGCCACTAATGCTGAGGCTGATAGTGATGTAAGCACAGCTGGTGCTGCCGCCACTGCTGGTGGTGTCAATGCATATGTGGGCATTGCGGCCGCAGCTGGCTTTGATGCAGCAGCTGATCTCCCTTGCGACGCTGGCAGGGACGCCTGGGGTGTTGATGCTGCTGCTGCCGGTGCCACTGAGCCTGCTGCTGGTGTTGATGCCAAGGCTGGTGTCAGACTTGCTGTTGAAAGTGACATTGTAGCTGGTGGCAGCGTTGGTGAAGGGAACCGTGCAGCTGCTGGCACTGCTCCTGCTGCTGGTAGTGAATTTGTGGCTGGCAGCAAACTTGCTGGTGGCAATGATGTTGCTGCTGGCACTGATGCTGACATGGGTACCACTGCTGCTGGAGGCTCTGCGGCTTGCAGAGGCAGCGGGCTAGCAGCACCACCTAAGGAAGCGGTTGACTGCTGACGCCTGGTCTCGACCACCTTCATAGCAGCTGTGGCAATGGCAGCGGCAAGCTCCTGTGTGATGGAGCCTGTCAAGCCTTGCAGAGACAAGCTGGGATCTGACACCACCGCTTCTGTCTGTGCAACAAAGGCTTCAAAGAGGGGGCCCACCGCCGCTACCAGCGCAGCTGTCGTGTCTGACAGTGGCCGCTGGGTGTGGCCACTGCCGACGACAGCAGTGGGCACAGCAGTCAATGCTCCTGCTGCTGCCTGAGGTGTGCTGGAATGCTGTAGTGATAGGATCTGGGAATCTGGCACAGGAGATGCTGCTGCTGCAGCTGCTGCTGCAGCTGGTGTCACATTGACTGGCGGTGACAGGTATGCTGCCATGGCTGACTGCAGGGGTGCAGGGGTGGCTACGGGGTTCTGGGGGACTGTGGCTGAGGATGCAGGTAGCTGTGTAGGTGTGATGCGCCGAGGCTTGACAGCAGGCTTCTGTTGGGCAGACACTGCCATAGCTGTGGCTGGAGGCGGTGTTGCCTGCTCGACAGGCGCAGCCGCGGCTGTGGGCGGCTGTGGTGAGGGTGGTGGAGGCAGCTGCAGCACGGCAGGTGGAAGGCTTGTGCTTGTGGGAGGGCCATACCTGGGCCTGCCCTGCCAGCCTGCGTACAAGAACACATGACGTTTGTCTGCTCCCAAGAAAGCTTTCAAGGCCATCCAGTAACCCTGGCTGACGCGAAAGCCCCCTCATTGAATCATGGCCGTCATCATCAACAGTCGCACGCCTGAGAGGCTGCATTGCATGCTGAGGTACATCCAGAAGCAATTGCAAGACCTACAGACTTCACACAACTCTATCCTGCTCAATAGCATTTCTCTAGCGCAATGGAACTCCTCTAAGCCGACAAACAGGCAATTGAAGACTCTGCGCTGCAGCAACAAGAACTGGGCACAGCATCAAGTGCATGCAGTCAAGACAAGCAGTCACCTGGGTACAGCGGGGGCTTGTGCTGCTGCTTGTCGCCCTTTGGGCGTTTGACAGCAAGATAGCCCTTGTGTAAGAGCTGCTGCAGGCGCAGCACACAGCCTTTGGTCAGGGCGTTGGGACCGTTCCCCTTCGCTTTACGCCCTACAGCATTGGCCAGCTCCAATGTGGCCTTGTGTTCACGCCTGTACTTCTCCCCACCTTGCTTGTTGCTCAGCTTGGTCAGCTCAGCTAGCTCAAGGATGAAGTACACCTGTAGTAACCAGCAGCCCGTTTCATTTTGAGGAAGACTGTATGGTGAGACATTAGTACACAAATCAGTACACAAATCAGCAAAAAAGGAGAAGAAAACAGTAAAAAAACAACTACAAAGAGCAATAGGAAAATATAGGCAGGCAAGGCTTGCAAAAACATCATGACTCACCAGCATGTCGCCATGCAGTGTGAGGATGCCTGCCTCGGGTCTCTTCACAAGTTGGGTGAGGTGGTACTTCTCATGGAAGCGCCCAGGGTGCTGGGACTGAAATGCACGCACGCCAAACAAGGCAGCAATGGAATGTATCTGCAAACAACAGAGGCATTCTAATACATGTTGTGTGTAAGAACGTACAGGCCAGGCCATTGCTGTTGTCAAGTTTTCCCCTGTTTACTATTTAGTAAACTACTTCTTTTGCCCAATTTTTTCAAAGAAGATGTTTTTACTAATGCTGCAGCTGAAGTGTCCAAACCATGGTAAATGAGCAGGACGCACTTGCTGCTTGGTGCAAAGGTCCTCGAGTTAAAAGTCCTCAGGCTGGTTGCTGTTTGCAAAAAGGAAGAAAGCATGCATTCAAACAGAGCAGATTGAAATCAACACTGGTGCCCACCTGCTGCTGGTGAACAAGCGAGTTGCGCAGGTCCCCAAGGAAAATTTCCAAATTCTGCTGCTGCCCAATAGCAAAGTACCCAATGGCGTTACAGATGTCCAGCAGATTGTACTTGTGCTGCTTGTGCAGCACCAGAGACTTGACATCACGCAGCTGTGGAGAGACAGCGTCTGCACCAACCCCGTGGAATGAAACCGTCGCCATGGGCTTTGCGCATGATGGCCAACTCTTTACTGATAGGGATCCCGTCATCTGAGTGGAGCCGTTTGGGGTGTGGGTCATTGTCAAAGGTTCTCTGGGCAAGCGTGGGAGGCGCAAGCGATGCTGAGACCTGCTGTGATTCCCTGGTGGGCAGGAAAGAGAAGGGAGCCTGCTTGTCGCCTTTTGTTTGGGAGACAGCCACAAATTCAGAGCGTTTAAGCTGTGCCTGCTCCCTGCTCCTCTTCTTGCTGGATTTGCTGCCCTGCAACTTGGCCATAGCAGGGGCAGCCCGCGGGGAAGGGCTGAACAGAGAGGGGCTGGCAGGAATGCTGGTGAAGCCCTCTGCTTGGTCTGGACCTACAGTGAGGTCACGTGGCAACTGCGACAGAGGTGCTGCTGGGGAGGGAGTTGGGGTGATGTGTGGTAGCAAGGGCAGCCCAGTCCCTGAAAGCCCTGCTCCTAATGTCAGGCTTGCAGGGCGCTCTGACACAAGCCATGTGGCCATACCGCCAGGGCTGTTTGCCACAGCCCTGATAGCATTTGTCTGGGGAGACATGGGAGGTGTCAAAGTGAAGCTGCCAACAGGCACGCTGCTGCTGCTGCTGCCGCAGCCTTGAAGCAATGCACGGGGAGCATGTGCGCTGAGGAATGTAGCCAAGCTACTGGCGATTGGAGGGCCTCCGACAGTAGTCCCTGGGAGACTAACAGGGACAGGTGCTGTCCCTGGACTGGCTGCCACGCTGACTGCTGCGCTTGACACTAGCTTGACTACTGCAGCGGTGTCAGATGCTGGTACAGCTTGAGGGTGCAGGGACTGTGTACTGGCCACAGGTCTGGAAGTGACTGAAGCTGGCGCCTGAGGGACGCTGCTTTGCAGAAGACCCTTGGTGTCAATGAACGAGAGATTTGGTACTGCAGCAGCAGCAGCAGCAGCAGCAGCAGGAGTTGATGCCGTGGCGATGCTGTTGCTGAAGATGGGTGCAGCCGGAGAAGACCAGGCAGCAAGGGCAGCTGACAGTATGGAGGGAAGACCAGCTGCTGTGTCAGATGCAGAGGCAGCTGCAGGTGCAGCCATGGCCGGTGGAGCTGCAGCAGGGACAGTGGGGCCAGCTGTGGGGGCAGATGTAACAGCAGCCATTGCAGAGGTTGAGGCAGCACCAGGCAGAGAAGGAGCCTTGGTGACAGTAGCTGCAGGTGCACTCACTGTGGCAGCAGCAGGGACAGCCGCTGCAGCAGCAGCTGTGGTGGCCGGCGCAGCAGAGTTTGCGATCGCAGGCATAGCAGCCGAGTCAGCATCTGCAGGAGCAGCAGTACTATCCGCAGGGGCCATAGCGGCGGCAGCAGCCTTGCGTGCAGCTCTGACTGCAGCCACAATGTCTGCTGCTGCTTTTGCCTTTGCCGCTTGCACAGCTGCTGACTCCAGGACCTCAGGCTGAGCTGTGACTGCGACTCCTGCTGATGCATCTGACGCTGGCTTGGGTATGATAGCAGGGTCAGGCTGTGGGAAGGCTGCTGCTGGTGGGTCAGGGGTCTGTGCTGCCACTGCATCCCTGGTCTGTACAGGCAGTGAGCTACTGTCTTGTGTAGGCAATGAGTCATTGGCTTCTGCAGACCTTGACTTGTTGCCCTGTGCTGCTGCTGGCATTGACGCATCTGCCTGTGCTGAGCAACCAACCCCTGCTTTTAGTGAGGCACTGAACTGTGCTGCTAAGCGTAAGTCATTAGCCAGCACTGCAGGTGGCACACTGCCCGCTGCTTCTTGTGAGTCATCTGCCTGTGATGCTACTGGGTCATTGGCAGCTGCTTTTGACAAGTCACTGACATGACTTGGCTCACTTGAAGGTGATGTAAGGGATGCAGGCTCGTGAGCAGCACTGATGGCAGCAGCAGAGTTGCCAGATGACATGGCAGGTTGTGGCCGGGCCTCAAGTGGCAGGATTGACTTGAAGGCATCCACAATGGCTGTCTGCATATCCCACTGTGCAGTCTGCTGTGTTGCGGTGACAGGACCTGGAAACACACAATGATCACATGGTGTCTCATTTCATATCATAGTGATGGTGGCAAAGCCACAGTGCAGGTCAGCATAAAACTGCAACGTCCGGCAAGATGCTGAGATGCTTGACATGCTTTAGAAGTGTATTCTGGCATTGCAGGGTTCACATGCCAGATACTGCACAGAATGTTCTATAGTGGGTAAGCTAACAGGACATCTGGTGAACACATGACCTCATCAGCAAGATGAATTTGCAGACACAGCACAGCTGTATACTGTAAACGCATCAGTATCATGCAACACATATTTCCAAGTCCAGTGTTGTCAGAAGATCACCTGTGCCTTCAGAATTGCTTGAGATGTGTCCAGCAGCATTGCCATCTGCTGCATCCTTGTCCAAGTAGCGCTGTGCATTGTCAGCAGCAGCTTGCAGCAGGCCAATCTGCTCTGCTGACAAAGACAGCTGCAAGGGTCCTGCATGCACTGACAAGTCTGCCTGGACTGGATGATCCTGGCTGCCAACATCTTCTTCCCTGCCTTGCAGCCGCTGCTGCTGTTGTAGTTGGGATAAAGCCTGAGGGACAGGGCCGGTGAAGGGTGCAGACGCTAGCTGACTGGCTGGTGATACCAACTTCTGCTGCTGCTGATGAGTGTCAGCAAGTGATGTGTCCAATTGCTGAGGCTGCTGTTGGCCTGCTGGTACAGCATCAGGAGTTGAGGCAGAAGCTGCCTGCCTTGCCAGTGACACCGCACTCTGCAGGTGTGTCTGTGTAGGAAGCTCCTGCGGAAACAGCATTTCCAGAGCATGCTTGGTATGCTGCTGAGCAGCAGAAGCGGTTGATTCTGTTGCTGTAGATGTATCTGGTGCTTGTGACTGTACTTGCTGACTGTCAGGTATAGACAAATCATCTGTAGTCTGTTGCATGGGCATGTGCTCTGCCAAGGGGGCGGCTGACACGGCCAAGGCTTGGGATACTGACAAGGCCTTGTCTGCAAAGCCCTGCTCGTGTAGCACATCAGGCTGGCTCGGAAGGGAAGGACATGGTAACTGCAGACGCAAGACTTCTCATTTTGACTATCATGTATGCTCTGTTCTTGAGCAGCACTAGGCAAGTACTTTGCTACAAGCACACTGATATGGTAAAACATCCAGGATGCTTGTGTCATGATGAACTTACCTCTAAGAGCAATGGTGACAGCTGATTGAGGTGAGGCAAACGCTGACGGTGCAAGCAGGGCCCCTGAAACACAGAGCAGTATTACTGTCTGATAAAGCCGCACTGACTGAAGCATCTCTTACAGGTGAAGCAGAGCACAAAGTACCTTCAAAGCATTCACTGCACGCACATAGGCGTGAGCTGTCAGGCTGTGGACCTCGTCCTCTTCGCTGTCATCGGACAGGTGAAAGCCTGACTGCTCCAGCCACGACTCATCATCCGAACTAACCAACTGAGCGCCTTGCAAGTTCCTCCAGGCAGTCTGCGCCTGCGTCATTGCTGCCTGCTCTGAGGCAGGTGCGGACTCCCTTTGCCTACAGCTAGCAACTTATATAAAGGGCGTCTTCAAGGGCAGGTGTCAACATGTTCCCAGGGCCCTGTACAGCCCCAAACCAGCCAACCTGTGGAACTGTGGTCACAGCAATTTGCAGCTGCAGAGGGCACTCAAGAGTCATTGGTGCGGCGATAGTGGAGGCTTCAGGCTGCAGTGCGCGGCACATGTAACCAGCCCACTCCTCAATATGAGCAGGCTTGTGAATGTGATAAAACTGGCAGACAGACCGATCAGAGGTGCTGCCCTGGTGCCAATATATCAGTACCCTCTTGATGGTCAGACACGCAATCTACGCGGCAGGCTTTGTTTGTTTTTGGGGAGAGAACGTGGAGGCTTTTATAGAAACAAGCTGAATTTCTTTGGAGGAAAAGTAGGACATGGTGAAGACCCAATGCACGCCCTGATTCGAGAAGTAGCCGAAGAGCTATGCATCAAGGTGACACCTGAAATTCTGGACGGTTGCTTGGTGGATACTCAGTTGCTACCTCGGCGCACCTGGCTGGGCAGTGAGCACTTTACCTTGTTAGTTTTTGTTCATATCACTGGAATCAGGCGCAAGATCTGGTCAGACATTCAGGATGAACGACGAAAACAACGTGCCCCATATAGTCTGCGTGAAATGAGTGAAGTGAATCATGTCCCTTTGGAAGATGTGCTGACAAGGCGAGATGTGTCTCTTTATGTCCAAGAAAATGTTTCTCACATTCAGAACGCAGTGCGCCTTTTGAGTGCCAGTAATTCAGTTGCATTTAAGTCGTTGCAGACTGTTTTGTGGCCAGGCCAAATGAGATTGTTGGACTGAGGGACCTGCTGGTATGCTTACCACCAAAATGGGACCCCGTTAGAGGAGAAATTGGCATGCATTGCAGCTGTGCGTACAGGGAGATTCTTACAAGAATAAATAGGCTATAGGGAAGATTACATGTGAATTGAATGAAATAATGATTGAATGAGGCAGAAAGTTGGCATATGTGCTTACATAGCGTCATGCATGTATAGGGGCACACTCCAACCAGTCTGAGAACCCAGTTGGCAATGCTCCTGAGTGCCTGACCGTGGTTAGCCTAGTGGATCATGGTGTGCTTGACCTGAGTATCGAGCATATGTGCATGAGCGTCAATAAAATACTGAGAGGCTGGACAGGTAACTTGGGCAAGTAGATGACAATGTGTACAGCATGCAGATTAGGAACATGCATTAACACAGGTCAACACATGTGGCCAATGTCATTGTAACAAAGTATGTCATCAAGTTTGGAGCAGACCAGTGCTGATGAACCAATGCTGGCTAAGCATATGGCTTACTGCTGACTTGGCCAAAGAGACAAGCTGATGTTGTTGCAGTTCAAGGGATTGTTCAAGCCCAACCCTGTGTAGTAGGCCTGCACACTGGCAACAAGCATTGTCCAAAGCATGATATGGCTATGCCAAGCAGACGAATCTGACATGATAACATTATGTACTGGAGCCATGTGGCAATGCAAAACAATGCCCAAAAAGCTCAACAGCCTGCAGATGCAGTTTTCTGCAAACGTCTGGGGTTTTGCAGTTTGCTACGTCAAGCAGTCAGAATTCATGCATCCATTTTGTCGTTCATCCATCGATATATTCATCTGCCAGTTCTTGCATCCACCCTTGCTTCATCCACCCTTGCCTGGGCAGTGGTGCTGAGCGCTGCCTGCAGCTTGTTAGACTGCCATATATGACTGGCACATTGTATCCAGCCCGTCTGACAGATCACTTGCTTGGCAGAACATGCGCAGGGGACAACAAGGACTGAGATTTGCCGCTTGTACGATTGAAACTCTGATTTGTGAGTTCATGAGATATCCCTTGGCATCCATGTTCATACAAAGCAACTCTTCTCGGTGTAGGAGGTAGTGAGCTAAGATATACTTGCCGACTGCTGGAGTGTAGTGAGGGAAGATATATGAAACTCCTGACCGAAAGCTGTATGCCCGCAGGATGACGATCCTTCAGTCGCATGACGCCTCCAACTGTTTTCTGGTGTCACACTCCTGCTCATACGTCTCCTCAAGAAAGGCGCAGAAATCTCTTTAGAATGAGTACGAATGCACAGCACTGCAAGAGACTCCTGCACCGATTTTTTCCTGCCGCTGCTCAGAAACATGCACAATCAAGCGTGCTAGATTACTGACTTGTTGAAGTGACGGTCGACACGTTGTGGTAGATGGGTGGGGCAGCGAGCAGAGCAGGATGTGTCAATGCACATCGTTGTTAACAGAACCATTAAGCCACGCGTTGACTTTTGACGATTACCTAGCAGTCAAAACATTGTCGAGGACAACCGTGTCGACGCGCTGCTAGCACTCTGCAACCACGTTTGTCAAATCCTGTCGCAAGCATGAGTCTCGCAATTTGCGTGTTGCACCTAGGCTTCAGTTTTGTTGAGCCCTACATGCAGGGCTGCAAACACAGCCGCTGACTGACCAGTCCTAACGTCGCGTGCGGTAAACACGTTGTAGCGCCCCATTTGCGGTTGACAGACGCTGACACCTGCGCGATGGGGGTTCCGGGGTTCAACACCTGGTTTGCAAGAAACAACAGACATGCCTATGTTTCGTACTTCAACATGAGCTGGGATCACGTATACATCGATATGGCCAGCGTTTTGCATGGCGCGATGAAGTCAGGTGTGTGCTCGCATGAAGGGCAACTTTTGCTAAGGCACTTGTCTATCCATGTCTGTCTGTGTGTGCGCAGCACGCAACCTTCCCCACTTTCACAAGATACTTTTTGCTCGTTTGGACTCCATCATGGCTTTAGCCACTCCCCAGAAGAGTGTCATGTTTGCGCTCGATGGACCAGCACCCTTGGCAAAGCTTCTCACGCAAAGGTAGTGTTGTGCGTATCACTATCTCTACTGTCTGTGTATGCGTATTAGTAGTGGCATACAAGGCTTGCACTACCCAGCACTACGAGCGCGTATGGTCCTCGCCTCTCATCATGACTACTGAGGGAAAAGCAGAAAGATGCTGCTGGGCGTGCGTGCTGTGTCTGCAGTACTTCCTGAAGTTACACTGTAAAGTTACACTGCAAAGTTACACTGCAAAGTTACACTGCAGTGTATTTACCTGTGGTTGTACTGGACTTACTGGTGCATTGCATTTGCCTTGCATCATGCTGACATGTCAGATGATGCTCATTGTGCTTGGGGAAGTAGTAGAGCCTGCGTGTTGGCATGTCACCCTATCAGTGCTCATCTTCAGGAGACGAAGAGCCAGAGAAAGCATCAAATCTTTGAATGCTCCTGAACCTCAAGCATCTCCTTCACACATGACCTTGGTCCAGCCAATGACTGATGTTGAATCAACAGCTTCTGCTGAAGCTTCCTCCTCCCATGCAAATCCTTCCAATGGGTCCCCGCCAAGGTCCAAATCTCAGAAAGGGTTTGCTGCCAAGACTCGAGGCTTATCCACCATTGGACTCACCCCTGGCACTCCTTTGATGGCTGAAATTGAGCGAAGCCTAGAGTTTTACATCTGCCAGCGGCTGCAGAAGTGGCGGCATCTGCAGTTCGAGCTGTCTGGAGCGAGAGTACAAGTAATACTTTTGTGCACTCCCAAGTTGGACTTGTCATATGACTGCCTCGATGCCTCATCCATGCACGCATTCCATGACTTACTCGTCTTGCGTGATATACTATACCTCTCCTTGGCATCATTGCACAGACATACTGAACTTAGGTCAGCTTTCCACTGGCACCACATATGGTTGGTTGCTGAGTACACTGCACGCCGCTTATAGCCTCTGACTGGTGGGCAGCAGCAGCAGCAACGCATTGCTGCATTGCATTGTGCAAGCAGGATTGTGCTCCTAAGCTGGCTTGTGTCGCATAATGTCCCCCTGTCATGTTGATGCATCCCTGTGCAGGGAGAAGGAGAGACCAAAATCATGAAGAGGATCAACGACAGCACAGCACACTCCCAAGGCAGTCATGTCATTGTTGGCAATGACTCCGACATCATCCTGATGTCTTTGATGTGTCCCGTCAGCAAGCTGTACATCTTATCACAGCAGACCAAGGGCAAGTCCACCAAGTTCAATTGCATCTCATTGGATGCGGTCAACATGCTGCAGAGCTCAGACATGTTGAACGTGGCAGCTGCACCGGTGAGCTCTGCTCTGCTCTGCTCTGCTCTGCTCTGCTCTGCTCTGCTCTGCTCTGCTCGGCTCGGATCGGCTCGGCTGGGCTGGGCTGGGCTGCAATGCGCTGTGCCATGCATGACCAATTGGATAAATTGGCGTTGGAAAACCCGGGGCGAACAGCTGATCATCTGCCAGCAGTAATGCTGTGCTTGACTGTCTGTCTGTCTGTCTGTGCTGCAAACTGCAGGGCAGAATGGCATCCCTGACCGGCCTAAAAATGGATTTGGTCCTGACTGATGCTGTTGCCAAGGGCAATGACTACCTGCCAGCAGTAATGCAGTGCTTGACTGTCTGTCTGTGTTGCAAGCTGCAGGACTGTCTGTCCGTGCTGCAAGCTGCAGGCCAGATCAGCATCCCTGACCAGCCTAAAATGGGATTTGGTCCTGATTGCATTATTGCCAAGGGCAGTGATTACCTGCCAGCTGTAATGCAGTGCTTGACTGCCTGTGATGCAAAGTGCAGGGCAGAACAGCGTCCGTGACCGGCCTAAAAATGGATTTGGTCCTGATTGATGTTATTGCCAAGGGCAATGATTACCTGCCAGTAGTAATGCAGCCCTTGACTGCCTATGATACAAACTGCAGGGCAGAACAGCGTCTGTGACCGGCTTGAACACGGACTTGGTCCTGATTGCAATGATCGTCAAGGGCAATGATTACCTGCCAGCTGTGAGGGGCATCAGTGGTTCTGCCAACTCCCTCACACTCTGGAAGAGCTACCTGCGGCTCAGGCAGTCCCCTCGGTGGTCAAACCAGTAAGCTTTGCGTTTCCTGAGGTTATACGGCATACAGCATAGTGCATGCAGGCAATGTTCTTTTGACGAAAATTGGGATCGGCTACTTCAAAATGAGGCAGTTGCCCTGGCGATAAATCAGTTCAGCTTGCATTTTCGCTGCAAGATTACACATCAAACAGGACTGTTGTGAGATACAGAGCCCACATTGTATGCCTGGAAACCTGCCATGCAGTATACTTTGAAAGGTTGACTAAATGCCTGCTGCTGCCAGCTTTACATCATGACTGTTTTCTGTCATATAAGGACCATGCTCCCTCACAGACTGGTAGTACATTACTATTCCGTTTTGCCAAAACCTGGCCACTTATTACCGCCCATCGCTTCTTGCTTCTCACTGGGCTGCCGCTGCAGAATACCTGCCATAAGAAAACTGTTTTGTTTGTGTCTTTTCCATAGTTGAAAGTCACACCTGGTTTGTTTGCCCACCAGCTTTGGGTGGTGCCAGTCAACAACTGCTTGAAACTGAGTTGACTGGCCTGCACTGCAGGAGTTTAGTCATTGTGGATCAAGACACCCAGACTGCTGCGCTTAATGCAGACCTGTTAGTGGAGCTGCTGTCACACAGTTCTGGGCCACAAAAAAGGGATTCGACTGCTGCCAACTTGCTTCCCGCCAGTGGAGAGCACTACGCACAGGTCAGATACCATCTCTCATGTACAGGTTGCAAACCACTCTCATGCACAGGTCACACACCATGTCTCATGTACAGATCACACACCATCTCTCATGTACAGGTGAAGCACCATTTCTCATGCAAAGGTCACACACCATGTCTCATGTACAGATCACACACCATCTCTCATGTACATATTGCAAAGCATCTCTCATGCACAGGTCACGCACCATCTCTCATGCACAGGTCACGCACCATCTCTCATGCACAGGTCATGCACCATCTCTCATGCACAAGTCACACACCATCCCTCATGCCTACTGGTTTCAGTCAATGTGCCACACAGAACATCTACCAGCCTGCACAGAGCGTGCCATCAGCACGGTATACTATTATACATGCATCAGCGCTGAAGATATGCATACTAGTCAGAGTTCTGGCACAGTTTGCGCCCCAGCAAAACACATCAACTTGCTCATGCTGCACTGACAAGCCGACCTTCCTGCGCACTTGCACTTGGCCAACATGCCTGTTGACTTGAGGCAGTCCTGTACTGCCGTCAAAGGAATGTGCAAGGACTGTTCACTGCTATATCCCCCATGCAGCTGCTAGGCAGGACATGTCTGGTCGCATCCTTGTCAATGTCTCAAAAAGAAATGATGTTCATCTTGCGTAGTATGACAAGGGCAGTGTTCTGAACCTGCTGCTTCAAACTATGCCTTGCGAGGTATACTTTGTTGTAGTACTCAGGATCCAACATCATTGGAAAGTCCGAAAGCATGCCATGCAGGGTCTGGTGTGGGTGCTGAACATGTACCTTCAGGCTGAGTGCCCCAACTACAGATGGACTCATGACAACGAGGCTCCCAACAGTCAGCAGCTCATCCAAGCTGTCAAGTTCATGAAAACAGCCTCCAGTGTTAGCTGTTCTCAGGTATTGCTAACTCCACCTCTGTCAAGAGTGCTGGTAACACAGCTGCTAACGCAGCAGTGTTGTTGCTGATGACAGTGCTGCTGCCCATTTGTCATATGCATGAACGCAAGTTCACAACGAGGTCAAATGTGTGAGTGCGTCTTCACAATGAGAAAAACTGACAGTGAGAGCCAGCTTTCAAGCCTGGAGACCATTGTCCTCATGTATTTCTCTGTGCCACCTATTGTGACCATGCTGGGTGCCACTCTGCCATGGCTGCTCTGGAGAGACAAGACTTGTCCTGCTCGTACCTAGCTCATCATGACCTGGAAAGCGTTAAATGATGAATATTATTATCACTATTATTATTATTATTATTATTATTATTATTATTATCACTATTACCCCGCCATGGCATCACACAACGATTACAACAGCTGGTGTATACAAAAACCTGATGCACTCACAGAGTTTTGATCACAACTGACTACCGTACTCAAGAGGAACTGCTGCTGTGCCCATGTGCATGTCACCAACAAACCATGCAACAAGTATGATGACTGCTGCCATCTGTCTGATCTGCATACCTGACCACCATTGACATGACTCTGATTTTCTGTCAGCTCTGGCACATGGGAACAGTAACACAGATGCTCTGTTACCTTCAGCTCTGTGGGATGCAGACACATCACTATGTTTTGTTTCACAGTATGAATCCAATAGTGTGAAACGCCTTGGAACTAACCTTGGGTATGTCTATCATAGGGAAATAATTCAGTTTATGCCTTGCCGCTGGCTGGACAGTCTGGTTGTGAGTTCAAGCCTGACACGCCACAACTTTGTCCCTGCGTCAAGACTGCTGAAGTGGCTTGTCATTCCCTGCAGGACAGCACAAACACGGAGGCGCTGTTGCCTTCTGTGTGTGCATTGTCCTTGATTCCAAGGGCTGGCCGCAAGCATATGCCCCAGCTTCTGCAACCTCTGATGGATGATGACTCGCCCGTGGCCGATGTCTTTGACAGCTGCTCTATCTGTGATCAGCTGACAGTGGAGAACAGCCAGGTGTCCATGGTGAGTGCTCTTTTGCTGATCTGCATGTCACAGAGAACAAGAGGAACAGATTACAAGCTTTGGATGGCCAGCTTTAGAACCTTTGGACAAATTTGGGGTGTCATTTCAGTCTGTCGGTCAAATGGTCATGGTTGGCCCTAAAGACCTCAAATTTCTATGAGTGACTGAATGCCAACAAGTATGACTGCTTGTGGCATAGCCTCAGCCACTCTGCCTCTCGTCATTCACTTCTTATAATTATAATTTGAAAAGTGTCACTGACCTCCAGACAGATATGACCTGCTGGCAGCACAAACCTAGGCAGAGGCTAAAGCAAATGCAACACACCCATTGTTGAAAAGTTCACATCTGCATAAGACAAGCAGAGCAATCATCAAAATTGTGTATCACTGCTTGGCCTCTCTTACTTGTTGATCTTCTGGAGACATTTGGGGACAATGGAGTATACAACGGTCAGAGCCCATAGGACATGAGCTATAGGCTGCTGCCTCAACATAATAGCTACAGGAGGCATGATGCTTACATCCACACACAGAGGAAGCTCCTGTTATAGTTGCCAGAAGGCATAGGCATTTCTTTTCTTACAGGAGTACATGGAGCTGCATGCAGCCTTGCAAGCGGCAACAGGCGAGAAGCCACGCAGACGCCGCAACAGAGACACACACTCACAGGAGATGACATCTTTATCAGAGTCAGAGTTTACCCAGGACCCCGCCTTGCATGCTGAAGAGACAGCCACAACCACAGAGGGTGCTGAGTTGAACGAGCAGAAGTTGGATTACGCCAAAACAGGCGCTCAATCTGAGTCATCAATACCAGCAGCAGCAGACCATCAGCACGAGTTTGCTGCAACAGGATCTGATGCTGGATCATCTAGTGCTCAGCTTACAGCGTCCAGCTCAGCTGTGGATGACTCAGAGCCAGAGGTTGCCACATCAGAGTCAGATGACGGTGCTGAGTCATCAGATCTAGATCTTGCTGACCTGGCAGATCCTGTGATGTCAGATGCACTGGCGGACTCAGAGAGTGAAGAAGAGCCAAGTGAGATTGATGTGGCTGCTCTGCGTGATGCTGATATACAGCAAATGCAGAAGAGGGCAAATGTACTCAGAGGCCAAATGAAGTGAGTTATCTGCTGCAAGCATGACAACACTGACTCAGCTGTAGTTGCTGTAGGATAATAAATAATAATAAGAATGGTGATAGTGATAGTAGTGATACTAATAATAGTGAAAGATAGTCATGATGATGATGATGATGATGAACACAGTTAAAGGCAAGCTTAGCAGGCATCAGGTGCATGCGAAGCAAGGCAGCTCCCTCCAGACAGGCTTGTGCAGAGCATCACAACTATAGCTGATTAACTTCAATAAGTCACACTCATAATGCAGGCGCTCCATGTGACATTTGTCGTGGGTTGCCAGTGATACACATTTTCTGTCGCAGTCTAAGTCTGCAGCTGCATGCTGCTGCAATTTGAACAGGCATCAGCATGACCACAGCCTGGATTCAGCACATATGCAAGCTCCTCTAATTTGCAGGGTGTGAGATCCAGCCATGCATTCAGCACTAGTACTACCTCATGTGTAGTGCTGCAGTTCATTGAGACATCAACGGGACCAGCACATGAGCTTGGCGCATCCCTATGCCCCCTTCCCTATAGCACAACTTGAGAAGGCAGTGGCTGCCCTTCCCTCTGCCTCCCTCCCCCTTGACCAGCAGGAGCTAGGCACCTTTGGTCAATCACATTCTTTCACATGGTGAGACATGCACACTGTGTTCAACCCCTGGACTGTGAAAGCAAACCTGCTGTACCGCAAATACATGGGCACTGTTGTGGTTGTATGTTGCATGAGCAATGTTGTGGTGATGCATGGCCAATGTTGACGGTGGTTGCATGATGCATAGGCAAAGTTGGAAGTGCTTGCATGATGCATGGCTCCAAGAATGAGTCACATCTGTTGTGAACAGCACGACCTAGGCGTCTCTGATTGTTTGCACACCATCACATGGACAGACATGTCAACACATCAGTAGATTTGTTTACATGTCAAACAGCATGACATGTGCATGAGTGACATATGCACTGTTGTCGTCCAAAGGTGCAAAGCCATTCCCACGCACTTATGATTTGGATACACAGTTGCATTTTGCCTTGTGTTTTCAATAAATAGAGCGACCAGCTTGGGCCAGTCACAAGCATTTGCACAGCAAGCCATGTGCAGGGATCTCTTGACATGTTTGTTTGATTCTGTCGTATTGTCCCAAGAATGCACTGATCTGCAGTGCATGGTTGAATGCCTATATTACAAATGTGAATTGCTCTGGCATGCGCTTGTTGCCTTTACTTGTCTGGCTGCGCCATACATCGCAATGCATTTCAGAAGCTGCATCTACAGTTGAGTACAGAGTGATGTGCATTGAGTGTAGATCAGGTGTAGCACCAGCCATCATGTATTGTACACAATGTGCACCTTTTGAGTTGAAACTCTGATACTGACTTGCGACTGAAAGATTCCTGCTTTTGATACACATGGTGTGTTGTGTATCTGCAGGGCCAGTGACAAGCAGCTGGCCAAGACGCCAGCAGCAGCTTTCCAGCCACAGCCTCCAGCTGGCATGTCTTCCAGCCCATTTATGTCCAATGTTGTCAGGTGCGGCATCCAATCCTTGCATAATTGTTACTTGGCAGCAGTGTACCACAACACAATACTTGCGTTGCAGCGTGCTGAGCCCTTTGTACTGCGTGACGTCAGGGTTTGTTTGTCATGTTGCAAGATGAGGTTGGTAAGGTGGTGTTGTGCGTGCTGTTCATGGCCTGTCGTGTTGCATCATTTCCAGACATACTGTTCAGTTGCATAGGACTCTGCCCAGATGTTGCAACATGTTGCTGTACTGTGCTTTGTCAGCACAGGGCTTGACACAGCTCGCAAGTACTGATGTATGTACATATTGTTTCACGCGTCATGCTCAGCAAAATTACACGGTCTTGCGAGCGCATTGTTTGAGCATTCGCCATGGGACAAATGGGCTGAACTTGAATCACATTCTGGCACTTACAATGCACAGCATAGCTCAGTCTTTACTCGGCCAAGCTGCAACTGACCTTTTAGTTGGATATGTCTTGCAGGGAACCTGTTGCTGAGAGCAAACGGCCAGCATCTGCAGCAGCTGCCAGAAGGACTGTTGCAACCAGTCAGCAAGTGCTGATACAGGCATATATGCAGCAGCATCAGCTATGGCAGAAACATCCGCTGGCTAGACGCGTTCTCCAGAGAGATGCTGCACGACAAGCATTGCGGCGGCTGGCGCTTATGCCAAGATTGCATCCAAATGGCATGTTCCATGCCCACAAGGGTCTTATTAGGCATGCTCCATTGCAACGCAGCCTCTTGAGCAGAGCAGGTCTGCAAAGAATGGGCTTTGGTGTCCTACCTTGAACCTAAGCTGTCGCTTAGTCATTGAATGAATCCATGACACCTTTGACAGCTGACAGATTTGACAAAGTACATTGCCTCTGCTGTTGACGATAAGGCTTGTGCCGTCTGAGCTCGTGGTCATTCCTACGACCATGTTATGAAGATGCCCTTTTCTTGAGTAGACATGCTGCCATTGAGCAATAGCGGACTTATAACTCTCAAAATGCAATCACGCCATCCAATATCTCTTCGGAGTGGCGCAGCGGAAGCGTGGAGGGCCCATAACCCTCAGGTCCCTGGATCGAAACCAGGCTCCGAAATAATATGTTATTGATGTGACTTGTTTTGCGTCATCGCGTATTGAATGCTTGAAATGTTGAGACCACTCTTCTGGTTGTGTTTTCTAGTGCACGTTCAACACGTCAGGCTTGCGTTAACGAGGTAAGACTATGTGACCCACACTGTGCAAAATTACGTGACAACATCATATTATCGGGGTGATTTCGTGAAGATCTACGTATGCTGAGCATGCTGTGCAAGGCCGAGATCATGTCAGTGACACATCCCAGCACATGAGCCAAGCGAAATTATTACATGCCTGGATCGCGACGCCTTCAGATCGCTGGCCTTCAACTTGCACCATATTATATCAAAGAGGCATCAACTTCGCGGGGGCAGCAGCAACCTATACAAGTCCGACACCATCAGGTTTGCCAAAGACAGGTGCCTTCATCCCGATGCCAACTGTCGTTCAAACGTTTGATGCCTGCCATGGCACAAAGATCTGGAACGTCAGATTGCACAGCAGCCAATCAGCGTCAACCAGACATCCGACAAGTTTTGTCCAGAGAGCAAGCCATTCAAGTGTATGACAGGTAAGGCCAATTTGCTGAACAAAGTAAAGTTCTGCGTTCCTTGTGACTGTGCAGAGCGCATACACAACCTCGCGCTGTGCAGAGCAGGAGCTGCCGTCAAGGACAGCAGCAGTGTGTACGGAGGTGAACGTGCCATACGCTGCTTCTGCAGGGCAAATCGCCTGTCTCTGCCACAACCTTCATCCTGCTGACATACATTGTAGGCCCTGCCACAAAGGCTCTACTTCAGGCTGTTAATCTCAAATCAGCCAACTTTGTCTTTGAGTTTGGCTCTGGGTAAGGGTTCCTGCACCAGCTGACTCATGCAATAGCATGGCTCTGAGGCAAACTTGGCCTGACCTTGATCTCCATCTTGATCACCCTGCAGATCAGGGGGTCTGGCAGACCTGCTGCTGTCAACAGTGTTACACGCTGAGTGCCAGTATCACGCTGTGGATCAGAGCTCAGTCCAGGTTGAGCTGACTCAGCAGCGCTTAAATAAGCATGGTGAGCCTTCCAACCAGCCATGTGCCGATCTGGAAGTGGCAAGCCTTGCTCTGAAGCTTGTGACACTACAACACATAGCTTGGTACCTGCTGCACCCCTTCTGTACCTGGCATCGGTGCACTTGCTCAGCTGTGCTGTAGTATATCTCTGCAAGTTTCGTTGTGCTGCAGAGTGTATGACAAGCGTCCATTGATGTTCACTGAATGCAAATACTCGTCACAGCACATGTACGTGATCACCATTGACAAGCCAACATTACGTATAAGACAGGCCTGTCCACTTGTACAAACAGCATGCAAATTGAACAGCACATGTCAGCAGCTATTTTCTGCCATGACGACATGTGTGCATGGAGCTGATGCTAAATGGAGCCCTGCCATACAAGCATGTGTCATGATGTTACATATCCTAAAGGTGCATGCAGTTTTTCCACCCTCAGGTTCAGGCATGTGCTGATTCGGATGGATGCGCTAATGGGCAATAGACACCCTGCCATAGTTGCAAAGGTTGGCATGAACTGGTCCAGTCTACCGACTACATCTACACGCGTTGTTGTTGGTATGCTTGACTGCCAAACAAATGCACTCCATATAAGGAGCTGCTCAGGCTGCATGTACCAGACCCCCTGGGGGTCATGTGTCTGATGCACAGATAGATAAATGCATGAATGCATGTGTGAATTAATGTGCAAGCAACCTGTGCAGGCAAACGAGCTCGTGCACAGCAAATCAGTGGAGACTTGACGCAAGCAGCCAAACACATTCCGGATGGCGCAGCGGACATTTTCCTCAGCACATATGTGCTGGACATCCTGTCTGACCAGGACATAGATGCAGTGTTGTGCCTTGCACACAGGTGAGTGCCCACAGACACCCTCAACCTGTGTTCCTGTAACAGATCACTGGTTCAAAACTCTCTCATCATTCTTTTACAGAACAATGGAACTTACTTTGTATACATGCAAAAAAGGGATGTCTGAAAAGTTGCGTGCTCTGGATATGCACCTGCATATCAATTTGCGCATGACCGGACTGACTTAACTCTAGGAAAGATTCTATTTCGCATGGCATGCTCTGCATGGTATACGGAATGCCACACACACTGTGCACACGCCATTTGATGTGTGACTATTTGCAACACTGACAAGCCTACATGTCTAACAAAGATCAAGTTTTGGCCTGTTCATGACTTTGCATGGATGCACAGGGGTTCATAAAGCCAGCAAAGAACCTGTTGAAAGCTTGTGACACAGTGACGCAGGTGACCTTGCATACACCATGTAAACATGCCGAGAACTGCATTTGGGTTTGTTCACATTGTCGCCTGTTCAGTGCTGAGTTTGCCCCTTGAGCTGGTTTCAGCTGTACTGAAGGGCAAAACAGGCTTTCCTTTGTTTTCAGTATGCAACATGCCGTGCAAGCACTCATATTACACACCAGTCTTCCTCTTTGCAGACACTGTGCCATATCCGAGCATCTGCTGCTGTCCACACTGTCCAGTTCTGTAACCCTGAGTCTTGTAGTCAGATCTGGTATTCTTCCAGACAAAGGTATGGTATCTGCAATTGCAGTCCTGCATGGTCAAGAGGATGTGCCGGTGATAAATCATAAATAGTTTCAAGGCATTTTACTATAAATTTTCAACTTCCTGCTGCTCCATGCAGCCGCTGAATTTTGCCTGCATGCAGGTTGGTGCGTCCGGGCGGTCAAATGTGCCTGGTGGGCCTTACATATGGGAACACCCCAGTCTCAAAGCTGGCAAGTGGTAAACCCTCTCACTCATGCCATGTTTACACTGCACAACCTGCCTTTGGAGAACTTTGCAAAGTTGTAGTGTGCAAGCAGCTGGCTTGACTTAGTGACAGGCAAGATTTCCTGACCAGTTGGCACCATCCCAATTCCTGTTCTGCTCTGATGGATATTTGACACATTGCGCCGTCTCAGTGTCTAGTCAGCAGCTTGTGCATGGTCGTCACAGCAGCCGCCATTAGCTGCAAACAAGCCCAACCACAATTGCAATGCTTGCCTCGACTTCAGCCGTACAAACAGCTGCCATATCCACCCACTTTGGGTCTGGCTAATATTGCACTATTTGATCATTTGATTGTTATCAAAACCAGATTCTGGGTAGCCTGCCTGATACTGGGTAGCCTGCTTTGTCCATGGTTTGCTCTTCAGTTTGTGCCATGTACACATTTACCTGGCATTTATTCAGCTGCAAGCTTTACATTGCAGACAGAGCTGGCTGTATTCATGTGCAGCACTGCTGCATGGTGTCCACACCACCTGTTATCATCTCCTGTCTGCTGTCATTGTAGTTGGGTGCAGGAGTTTGGGGCTTGATACATGCGCTGAGGCCGCAGATTGTGGTGCAGGGGTTTGGGGCTTGATACATGCGCTGAGGCCCCAGTTTGTGGGCGGGTGCAGACCCCAGAATCTTGTTCCTTATCTGAGCTCAGATTGGATCATCAGCGAAGCTCAAGTTGTACACGGGGGAGCGATGCGGTCACAGCTCATCATTGCACACAAGCGAGACGAAGAACAAGCAGTTGTTTAAGACTCGTCATGACTGCTTGCATTGTGTGATCTTGTTGCTGTCTTGGTGTGACTGGTCAGCTGCGTGTTGATTGCTTGAGCAGTGTGTAATAGCACCTCATGGTAGTGTATGTCATGTATTTGTCATGTGTCATGGTAGTGTATGTCATATATTTGTCATGTGTCATGGGGAACGCTGGGGTAGCCAATTCCACCAAACCTGAGCACTGGCAGCGTAAAATTCACCTGTCATTTTTGTGGTGATGTGCTAGCTTGTGTCTTCACGTCCTCACAGAAGCACTGTAAAGTGCCACTGCAAAAATTTGTTTTGGGAGCTCGAAGACCGAGCATAGTAATCATGGAATTTCAGTGTGAGCGCATGCATGCTCGCACTGGGCATACCTTCGCATCTGGCTGACTGTCTCCCAGGCATCTGTGCAATCGTTGAGTGGACAACTGTCAGCTCAACACTGAAGATACAGTGAAGCATCTGCTGTAATTTGAGAATTCGCTTCCAATGCAGTGGTAGTCTTGCGGCCAGCTCTGTGACAGCATAGACTTACTACTATGACAAGCAGTGCAAGGATGCTGCAAAGGATATAGGCAAAAGTACTTTACAGGGCTAGCAGAATGCGTCAATCAGACTAAACACATCCTCAGGTGAAATCATCTATGCTATCTGGTCTTGGAGCACAGCCAAATCAAGAAGTGAAGAAGTACACTGCCCAACGGAACTTAAGCTGGCTTTATCACTTCCCTCAAAGTCCTGAATCACACCATATAGATGACTGTCATGACTGTCAGCGGGAAGTGATTTTGCAAAAAAACCCTGCATTGGGACTTACACATAACACCGCAGAAAATCAGTCGAACCCCCTACAAACTATAGTCGCTCATGTATCAAAATCACAAGCTCCAGCACTGCACACTCTCACAGACAAGCCAGATAAACTTTACGTCCCAACAAATAACTGAGACGTGAAGCTGAAATGTAACAGTTTGAAGTGCTAGGTAAACATTGCACAACGAAAGCTACGAGTCCCTGTGACTAGGCATAATCACCTGGTGCAAAGAAAGCACCAAGGATACAGCTCACAGTCAGATGTTGGCACCAGCCACATCACTGTCAAGTCTCTAAATCCACTGCTAGTCAAAATGCAAAGCCTCAATGCAAAACCTGACTACCAAAAAGCGCTCGGCAGGCAAACTTCTCTGTACACTTCAAAATCGCCCACATGTTTTCAAAATCGCCACGTGATCCTCCTCTTGCCATGTACCTCCCACATGGCGGCAGTACCTCCCAGCAGAAGCTGGAATGAAGCTTAGATGACAGTCTTGCTGTTACCGCCGACCAGTGGTGCACCACCATTAGTAGCATTCCCATCGCGAGGAAGGGGCTGAGCGCTGAGCCTAGCTGCCCCAGGCACAAGGGCAGGGCCGATTGCATTAGCCTCAGTGCCCATCTTGGTGTTGTAGGGCAGGGATGAGACTGCTGACATGTTCTTGACAGCAGGGAACTTGCTCCAGAACCAATGGTTCTGGAAAAGCCTGAAGACACTCTCAATCTCAACTCCCTTTGTCTCTGGCAAGAGGAGGGCTGCCCACAGACCCATGATGACACACATACCTGCAGACAGACAGATGGCAATCAGTGTATTGTCAGGTATGAATGCGCCATACTGCAAAGTGCTACAGTGTGTGGTAGGCCCAAATCAGCAGAGCAGCGATGATGCATCGCCTACAATGTATCCCTTCGAAAATAGTATTTGAAACATTTTTTTTTTTTTTTAGGTCAGGAAAAGGTTAGAAAACTGTGTCCCTTGGAGGCCAAACGCAAGCACAGCATGACTCAGGGTGAAACCTGTCACACGCTGATCAACTACACATTGAGACAACCCTGACTGGTACGCGCTGTGCAATGCAGTTGCAGCCTGCTTTTAATGGCCGTCACAGCGCATAAGATACCACAGGAAAAGGCGACTAACCAGCAAAGAAGAGGAAGACTCCCCATTCCATGGTACACAGCATGGTCACGAAGCACTGTCCAATGACAAAAGTGAACAGCATGTTCATGGCCACATTGAAGGAGCAAGCAGCTGCCCTGACCTCCAGAGGCTGAATCTCACTGCAGCAGATTTACACCTTTGTCAGCATTGAAGGCCGTGTAAAGTTACAAAAGACACCCATCAGGCAGGCCATGGGACCAAGGGGAAGAGAGAAAGCAAGCTGCATCAGAGGGATGATGCCAGCATGCATGTGCAACAGAAGGCAGACATAGGCAAGTTGCAAACCAAAGCACCACACAGGTGCCAGTTGCCAAAATGAGGTGCACAGAAAGGGGAGACTTACGTTGGGTACAACCATCCAATAGGACCCCATGACCAGGCAAACCCAGCAATGAAGACACAGATGCACACCAGGACACCAATTGAAGGTCCGTTTGGCAGCTGTCCAGCATACTTGACAAACTCATACTTCAGAGTGATGCCAACAACAATCTCAGCGATGACCATCTGTATGACTCCAGCAATGAGCAGGAACTTGCGTCCCAGGCGGTCAACCACAACGATGGCTACAACAGTGGCTAGCACGTTGACTGCAGCAAACAGCAGCAGATTAGTGGCCATGAGAATCAAAGTAGTCCAGGCAAACGACAGAAACATCACTAACAGTTAGATCGTCATTTACACGCTACACCAACTGCAGACATATGCGACACATGCAGCAACTTCATGAAGATCATGTCAAACCTCAATACATGAAATGCAGAAGCGCACCACCTCAATGACCGCACCACCTCAATGACCACGAATCTATGAGCAGCATGATCTACGTGATGCACAATGAATGCAGGTATGCAAGCACAGTGCACAAGCAAAGCGCAACGTACCTGCTCCAATGATGACTGTGTTCAACAGAGAGGCTGTGTGTCCAGATCCGATACTGTTGAAGAGCACTGGGGCGTAAAAGATGATGGCGTTGATTCCAGTGAACTGCTGGAACATCATGAAGAGGAGGGAGATGCATTAGCGTTGTACCACGTGTACCAGTGTGGCTGTGTGTTATGATTTGACGATTGCCCCAGCAGGGTTTGTCTCATGTGACTTGTCAGGATGCAACTTAGCTTAGTGCAACAATTGTTCAGTGATAATTTGACATCCTGGGTGCAGACTTTGTCTATGGGCCCAATATATTATTATAATCAATCACCATGTGCTAGCCCTGCAACACATATCTACTTATGTACATCAGGACTTTGGAATGTAATATGCGCCCAAGCTGCAAAGGCAGCCAATTTTAAACCCTCTATGGCCCTGTTTTAGCTGGCAAGGCTTAAGCTTGGCAAGATGCTACGTACCTAAGTATGCAATCAGACTGCAAGTCATGGGGCTGCAGTTAACTTCAATCAGTTGAGTCTTTGAGCTGCAGCCCTTCTACAGTCCATGCTACAGTGCAAAGCGTAATCACACTTCATGACCTGCTGAAATTGCTGTACACTGGCCAACCCCCTGACCTGCCAGGACCCTTAGACCTGCATCATATTTCATGGACCCGCACAGCAAAATAGTCTACAAGCATTGCCAAACTGGCGGGAGCTGGAGAAAATGCAGGGCCCCAGAGGACCTGACAGCATACTACGTGGTGTAAAGTGAAACTTCATGTCACTACACAACGTAGGTACAGCTTGTACTGCTTTGTGGCTCATACAACTATGCCATGAATACGGCTCTGTGACATACAGAGCTCATGCTACATACACTCAAACCTCAAACACAAAAGTGCACTACATGTTGTACAAGTTAAGGGTTACATTGATTCTGGCCATCAGACTAGTCTATTGTAAGAATTTGCATTATGCTGCGCACCTTGACACGCTAGCATTTCACTTTCAGCACCCGCCCCATGATATCTAGGGGGGTGAAAAGCATGTGCCAAAGAAGTGCAAAGGGAGACAATTCATCAGAAATGAATTGAACAACCATTGCAGAGACACAAAGGAGACGCACAAAGTGTGACAAAGCATTGCTATTGCCTTCACCCTGGAACAGGAGTTGGAGATAACAATTCTTAGAGAAGTAGTACATGTTAACACTCTTCGCAGATATTCAACACTTGCTGACTGGCTTTGGTGTATGGACACTGCCATCACTGCAGGATGCTTTCAAATGTCTGATACACTTTTACTGTCACACAAGCTGCACAGCTGCTGAGTATAGACAAGTACTAGCACAGCATGATGTGTCTGGACTACAGAGCAATTTGAGCCAGAGTCAGCCATCTCTGGCAGCGTTCAACGCTACCAACAGGAGTGCTTTTCCATGCCCATATATTGCCTAGTACTCTCCCAGCCAGTCTTGCAATGTGCGGCACTGCTGGTGTATGATAGCTGTCAGTGTGTATAGTATCAACTATTGCCACAATCAAGTGGCCTGCTTTGGTGCTTCCTAGCAAAGTAGTTACCCACGGGGTCCCGGTTAGCATAGGCTTTGCAAGCCGTTTTATGAGATGGCCAGTGAAGTCTCTGGCACCCAGTACTGCAGTACCTTGCAGCTTCGCATCTTCCACAGTGTCTTATCTGCTCTGTCTTGCTACACACCAAACATTTTGAAATGGTTTCACCCTTGAAGTGCCATCCGGTCTCCTCGTCTATCATGTGCAGCATCTGCTGGACCAACTGGGTGCCTGCCACGGCACACTGAGGGTCATGGCAGATTGGAAATGGAAAACTATCTACGACGAGATCTGAGGGGTCTGTAAGAAACATGTGGGGAGCCTCCATCAGGATCTCGGGCTTCCCTCCACACCCAACGCACTGAAACGGCCTTGCCGCCAATATTTGCTGACGATGTGCTTTGTTCAGCTCGACAGCGAAGTCAGCCCCTTCCTCCAGCGTGGGAGCACGGCTGACAAAGCAGTCTGGAGCCGGATATGAGAAAACATGTTCATAGTGGTGCTTTCTCGAGGTCGTTCACACGCACTACATACCGCACTGTGACTGCTGCAGCGAACTGTCTCGACTCAGTATCCCAAAGGAGCTTGCTATCCTCGGATTTATAGCTAAGAATAAGAACTTTGCTGCTCTGTCTGATTTTGGTTTCGGAGGCATTGTTCCCTTGATTGATTGGATCTCAGATACACTTTCCCGAGGATACACTAACTTGCCATGCCTGGATCATAGAGATATTGCATCGGATACAGTATGCAGTCAAGCAAGGTTGTGTTAGGCTGCGCGATGCATTGCAATGCACCTCGGAGGCTATATTCACCAGTCATGAAGAGTAGAATCGCTGACCGAAAAGCTGCTGAGACAGCAATGCCTTGATAGATTGGATCTCAGATACACGTTCCCAAGAGTACACTAACTTGCAGAGCTTGGTAAAATGCCTGGATCATACAGACATTGTGTCACATACAGCAATGATGATGTTGTCAGCCACCAACCAAGTCTGTCAAGCTTTCAAGCAGAAGGTCTACTTACCATGACTGTAAATACAGCCTGCGAGCTGCGTTCCAATGCACTTCAATGTGTTGCGCATCCTAACACAACCTTGCTTGACTGCATGTTGTACTGCGGTATCTCTATGATCCAGGCATTTTACCAGGCTCGACCAATCAGTGCATTGATCCTGTATCTGATCCGATGTATCAAGGAAACCATCTTGTAATACATAGATCATGCTGCGTAATCAGGACTAGCTATGTATAGATTTGATATGCTGTTGATGCACTTGCATCTGTGAGTGAATAGCTACTGCTACAATCCCTCAAAGAAGTATGTTGAGGCCTAGGGCATCCCCAATTGATCATATACCTACAAGATACAAGGTGCTGCACAAGCACTGCTACAAGATACAAGGTGCTGCACAAGAACTGCCAATCTGTGAGTGCACTGTTTTTGCTGAAAGGTCTTCAATTCCACTTTAGGAACCAAGACACAACGCTGAAGTGCTTGCATCATGCAGTTGCTATCACTTTGGATGCCGCCTATCTTTATCAATCATTGCTTCGATGAAAAACTCTCCAGCTTTGTAAGAGGAGCGCACCAAGGGTCCAGATGCAACATACCTGCAGAGATTACACTTGTTCATTCAGCCTCGACCAAAATAGAAATATTTGAAATGATGGTATTAGGTATTCATGAGGCTTATACATCATGCTGATCATTAAAGGAACTTGCCATGTCACACGTCCAAGTAATGCATGGCAGCCAGCCTCCACAGGTACAATAGCACAGTTGCCTATGGCCAAAAGTAATGTCAGTATGTTGCGTCATGAAAAGCAGCGTCAGAAAGCTGACCAAGAATGACCATTCAAGCATCATGGTCACACTGCTGCCAGTCAATGTGTGAACATCAGCACATGCATCTAAAGCAGCGTTTCGTACCTGAAGCCCACAACATCTTCCCCAAACTTGCGCCAGTGCTCGAACTGCTCTGGTGTGACATGCTCCCTAACAGGTAAATGCAGGGGGGTTGGTTGCAGATACTGCCCAAACGTCAAAATGTCCACACCCTGCACAAGCATAATGTCATTGCTACAGTCACAAGGTCAAGCAATGCTTGTTGTATGGCTAGGACTTTTGTGGCATGGCTGTCAAATGCTGCTGATGGTGCTGTGAGGTGGCAAAGCTCAACACAATGCTAGGTTGTCCAGGTTCTGCAGCGTGCAAACAAGGGAAAACTCTCAGCCCTCACTGCAAAAGAGCTGTATGCATTGTGCTACAGTAGCAGGATGAGTTCAGACGTCAAGGCACAGCTCAATATCCAGGATTGTACCGATAATGCAATGTATGTTCTGCCGACAAGCAATGGTGAAATCTAATACAACAGTCAGCACAGGCCAGCAGAATGAGAAGCGCCTGTTTGTATCCTGCCAAAGATGCAAGTGCAGCTCTCACCGCATCTTTCAAATCATACATTGTGTCAATGATCTCATCATGTGATTCACCCAACCCCAGCATGATGCTGGATTTGGTGTACACTCCGCACGCCTTTGCAGCTTTCAGAACATCTAAAGACTGGAAGTAGCCTGCTCTAGGGTCTCTCACACGTTTCTGCATGAGTCGCAGTCAAGACATGTTGACAAAGCTGTGGATTATGGTTATAGCCATTTGTGCAAAGCTGCTGAATACAGTCCCAGTCAAGGATGCTGTCAATACTAGGGAACATGCCTTGCAACACTGCAGGCAAAATGCGTCAGCATTGTGCAAGCAAGTAATGCTATGCAATATCTTGCAGGCTCAGAAGATTGCTGATGCACGACCATAATCATATATCGTAAATCCGATTTTAGAAAGGTATGGGCTGACCTGAAGGCCAGCTACTGTCTCAATATTATGTGCAGACGTCCAGACCAGATTGCGCCAGGTGCCTAACAGCGGTCATATCTCCTCTGAAATCAGGTGTCAGACACTCCACCAGGATCTCTGGCCTGCATGTATGGAATGAGACTGGTTAGTTTGACAAACTTTGACAAACAACCCCTCACACGCACTGTTCAGTTTTTGGGGGAAAACTTCATGCAGCATGATTGTAGATAGTGGCCCCTCAGCACATAATGTTCTACACACAGCCAATAAGCAGTAGACACTTGAGGCAGCTTTTCAGTGCAATCTCAGACATGCAGGTCTCTTGCATGGAAGTACACCAGCAGGTCAGATCTTGTTTCAAAGCGCAACTGCAATGTTGCTTACTTGAGCTGCTTCAGGGTGCGTACAGTCCTGGCAAAGTGCTCTGAGCCCCCATCTGGGATGTCATCCCTGTCCACTGATGTCAGCACGATGTACCCCACCCCCCACTCAGCTATGGCCTACACAGACACACAGTCAGACACAGCATAAACATGCACTGTATCTGAAGCTGCATATTGCAGTGCACAGCGCTGCACACATCAACATGGTGCACTTCTGTGCAGACAGATCTTGGACAGGTATCTCCCTCAAAGCACACTGCCTTGTCTGCAAGGACCCTTGCTAGCAAACCTAGCTGTTGCAGCCTGCCCAGCCGAGGGCTGTATGCAAGGGCCCTTGCCAACAAGACCACTGCTGCAGCCTGCCCAGCAGCGGGCTGTTCATGGTCTGTCTGTGATGTTTGTGATGCCAGATGAGCAATCATGAATCTTGCTAGCAAGAGGCAGTTAGTCATGCTGGGGCGACAGGCAGCAGGCCTTACATGTGCTGTGTTTTCAGGCTCCAGGTCATCTGGGGGGGGAGGTGTGCGTGCTGTGTTGACAGCACAAAACCGGCAGCCCCTTGTGCATGTGTCACCTGCAGTACATGACTCTGACCAAGTCCATCCACATTCATGTGGCGGTTGACTTGCAGCCCGCCCAACTGTGTACAATATCTGCGGAAATAGCAATTCGTGTATGTTGTATGGCAAAAATAAAGTCCAATACACTACGCATTATGTATTGAATATTACGTATTGAGTGTTACGTAGGCTGCCACCCTGTAATTGATGCACATCTTCAACAGGACCCTTTCACCATACAGCTACAAGCACAGCAAAGACATTTAGAGAAAGCCACTGCCACACTTGCGGGCATGAGTAACTGCAGAATCACTGTTGTTTGCAATACATTTGTGAGTTTGCAATAAATTTGTGAAAATCGGAAGGAGAGTCAGATCACCACTTCAATTATACACTTCTGCTGGGAACTCGTCAGCCTCGTTAGATGCAACAGCATGCCTCTTACCTAGCAGCATGATGGTTGCAGTCCCAGTTTTGCCATTCCAGCACTCTCCCATGTTGGGGCATTTGGCTTCTTCACAAACAGTGGCCAAATTCAGCTTCCTAAGTCCTTTCTCTAGGTACTCGTACCTCTCCCCTTGAGGCGCCCTCTGTCTCAGCCAGGCTGGCTTATTGGAGTGCTGCAGGGTTTGCCCTGTAAAACAGGAACATTGTTGAGGGTTGCATCCAACGATTGAGTGCTGCAGACTTTGCCCTGTAAATCAGGAACACCATTGTGGGTTCCCTTTTTGATTTGAACAAAGCTGAGCCATTCCATTGCTGCTTTGTACGTTGAAGAGCCCCTTGCCTCACAACTGCTGCTCTGTTGTTTGACCAAGGCAGACTGTGCCCTGAAATCCAACAACTGGCATGTGTCCAAAACAAGCTTTGTGTTTTGAGGCGACAACTGGCTGGCCTAAGTGCTGCAGATCCTACCGGGAAAGCCTCAATACCAATGATGGTTCAGCAAGACCTTTTCAGGATTTATGGCAATTTTTGGCCTTTCTCAGAACAGCTTTGTGCTTCTACAAACAAAAGTCTAGGTGCATGGGGACAAAGGTGGCATGTGAGTTGGCACAGTCTGTGGCTGTGAGCACAGGGGGAAGTATTACGTAGCTCTTGCTTGAGCAAGAGGGGAGTTGTTGCAGAGCCTTGCTGCAGTGGTTCAGGCATGCAAGCCAACGTGTGCCTGGTTTGCCTGCTGAGCATGCTTGCAAAGCACTGTCTGACAGTGATCTTGCACATGTGCATACACAGAAGCAATTGTAAGCTAGCGTCCATGAATGGAGTACTACTGCCAGCTCCTGAATACCTGATGTGGATGCAACGCTTGCAAGTGATGGGTCTTCTCTCACAGCCATTTGGACCAGATCCGCAAAGGCATCATAGCTGGACGAAGTTGCTTCGTTGTCAAAATCAATTTCAGCTACAGCACCAAATTCTGAAGCTCCAGTCTGCATGCACCATGAGCACATTTGCTGCAGGCTGAAGTCATGTTGAACCTGCAACCTTGCAAGGCAGCACAAGCTGCCAAAGGTTTTTGCATATCAGCAAGCCTACCTTGACAGAGACTGCTCGCATAAGCTGTCGTACACGGGGTCGTCGCTGCGAGGTGCTCATGATGGCAAACGACTTTGTATTGTTTTTAGCTGGCTTCTCACAGCCTGTAAGGCCGGCAGCAGGCACTTGCAGGTGGCACTGTGCAACCGCTACCATGTTTTCTGCCTTAGCTGTGATCTCTGCCGTGTATGTCCGCTCGTCCAGCAGACGCCAAGTTGGCTTTGCACAGAGCTTTAAGATGGTTCGGTCTCGGATGATGCTTGGCTGTATTGGTTTGTGTCAAGCAAGTACGCTAGGTCAAAGTGTTGCACTCAAGGCCACAGCGCTGCTGAGATACACTGAACGTGCCGAAGCTTGTCTGCTCGGAGCTGCGATTGTGAAGTGGGCTGTCAATGCGGTAAAGCTCACTCACGACATGGAAGAAGTTTAGGCTGGACGCTCTTTGTGAGTGATCACGCACCGTTGCATGCTGATGAACGGGAAGAGCATATCGCCCTTCAGGGTAGGGCATAACCGCTTTGCGGTCAACCTTGCGACAAGTATTTGGGTTTGAACTTTTGCGACATCAAGATGACGACGACATGCCCACGAGCGTTCAAGCCCCGCATGCGAGCTGCAGCATGACAAGTATCGCTTGTGAGACGCAGCTAAAATGCCGGTCACCAAAGGCATCTAGCTGCGCGACACCTCAACCCAGTTGATGCAACCAGCGCAACACAGTCCGCAGAGCAAGCAGCCTTTCAATCTTTTGTTCCGCCTGAGACAACGAGAGACAACCGCCGCTCCACCTTCAGCACATGTGAGTAGATTCCCCTTGGTGCTTGCTTGCTCAGCTTGCGTAACAAACGATGTGGTTGACCTGTTTCTCACTGCAGATCAATCAAGTTCGTACCTTGTACGAGTGCCTGCCACCGACCTCTTTGGTAAGCACAAGACGCATACATGGTCACTGCACAGTCCTGCCTCCTTTGTGCTTTCCAAGTTGCTCAGACAGTGTTACAGGTCTGCAAAGTTGAGCCCCCAGACACCCACCTGTGCAGATTTACACCATCTGGAACATATCTGGTGAGCACAGCACTGACACCTCCACAATGGTCGGACATGCTGTCAAAACGCCAACACAACTATTGTCTGCAGCTAAGGTCACAGATTGGTGCTATGGCCTGCAGGTTGCTTTTGGTCCTGTTGCCCGAGAGTTGGTTGTGTACAGGCACAAGGCCCCAAATTGCAGCTTTCATGGGGAGCCACCTGCTGGCTGGGCACCCCCAAACACAGGATCATTTGACAGGTGCTCATCTGCACTTGATGTGTTGCCTGGCATCTGGCAACAATGATGGTGCTCATCTGTCTTTGCAGCTGTTGAGACTTCCTAAGCCTTGTTACGGTTACCGTCTTTTGCACTGCAACCTGTCTGCAGCTCTGTCATGAACAACACATATCTGTCTTGATGTGTGTGCCAGACCACCAACCAGTGTCTGTCCTGATATGTAAGTCAGACCACAACAGCGCAGTGAAGTCTCAGAGCAGCTGCTTGAGATTAGCACAAAGGAGGGCCATCAGCATCACCATGTTGATGTGTGCACCGACTCTTACCATGTGCTGCAGTCACTTCTGGCAGGTGTTCAGGGTCACATTGGCACATGGCACCGAGACATTAGTCAAGGACTTTCTGCTGGTAAGCCTGCTCTGCTCAATGTCAAAACAGCCTTCTGATGTAGCGCGGCTGCAGGTGCATAGTTCATGAGCCCTTGATGCTGGTAGCGTGGCGCACCCCTAACTACACAACTGCTGTCACTGTTGCAGCTGCACAGTAGTGCAGACATGATGTAACTGGCACCTCACTGATGCATAGATGCACATTATCTTATTGCTTTCTAGAACTTGCAATAGCTGGCTAGCAGCACATGCGTCGATGCTTTGCAGTGCTTGTACGCTCAAGGCTGCAAAATTTGTGTCCTGAGCATTTCTAGGCTGCCAAGAGACTTATATATATGTACATATGAGGGGCAGTATAATACAGACTTTGTCACTGTAAGCCTTTTCTGCAGGATCACATATATTCATGGTAGTGTGACATATATATGATCACAAATCACACTGCAATTCATCTACAGGACTCAATAATATCAGTGCATGCCTGACCAATGTTTCTGGGTGCTGAAGAAAGCAAAGCGATGTTTCTGGGTGCTGAACAAAGCAAACCCATGCCCAAGTAATTTCTGTTCCATATGCATATGCTGATGTGCATTGCTTGCACAATGTGTCTGCAGATCCTGCAGGAGTATCACTTCCCGCTTTTACCCACAAATACTGTCCTTCTATGGCTGCAGACACTGCATGATGAGCGCTTCCTGCTGGTTATCAAGACCTCACCCCCCACCCATGGAGAGAGCACCGCAGCTGGGGTCCCTTCAGTGCCTGTCATTGAGAGCACCACTCTTGTTTTGGTAAGCACAGATCAAGATCATAAATCAGATCACACCCAGATCATCATCAGATCAAGATCATAACACCACCCTCTGCAGCAAAGTTGCGTGACAGCTTACTCACTTGCCTTGCCCTCGACTTCTTGATTTATACCGTTGCTATTATGAAACACTACCAGGACTGCTCTAGGAAACTAATCAGGCTGTAATTGGAAATGCTCATGTACAAGTTTGAACAGTTGTTATGTCTGCGAGGAAGAACAGTGGACTGTCAAAGCTGTGTGTGTGCATGGTCTCACCTTTGGTCCACTCTGTGCCAATCATCATTGCGTTCCAGGGCATTACTGATGTCATGCAGCATTTGTTTCGCGGGACTCTAGAAGCAGCAGAGATCAAGCCTGCCTCTGCTGCACACACTAACAAGCCCTGACATTGGTCTAGCATGCAAATACAGCAAAGAGCAAAGCTTGCGTGCGTCTCTTTGCAGGTGAACACGAGGGATGGGAGCATTGCAGATACATATTTGCTGCAGGATGATTTTGTGCATGCCAGCCACAATTTTGGGGTCCACCTTTGGGATGACCTGCTGCTGATTGTTGGGGTGAGCTGTCATGCAAACCCATCTGGCTTGCTGATGAACCAAACTAACAACTTCGCAAATCCCTTCCCTGTAGCCTTGCAATTTCACACAGGGGTACATTGTGTCTGCACAGGTGGTTTGCTGTTCACAGTAATGATGAGGCACACCAAGCGCTTTATGAACTGTTTTCAGCTCCCCCTACCAGAGCCTCACACATTTTACTCTGCCCAGCCCCCCCTCCCGGGCAGCCCTTCCTGTCCCCTCCCTCCTGCTGTCTGGCTGCTTCCTATGTTGCATACACTCATGGTCCTGGTTAGTGGTTGCTGCACGTAGGTAATCAGCTCCTGTCATCTGTGAAATCATACTTTGTTTGTTGTACGCAAGCCTGCTTTCCCTGACTTTTCCTGTTTGAGGTGCCAGTCACAGCTCTGGCAGGCAATGGCATTTCTTGAGTGGAGGAAATATATCAAGGGATCTGTTCTCCTCTAGCCCACTAAAAACAGACATATTGCAAGCCGCTTTGGCACGTTCAGCCTTGCAGTGCAAAAGTTTTGCTCATGCTGCATAGGCTCCCTATGATCACCCTGCACCCTCTGCGCAGCATAGTGTCAACAACTATGTGCATCGCGTCAGCAATATGCTGCACCCATGGCTTAGACTGCCATCCTTGGCTAGCTTGAGGCTGGCCATTAGAAGCTGTACACACTGCAAATGCTGTCACCTTGTGCACATGGCATCTTGTTGCTGCAATACAACAGTCACCACTTTTGCCTGTCCTGGTGCTAGGGCCACATGCAAATGCCCTGCTGTCCTGGTGCCAGGGCCACATCCAAATGCCCTGCTGTCAGAACTATGTCAGGCAGCCCTAGCTTCACAGGTTGTCAGAATGTGCTTATTTACAGGTGAGGCAGCAGACGCTGTACATTCTGCAAGTGCTGCCATCGGGACGCTTTGTGAAGGTGCAGTCGATAGGCGCCTTATGCAATGATGATGATCAGCTGGTGCTGGAGATGCATGAAGAACAAGAACGCCAATGGCAGAACCAACGCTCTCAGGTGGACATTCTGACAATGGCAGCCTAGTTTGCTGCTTGAGCAGCATGCCTCAATGTTGTTGACCATATTTATCAGGACAGATTGACAGCGCATGCATCAAAACAGCCTTTTGGGACCATATTGTTGATCTGGGTCATCACAGCAAACCTGCCCTATCTGGTGATTGACATGGCATGTAGCCGTTCATGCATGCACTGCTGTCAGATTGTCTTCTTCCAGCAACGAGCAGTGCACCTGCAGGCAGCAGAAGAAATGCTGGCTATCAGTCACAAGAACCCTGCTCTGCAATCCTGCTTGCTTGATGTTGCGTGTCTGCTGCACTTGTGACTCTTCTGCTCACATGAAAGAAACGTGACTGTGTTTGTAGGCAAAACAAGAAAGGCAGGCCGATCATTGGTTGGCAGGGCCTGGTCCTTCTTCCTCCTCTTCATCAGCAGCGCCCCTCAGTTTGCCCCATTCATCTTCCCTTACTACAGCACCTTCTTTTGCAACTGCCACAGCTCGCCTCCCTCTCCCTGCTGCTGACCCCAGGCAACCCCTCCTGCATCAGGCAGGGGCCGTGCGGCACGGCCCTGGGCGGCAGCCCTTCCCCGCCCCGCAACCTGCTCTGCACTCTATTCCCTCACAGGTAGGCACAGAAAGTCTTCTTCTGTCTCTTCTCTTCTTGTTCTCCTGCCTCTTCTCTTTGGTAATCCAACTTTGACCCTCCCAATCCCCCTCCTCTTTCTCTCCAGGCGCTTACTATGCACACCATGTCAAAGCATTGGCTCCACTTAGACCCAAACACATGTCTGGGTGACTCTGAAAGAGGGTCTTTTCATCTCCTTTTGCTTCTTCAGTAAGTCAGTCAGTTGGTCAGGCAGTCAGGCATTTTACAACTGTTGGGGGCCAGCTAGCCCATTTGACTAAATTGCGGTCTGCTAATCGGAAAACAAAACAGACAAAGGTTGATACAGACACACAAACTCTTCATCTTCTTCTTCTTCTTCTTCTTCTTCTCTGTAATTCTTCTTCTGATGATGATGCCACATACTGCCGAGCGTCATCCTTGCTGGGGTTGCAGCTAGAACGCAGCAACACATGTCTCTGCCTGCAGCACTGCAGTGATCACCATCAGGCAGCTGCTGTCATACCTGGAACGCTGTGTTTGGGTACATGATCACAGCACAAGTCTCTGGGTACCAGAAAAGGGGTGTGGGTGGGGCTTCTCTCTGAGAAGATTGGTGGTTAGCAGGCTTCATTTAAGCTGATGCACATTTTCCATTATGAACCACTCTGAAAGCTTTATGTTTGCGTGGCAGGCGCCTGCAGCACCAGCAGTTGTGCCGGCAGGCAAGAGCCCACTCATACAAGGGCTGAAGCATAAAATTCTGGTGCACCTGCTGATGAAGAAGCAGCAGGAGGCAGCTGCAGGCAATTACGAAGCGCTGAAGCAATTTCACTACGTCTTTGAGACCTATGTGAACCTGCTGATGTGGAAGGTAGCACATCTCAACTCCCAGTTGTGGTTTATAGGCACTGAAGGTCCAAGCATTTTTTTAATTTGAAACTTGACAGCAAGAATGATGCTGCTGACATTGTCATTGTCATTTTTGTTGCAATATTGGAGTCTTAATGCTTGTTTCAGGTGTGCACACCATCGCATGACAGTGCAGTATCTGCTTGCTGCTTATTGTACGTCTTTGACCCTGTTGCACACATGTTTTTGTATCCATTGGTGGATGTAAAGTCACAGCGTAAACAGGTTCAGTACTCACAGCACTCTGCTGACTTTGGTTCCTATGGGATATCTGTTCGTAAGTACTGAAAGCGGCTTGTGTCCAAATGGACATACAAAAGGTCACAAAACATTGTGATGCTAGTGCAGGCCCAATTTCTTGATCGGGACCATCTGCTAATAGCCCTAGGGCATCCCGACACAGTCATGGCCCGTAACATGGATGTGGCCCCCGGCCTGGTCTTCTTCGTCATCTATGACATGGCTATCAGCACCGTACGCAAGGTTACCAGTAACAATGCGGATGGCATGATGATGGCTTACATGCGCCATGCTTCCATGTTCCATGCAGCAGACATAAGGAATGACTGGGAGAGGTATATTACCCCAGCTCTGGTTGGCCTGCACCCCCCCTATCAACAGGAGAGGGTCATAACCCGGCAGTGGGGCTACCCTGTGGTGAGTCACTTGCTCATCATGGTCCTTGCAGCTGAAAGTAAAACAAGAAAAGTTTGTATTGTTTGGCGAGACTCTTTCGAGGTTCTAGCAATGGCAATCTTTGTGCTGGTCTGAGCTGATACATGCAGGCCAAAGTCTTGCTGATCCAGCAAGGCTTGTCACGAAGAGTACGAGAAGATGACATGTCAAGAAAGCATTGTACAACTCATGCACGGTGTTGCATAAATAAAGATCACATTGATGTCATGGGTTCGATATTAAATCCATCCAGAACATGTCTAGCTATGCGGTCTTTCAAACTATCGGAACCAACACTGAAACGTCTACCAATGGCTGATCTGCTGTATTTGCCCAACCCATGTTTATGTGCTCCAACAACTGCCTGCTCAGTCTGCAACTCATCTGTGACATTGTGTGGTCAGGACAGCTCTGACTCAACATGTTCTTATCTGTTTCCAGCTTTGCTGACCTGTGTTGTGTGATCAGTTCATGCACCCGTGGAGTGATGGCGGATGGAGACACACTGACGAAAATGTATCTACTTGGCTGGAGGCTTGCTCTGACAAGCATGTCCTTTGGCTTGCAGGCTGTGAGGAGGATTCTGGCCAATGTTCCAGTCAGTTGTCAGGTCTTGTCTGGAAGTCCGTACTTAGATGGCAATCTTTTTCAATACGACGACAAGTACATAAGTGCAATTGTTCGGCCACGAGTGTATGGTGACAGCATCTTGCGCTTTGTGTCCAAGCAGCATCCTGAGAGTGCAAAGTTCAAGATTGCTGGTGAACCCTTTGATATTCCTCCAACACATGGACGGGCTATCAAGCAAGTAATTCATTATCATTTTCATCCAGTTCTGCCATTTGTCATGTCATACCTACAGACTTTTGTAGCTGGGCCCCAGATTTGTATATATACCAGAATATGACCAAAAACGTTTGTCAGCACACGGTCTGCTGCAGCTCACAAGGACGTTCTGCTGATTGCTTTACGATTGAGAAGATGGCAACATTCTGCAGGCATCCACATGACTTGACTTTGGACCTCACCATGGCCAGTGCAGCATACATGAGACCAATGCCTCCTTGCTGCATGTGCAACAGATTACACTTTGAAGCAGCACACACTCTTCGTCCAAGGTGGTAATCACTGTTGGACTGTGCTTGGTATCAATGCTGCAGCTGGCTTGCTGCAGACAATTCAGACTAAGCCTAGACAGGGGGGTTTTGGTGTGTAACGCAAGCATGACCAAAGGTGGTAGAGGCCAGCTGACCTAATGTATTAGCTTCACACATGACGAAACAAAGTTGTCTGAAAACTGACACAGTGAACATGATTGTGAGAGCAAACTGACAGGAATGTGCATATTAGCAACGTAGTTAACATACGTAGTCAGCAGATACGTACGTCTTCATAATGCAGTGTAACGCATGAGTGCCAATGACAGTGGGGAATTCCTCCACAGCCGGGTTGACCAGATGGCTGGAGGTTCTCTCTCGTATTACGGTTTTACGAGATCGGGATTTCGTATCCCCAAAAGCACGGCCGAGTTTTTGCCACGAATGACTTATGATCCTCGTCGGTATGCCAGCAGTGACAACCCACAAGGACTCGAATGTGCAGCAAACGGATAGTACCTGCTTTGGTCATGTTAGTCATGGCTCAGAAACCCTATCAAACCCTTGCATTTAGGGTCAGCAGGAGGGTTTGGGGTTTAGTCATTCTTTAACATTTCTCTATATACTTCAATACTTAAAAGATAATAAGAGAAGTGAGACTATGATACCTGCTACAGAGAAAAACCTATGAAATGGCCAATTTTTTAAAAGCAGATCTGCAGAGTTTGTCTGTAGCTAGTAGCCTTAGTAAGGAAAGTCAATGATATAATACCCCCCCCACCCACCCCCTGCTGACCCACTTCTCTGACTTTTTCGAGGCCGCCAGGAGCCTCCAACGCCTCCCACACAAGCATTATAAACATTTTCACAATGTTTACGCTCTGTGACAGACCTCTTACAAACTCTGCAGGGGTCTGCATGCAGTGAAATGCAGGGTTTTGTCATGCTTTCGTGCAGAGTGCAGAGCGCAAATAGTCAGGATTTTATTTGTATTTCTTACAAGAGGCTATTGTAACGTAATGACTTTATGACGCATGCCCTTCAATGTACTCCGCCGACACACTAAGTGGCAGTATGGCCTATAGTAACATTTGCCCTGACTTTCAAAAACCAGGAATACGACAAATAGGGTCTTGAGATCAGCAACTTTGATTCAGAGTTCTATTTCGAGCCATTAAAAACAGGTTTTTCTGTCTCAAATGCTTGTATCTGAGCAGCCGTATCCTCAACATTCCATACAGTTGCTGCTATAAAGGCCAGCACTAGGAGCAATGACAGACATAACTTCCTACGATCTTAGAAGCAAATTCTCAAGCCAGGTGACTGTATGCTTCTGATATTTGATCAGCATTCAAAATTCTTTGCATCGTAAGCTGCAGCTGCCAATTGAACAAAGGTATAGAATCCCTGAAGCGTTGCTTATTAACGTGCTAGCTTGTGCAAAAGCAGAGGTTATCGAAAAAAGAGACATGCTTGACCAGGTCTAGAGGTACATGACAAGATTCAACAAGAAATATCTCACGCAGGAATGCTCCACAACCCGTGCTCCAATAGCTTG